>Ga0214919_10001133_pt1 | contig 44678 bp, 40 predicted proteins | sample LL1503_MetaG_FD_177994 | JGI IMG/M metagenome (GOLD analysis project Ga0214919, IMG submission 177994) | Freshwater microbial communities from Lake Lanier, Atlanta, Georgia, United States - LL-1503 | ecosystem: Environmental > Aquatic > Freshwater > Lake | place: USA: Georgia | collected... | reverse complement strand
TAAACCTTTTCTCATTCAAAACGCCCACTACGTGGGCGGAAATGAGTAAGGAAAGTTTCACCGGTTGCGCATCTTTTATGCGAAATGGTGTATAATGTTACTGTAGCTTCGTAAAAAATGTGTTGAATAATAAAATGGTTCTATTTTTATTGTTCAACGGTATAAATCTTGGATGCAAAATAATGTAATTCAATAAAATGGTTTGCTTTTCTATAAATATATAATATAAAAATGAATTTTGTATTTATAATTTTAGGAGTTATTATTCTTCTTCTTTTATACTTAGTATATAGTTTTATGTTTCCATCAAAAACCGCGGTATCTAACGCGAATTATTTATTAAACGGAGTAAAACAAGTGCCTTTTACAAATCTAGAAAATCCAACTTCTACCAAATATTCGATTGAATTGTGGATTTACGCGAACGATGTCAAGAATGCATCCGCGAGTCATAATCTTGCGGGTATTTCTGATAATCCAAATGGTTGTATTTTCGAAGTAAAAACCAACACAAATAGTATATATCATCTCGATTTATTCAATAATGCCGATCTATGTTTCTATAATACGGGAACCAATACACCAACGGTTATTATAAATAATTTCCCATTACAAAAATGGTGTTATGTAATAATTTCAGTAAATAAGAATTTGGTAGATATGTATTTAGACGGTAAATTGATAAAATCGATTAAAACACCTAATACTGGTAGTTTTCCAAGAGAAGAAAGTGCGATTCATTTCGGAAGTGGAAATACGTATATTTCCGGAATGAATCGAATCGCACATACCACGGATATGAATACTGCCCTTAAGAATTATTTAAATGGTAATGCTGGATTAAAATTGACGAATTATGGTATTAGTTTGAGTTTATTCAAAGATAATAAAGAACAAAAACAAATAGATCTAGTATAGATATAGATAAAATCGATCGTTTCTTCTCAGATATAAAATATCGTTATATTTTAATTATTATACAATAAAATGAAATTCAATTGGGTTGTGATAATTTTTTTAGTAATTATCGTGTTTTTATTATATTATATCCTATCTACTTTTTTCGCAAATAAAACCACGATTAATAAACAAACCTATTTAGGAAATGGCGTACCATCTGTACCATTAGGAAATATGCCGGGTATAAGTAACAAACAATATAGTTTGGATTTATGGGTTTATGCCAATACAGTGAAAAATGCATCTACTCCTTCTAACTTTGGATCGAGTAATCCAAAAGGAAATCTGTTTTTTATAGGAGATTTAAATAACAGTTATATATCGGTCGATTTATTTAAAGACGGATCTGCAGAGGTGAATTTCTCTCCAAATAATCTAAAAGTATTAATTACCAAAAATTTTCCATTACAAAGATGGGAACATATTATTATTAATGTGAATAATAGTTTAATCGAAATATATTTAGACGGAAAATTAATTCGCTCTTTAAAAAGTCCAACCCCTCCTGCAAGTCCAACCGTGAATTCGTCGGTTTTTTTCGGCACAGGTGATATATTCATAGCACAATTAAATCGTAATTTATTTTTATATGATGCCACATTGGCATATAATACTTATATTAAGGGCAATAATGGATATAGAGTTACACCATACAGTGCAACCTTCAGTTTATTGAAAAACAACCAACCGGCCTATAATTACCAAGTATGGTAAAGAAAAGGTGTAAATCTTCTCTGGTATAAATATATATTCGCGTAAGAAAATGAGTCTGGAAAAACCAATTATAGAACAATTAAGTGAATCTACTGAAAATGCAAATTCCGCCATTACCAACACTGCGTCTTCTGCAAGTGACAGTTTGCAAAACATGAAAACTAGTGTCCAAAATACTTTAGCGGATTTTTCAAAGAAAGGAATTGCGGGAAATGCGAATGAATTTCTAGAATCGAATGGATTGCTTGCTAAAATCGCCTTCATTTTATTTGTATTGATTTTGTTTTTATTTTTTCTGAGACTCGGTATTCAAGCACTAGGATATTTTATGAGTCCTTCCAAGAATCCATTTATTGTGTATGGTAAATTAGAGGGTGCAACTGCAGTAACTATTAGTCAAGATCCATCAGATACTAGTTCGATTCCTATCTATCGATCCAATAACGAATTTACCGGCGCAGAATTTACTTGGTCTGTATGGTTATATCTAAATCTATCTGCAGATACGGCTCCTAGTGGTAGTGCGACATATACACCAAACAAAAAAACCATCTTTGTGAAAGGCGCTTCTAGTCCAAATGCCACCACCGGTGTTCATACTACCAATGGTCCTGGTATGTATGTACATTGTGATACAACTGGAGTAGGACATCTTTCCATGATTCTAGATGATATTAATAATGAACAAAACACTATTACAGTGGATAATATTCCTTTACAAAAATGGGTTCATGTTGCTTATCGTTTGAAAAACACGATATTAGATGTGTATATTAACGGGAGTATCAATAATCGTGTCAAATTGAAAGCCGCGCCAAAACAGAATTACTATGATATCCAATTATGCGATAATAATGGTTTTCCCGGATATTTGTCGAATCTCCGATATTATGATCATGCATTGAATGTGTTTGATATTAATAATATTGTCATGTTTGGTCCAAATTTGACCGATAGTTCTTTATCATCTGATTACCAAGGAGCAAGTGGTAATTATTCTTATTTATCTACTAGATGGTATAATATGCGATAAATCTATGATATTTTTTCTTGTATAACTGCAAGAAAAAATATATATCTGTATTCATAACATAATTATAAGTAATGTCGAATTTAGCATTATCGTCGATTTGCAGTATTCTGCAACAAAAACGATTAACGAATATACCTCCTTCTCGTATTGAAATCATTTCTCCCTATGAGACCACGAATTATAACCGTTTCGATTTAGATATGCGTCGAAAAGCTCAGATTTTGAAATACAATCAATTGAATATTCAGACGAATAATTTATCCAAGAAAGAAAAATGGAGTCAATTGGTTAATAGAAGAAACCCTTCTTTAAATGTGGTATTTGATCCCGAAAAAAATATAATAGTTCCGGTGGCTTGTCCGGATATTGTCAATATACGAATGCCATTATCTGCATCGAATGTTCCACCAGATCCCAATGTACCTTATTTATATGACGACGAGAAGGTTCCATTATATAATTACATTAATCCTATTCAAACAAGAGCGTATGGTATTCAGAATCCAGAAGATATGAATGTGGATTTTGATACTACTACCTGATTATTTATTCACTATTTCGGATATTTGGATTCAGACACATTTCTTTCGATGGGAACAATTGACCCGACATACAAATATCATCTTCTAAGACCGAAACACATCCACGTTTTTTTTGATATTCTCCAATAAGACACCAACCTTTTTTACCAGAAGAAATTGGTTTTTGAATAATATCATCGCTTGTGTCGGCGCGTGCATTCGAAAACGATGTGGATTGTTTATTTAATGCTCTACAAATGGAGGTCGGTTGATGATTATGGTTCCATGCGTTAAATTGAATATTTCCTGCGGTGGAATTTGGATTATAATAACTATTGGATTTGGACCATGCAGGTACTATATTTCCGAATACATGCGGTTTGGAAAAATGATTACCATTGGATCCGAGATAAACGTTTCCATTATATTGAGGGTTTCTGTTATATTGAGAGTTTCTGTTATATTGAGAGTTTCTGTTATATTGAGAGTTTCTGTTATATTGAGGGTTTCTGTTATATTGAGAGTTTCTGTTATATTGAGAGTTTCTGTTATATTGAGAGTTTCTGTTATGTCGATTATTAATAATTTGTGGATAGGTATTACCTTGTGTTTGGTTAGGTGTATTATTAACTCCTCTAGTACCATTCATTGCTCTTCTATTCATCATATTTTGATTTCTACCAACTATTGTATTCCCTCTAATATTATTCATTCTAGTTGTGTAGTTTTCAATCACTGGATTTTCAGCAGTATCAGTACTAGTAGGTGTAAAAGTGGAAGTACCAATAGGTGTATCTGTATCTGTATTTATATATATACCACTATCTGTAACTATATATCTACCACTATCTGTATCTACATATGTAGAAGAAGTAGTCGGGGTTGTAACATCAGTTGAATCTGTAACAGCAGTTGAATCCGTAACAGTAGTTGAATCTGTAACAGTAGTTGGATCTGTAACAGCAGTTGAATCTGTAACAGTAGTTGGATTATATCCGGTATTTCCAGACATTAAATTACCTGCATCGTGTAAAGAATCCTCTACAATATCTATACTGGTTTTAGCAGCATCTCCTGCAACATCCGCACTCGTGTGTATAATACTACCAGCACTGGTTCCTAACAATCCAAATGTACTCAAGAGGTAATTTTGTAAATTCATTAAGAAAACATCAAAAGTATTTCCTAAAATCAACATAACGCCGATTCCTATAAAGAGAAGAAGAATAACTAGAAAAAGCCCTATTCTGTTATAATTGAAAAATCCATCATACATATTATTTTCATTTATAGTTCTAAGATAAGTTGGTTTAGTCGAAGATAACATTAAATTAGTGGAAGAGGCAGTGGATTTCGATGAAGGTAGAATAGATATCGACGATTTTTTGTTTTTTTTTACAAAGGAATCTTCTGTACGGTTCATAACTAATTAATATATATGGTATAATAGAAATTATTATACTATCTAGTGAATTTCTAGTAATATATATGTTTATAAAGCTATACACAAAAGTGAATAGGATCACTAAAATGATTCGTTAAAAAATATAAAATAATTTAGGGAGATACAATAAATAATGGGATTCTTTACATTTATTGAAAGTTTTTTTTTCTTAAGTTTAGGAATAACTTTTGTATTGATATTTTTAATGGTATTTCATTTTAAACAACGCGTGGAACAATTAGAACAAAAAAACGAGATTGTATTAGAAGCATATAATGATATAGTGAAACAAATCAATGTATTAAATACGGTTTGTATTTCTTCTAATCCGTATCAACCTTCCAACTTTACGAAACAAAATCTTTCGGAGAATATTACTTTTTCAACTTCCAGTCCAATTCCAATTCCAATTTATAATACCCCTCCAACCAATAATCTTCCTTATCCGAAAATAAAAGTAGAAGATTTTAGAGAGAATGAGGAAGAAGATGATGATACCGATGAGGATGATGATACCGATGAAGATGATGAAGAAGAAGATGCAGTGATTGAATTACAATCTGAAGATGAAGTGATTGAATTACAATCTGAAGAATTGTTTTCCAATGAAGAGAATGTACAACAAGAAAATACTTCTTTAGAAATGGAAGAAATCGAAATAATCCAAGAAGAAATGATTCAAGAAAAAGAAGAAGAAGAAGAAAAAGAAGAAGAAATGATTCAAGAAGAAATAATCCAAGAAGAAATAATCCAAGAAGAAAAAGAAATAATCCAAGAAGAAAAAGAAGAAGAAATAATCCAAGAAGAAAAAGTAACCGTGGTCCAAAATGAATTGGAGACCGAAGATACAGAAGACGACATTAAGAAAATGAACGTACAACAATTACGAAATTTGGTAACTATCAAGGGATTATCAAATGATGCCAGTAAAATAAAACGTCCAGAATTAATCCGGTTATTAACTACTAACAAACCATCAACCACTACCCCATCTTTACAAGATCTATCTTTTTTACTATAAATTAATTTTACACCGTAGAATAATAAAAATGAAACATTTTTTATATTAATATAATATAAAAAATATAATGTTTGGCGCGTTATCTAGCAATACCTTATCTAATGCATATCCAACTGTAAGAGAAACCATTTCTGCAAAATCATTGGGATATGCTACGAATACTCGTTTTCCTTCTTTCCCACCGTTGATGAAAGACGGTCGATCGATTGTTTCTTCTTGGCAACCAGAAGCAGTTCTGAATAATCGTATTATCCAAGAACATAATATTCGAAGTAATTGGGAATATAGGCGTTTTCTTACCAAAAACGCAAATTCTTTGATTGCTAGTAATATGGAAGAAGCTGCAAATGATACTGGGTTTAGTGTTCTTACATCAGATTATATTGCAGGAACACCGCATATTTATACATCATTAGAAGATGATAAACCGGTTATGGGAGTAGATAATAGTGATTTAAAACAATTATATTTATCGAGAGAACAATTAGATTCTCGCAAAATCGCACCGGCTATTACTCAAGCGGAATTAATTCATCAATTCGGAATTATACCTTTGAATAATTAAAATGGTGTAAAGCAGACAATTAAGGTCCTACTGGTCCCGTGGCACCTGTATCTCCCGTGGCACATATATCTCCCGTGGCACCTGTATCTCCCGTGGCACCTGTATCTCCCGTAGCACCTGTATCTCCCGTGGCACCAATAGCACATATATCTCCCGTGGCACCTGTATAGGTATTTCCATCCGGTATAGGAGATGTAATATGTATTATAGGAGGTTCTGGAGTACGAGGTTCTGGAGGAATAGGTACCGGAGCAAAAGGAGGAAAATTCAGATCTAAATCCGGAAAATTCGGATTATTCGGAAAATCCAATCCAGCAATAGGCAATGCTTCTGTATTTATTTCTGGAGGTGTCACAAAACAATTCTTATTCAAAAAGGTCAATTCTAATACAGCTGGAATACCAGCATCCGAAAATGGTCGATTGTTATTACCATGTGCATGAATCAAATAATGAGTATTGGTTAGTTTTCTTAGACAATTTATTTTCTCTTCATATGAAACCGATCCACCTTCTACAAGAAGACCATCCATTTCAATAACGATTTGTTTGAATTTCGACAAATTGGTTTCACTAACCGAATTCAACCATCCAAATTCATCGACTTCCATATCAACTTCCATAAAGATATTGGAATAGAGAGACATAATATACGACAAATTCGTATTTTCCGCATCTTCGTACCCGTTCAACATCTTACGAATCATTCCGATTTTAGGACTGAAATTATATAGTGATCGACTTAAGGTAAGTCCATGATATTCATCTAGACCATATCGATTCATGAAATCGGTACTAATCTGATCTTCCGAATTCGGTCCAGTCGAAATATAAAAATCGTATCCGGTTACATCGGCCACTACATAACCATTATCTTGATTACGTCCTAAACGTATTTTGTTGGGATAATAATAAACTTGCAATAAATCTAAATCGGATTGTCTCAACAACATTTCTTTGGTTGGTTGAAGTGGTATATCTTATATCTAGCTTTTATTTTTTATGTTTATTTTCTTGTGGATTACATTTTGTAAAAAAAGATTATTTCCTTTTTTACAAGAAAAATGATTATACACCGTTGAACATTTCAAATGGAACATTTTGAAATGTTCAACTAAGTTTTTACGAAGTTAAGGTGACATTATAAACAGAGAACACCTTTGGTGTTCCATTTATAATGTTCGCTGGTATATTATTTTCGATAACATGTTCCTGGAATATTCCACCACATTGGAAAAACGATATACTTCTTGAAAGAGATCCTTCGCATTCGAAATCATACGTTCGCATTCTGCAGGATGTGTTTCACACCAATGATATTTTTCTTGCAGATCCGAGAAATCATCCGCAATAGGAACATAATGGGTCCAAGGATGAAAGGAATCGTAGAACCATTGTCGCCATCCACTTTCGACTTTGAAAAGTACCGATCCCGAATTCAATTTCCATGCGGTTGCATCCCAGGTACAAGCATTTCCGTCCATATCCAAGATATATTTATATTCGACCATCTCTTTCGATTCGATCCATTTTCCTTTTTCCGCTACCACGTTTTCTTTTGAAACCGCATCAGAATAAAAATATTCTCTTTGAGTTAGATCCCCCAGAGGGGTCGCTCCTTCGGTTAGATTATCAGTTAATTCTCGTTTTCGCAAGAAATTAAATCGGCTACTATTATGCAAACGGCCAGCATATACGATTTTAGGGATTTTGTTTTGGAACGGGATACCGCGATGAAAAGAACGGAAATCGTGATATAAACTGCAATAAAAATAATGTCGATCGACGATATCGACTGTATATGGAACGTCGATTTTATTCGACATGGCGAGGATCCACTTGGCCCGATGCAACACCGCATATTCGTTTTCTTGCAGTTTCTCTGATGGTATTCTACGGTAAGCCGCCGCTTGCCCTTCGGGCTTACCCGACTGAGGCACCGCTTGCCCTTCGGGCTTAGGGGCCGAATAATCCGCTATTTTCTCTCGATCTCTCATCGTTCCCATGTTCGTAGGAAACCCTTCCATATATCCATCATCCGCACAAATCAAGAAAGCAAATGTTTTGTCCTTTCCTTCGGATAAAAAGGTCAAGAAAACTTGTATTTGGAATCGGATTACTTCAATAATTTCAAAATAACTAGAAAAGGCTTCATTATACATATAAATTGTCCCATCTTGAATTCCCACGGCATAAATATTCGTTGGTAAGGCATGATAAATTTCGGTGATTTCGGAAAAACGCATGTTGAATTCTGCAAGAGAACATTTACGAATATCTTCTGGGGCTGCTACTAGATTGTAATGGGGATATACGATGACGGGTTTTTTTGCGGATTCGATTTCGATTCCTTCTGGTACTTCGACTCTGGTACTAACCAAAGGAACAAACCCCAGGGTTCTAAAAGAACAATTATTCACAGATTCAGTGGATTTTTTTTCTAAGAGATCGATCGAGACGATTTGTTTTTGTTGATATTTGCGATAATAAATGAGAATTTCAACCTCTCGATTCGATAGCTTATCACTTAGCTTATCGAAAGGAATATGATAATCCAAGATAATATCGAAATGCTTGGAATCGATATATTCATGTCGAACCATAATATCCGTCTTATCCGTATGACCTATAGGTTTATAGTTATAGAGATCGACGTCAATCTCTTGCACTTGCATTTTTCTCTTATATTATTTAGAAAAAGATATTTATACTTTTTTGTTTTTTCATCTCTTGATAAGAAAAATAAAAAATTGACGCAGAATATACCGATCCGACCAACACGGTATGTATAATCTTATGTCGGCGGCAGCACGATTACCCGCAATTCTCTATTATGTTCAAACACTATTAAGGCAAGAAAAAATGGCATTTTCAAAAGAAACGGCCGATGGGCGAATTAATAGTTGTATGGATGAAAATACGGTACTTCGTTTCTTGCAGACTAAATTAGAACCCGACCAAATCCGTATTCCACAGAAACGAATGTGGTATGATGTCTCTGTGAAAGACGAAGTGGCCGGATGGATTCCGGTGAATATCAAGACGACGACGATGAATACAAGTGATAATACGGGGAATTTGGCGATGTGTGTGCAGGCATATACGGATGTGGAATTGGATTTAGATAAAACATGTGAGAATGGGAAGATGTCGGAACTCCTCCTTCAGTGTTTGAAAGAAGGTCGGTATAATCGGCAAGAAAATAAAGATTATTATTTCTTGGTATTAAACAAATGTTCTTCAGACGATGTTATTGTAAATAGTGTATTAGGATTATCGGTTTTGACACCGAATGTAAATAATCTACCGTTTCAAATATGTTGGAATAAGAATCGCGAATATGCGCCGAAACCGATCGAGACGAATGTTCGAATGTTCTTGGATTGTTTGCAGAAACCGCGGCCAAGTTGGAAAGAGGCATTCATGTGCGAAGTCCGGAAATTGGAAATTTAGATAAATATATCTATCGACATTTTTTTTAATTATTTGAGTAGTATATAATGACATCTCGGACCAAAGACTATAAATGGCATGGTAAAGCCGCCGAAATTAATGATAATCTGTCGTCGTTACAAACACGCATAAAACCCGTCGAACCAGTTCAATTAGGTAACAATAATTATGATAATGATGTTGAGAATGATGATGATAGGTTAGCAAGAGAAGCCCTAGGAAATAAAAATGCAGAAAAAGCAAAACAAAATCAAGAAACAGAAATTATAAGAATAAATGCTTTAGAAAAAATTGAAAAAGATAACAGAAACAAACGAGACGCGGATGAAATTAATAAAGAAAAAGAAAAATACAAAATAGTAACCAATGAAAAAATAATGAAAGAATTATGGGTTGATATTAATAATATATTAAAAGATAATTTCAGTATTATCCCACCCGAATTAAAAATAGACGAGAAACCAATTTGTTTTAAAATAGAAAAAAATACTAGAATGTTTGAAATTGTACCAAGACAAAAAATAGAGTATTATTATTATACATTATCTAATGATGTATTTGAAAAAAAAGCAGAAAATGTATGTAATAATGGAAATTATAAGATAGAAAATAATGTTTTTATAAACACTTTTATAACAAAATACGGAATAGAAACAAAAACGGATGAAATAGAAAAAAAGGTGAAAGAAAAAATTAATGAAAAACTTAAATTTGATTCAGAAACATATTATACAAAAAAGTATGCTGACAGAACAGCTTCATTAAAAAGATTACAAGATTCTTTTAATGAAAATAAAAATATAGAAAAATATTTAGATTTAAAAATACCAATAACATACTTTGATACAGTAAGCAAAACCAATCGAACTTTTTATGAAACGATTGAGTTATCAGATAATGAAAAAGAAGATTGGATAAGTTTTTTTAAACAAAATATCGATAAAATATTAAAAGAAGAAACTGAAAAACTTACCAAAACATTAAGTGAATGGGATGAATTAAAAAAAAAAAAAATAGAATTTGACATAAAACAAGATATCAGTATTCTGAGAGCATTACAAAAAAATAATATTTTTAAAGATATAAAGAAAGAAACAGGATCTGGTGGTAAGAGAACATCCAATAAAGTCAAATCTAAAAAGATTACTCGTCGAAGAAGAACGGCAAGAAAAACACATCGTCGTAAATAAAGGAGATCCGCTTAGAAATTGATCTCTTTCTTGTATTCTGTAAAAAAATATATAAAACTTTTTAATATTTTTTTACAACAATAAAATTAAAAAATAAAAATGGCAAACACAAACGTTATTACGAGAGAACAACTATATCAACGTTATCTTGCAAAACAAGACGAAATCAATAAAAATTTACAAACCGATATTGAAAAAATACAACAAGAAGTGATTTATCAAAACGATATGGGAAAAACGCGGGTAATGATGGCATATCATGCAACGGCGAATGAGAATGGATATTTGGATGTCTTGGTGAAGAGAATTCAAGCCGTATTTGTCGATAGTATGATTACAGTGAATAAAGCGAACGAAATCACGGTGGATTGGACCTTTCCACTTCCTCCTTCTATTGCTTCGCATTCTCAAAACTATTAGAAAAATATATAAACAATATTTTTATAGATTTGTAAAATGGAAACATATAAAACACTTATCGAAACCGCATATCAAAATGCGGAGAATCATATTTCCAAAATTAACAATGAAATTATTAATATGGAAGGTATGAGTGGGACCAAGACCCGGCATTTTTATAATAATGTCTTAAATACGGAAGACGCCCGATATTTGGAAATCGGAACTTGGAAAGGAAGTAGTGTTTGTTCTGCTATGTATGGTAATAAAGCAAAGGTGATTTGTATCGATAATTGGAGTGAATTCGGAGGACCAAAAAACGAATTTTTAGTAAATTTCGAAAAATTCAAAGGAGAGAATGATGCCAATTTTATCGAAAAAGATTGCTTTCAAGTAGATATTTCTACTCTACCTAAATTCAATATTTATATGTATGATGGAAATCATAGTAATGAAAGTCATTATAAGGCATTATTACATTATTATGATTGTCTAGATGACGTGTTTATTTTTATAGTAGATGATTGGAACTGGAAAGACGTTAGAGATGGAACTTTCGACAGTTTTCGAAAATTAAACTTGAATGTATTATACGAAAAAGAAATCAGATTAACTTCCGATAATTCTACTACACTTGAACCGGAATTATCCAAAACTTGGTGGAATGGAATATACATTGCAATTTTACACAAGTCTGGTGATTTAGTTGCAGAATCAAATGGTGTCCCATTTGAATTCTTCAACGATATAAAGAAAAAGAAAGGTATTCCAGAAACATTAAAAATCAACTACCATCGTAATTCATCTGAATTATGTGAAATTGGAAGAAAATACGATACCGATAAGTCCTCCCAACGAGACAATGTGACCGATCTTAGACATTGTCATCCATATACTTTATTTTACGATGGATTATTCAGAAATAAAAAAGAAGAACCCTTAAAAATCGCAGAATTGGGTATATTAGATGGCGGTTCCTTACGTATGTGGCAAGAATATTTTACACACGCGGAAATATATGGATTTGAATATAATAACTATTTAATACAGAATTTTAAACAAAACTTCAATAATCACCGAATTACTCTTGCCAAAATAGATGTAACTAATAAAGATAGTATTGTGCATGCATTTCGTGAGATGAATCAATTGTACGATATTATTATCGAAGACACTACTCACCAAATGGACGATCAAATCCGAGTGATTAAAAATGCATACCATTATTTAAAACCCGGTGGAATCATGATTATCGAAGATATATACAAATCGTACAATGAAACGGATTATATCAATAGATTAGAACCAATATTATCGAAATTCCAAGATTATTATTTTGTAGAATTAGATAGTATTCATAAAAACTCAACCGGATGGAATAATGACAAATTATTTATTTTAGTAAAAGGTGGAGATGAACCGATTTTTAAAAATACAAATAAAATGACCATTATAACTCCTTCTTATAGAATAGATAATTTAGTAATAATGAAAGACAGTATAAATTTCGATTATGTAGATGAATGGATTATTGTATATGATGGTAGTAAAATACTAGATAATCCTAATCTCTTTAATAATCCCAAGATTAAAGAATATGTACATACTAGCGAAGGTATATCTGGAAATCCCCAAAGAAATTACGCTTTAACTAAAATAACCAATCCAAATACATTACTCTATTACTTAGACGATGACAATATCATTCATCCAAACCTATATAAATTAATGGATATAGTAGATAATACTAAATTCTATACATTTAATCAAACCAATGGAATAAAAGGTAATAATATACAAGTCAATGGTATTGATACTGCAATGATATTATTACCTTATAACTTGTGTAAAAGTAGTACATGGACATTAGATAAATATAATGCGGATGGTTTATATATAGAAGAATGTTACCATAATAATAGGAACCTACATGTATTTGTAGATAACGATTTGTGTTATTATAATCAATTATCTAAGGATACTCCAACGATTTGATTTCTCTTGTAAAACCTGAACAAAAAATCAAGAGAAAAATAAAAAATGCTTGTTTCTACTTTTTTGTAGAAACAAGAGCTAGATATCTGGAATTATCGCATCCGATAACATCCGTTGTCCCATTTTGAATCTTCCAGAAAAACGATATGGTTGTTGGAATTCGGGAGAATTGAAATGAGCCACCACGGATTCTAAAAATCGAATCGAAATGCTTTTCTTATCACTATTCTTTGGAACCAGCATTAATAATCCTCCACCAAAATACGCAACTTTCCCAAGAAAAGCCACGCGAGTCTCTCGAGTCAAGGTCGCAACATAAATACACGGTTGTCCCCAGAAACGCCGAATCGTTGTGATATTTCTTGGCGCTCCCCATTCGAACCAATTCCGGTCATGGAATTTCCGGATTTTTCTTGCAAGAAGATCCGGCTTTTTGGTTTCTAAATAGGCATCGATTCGGGGATCGGAAGAAGGAAAGGTTTCCAAAAAGATGAATTTTTCTTGCAATTTCTCTCCAGTTATCACCGAAATATTGCCTAAATCTGTATGTTTGAAAACCTCGTCTTTTGCCGAAACCATTCCGACGAATATATCGAAAGAATCGCTTACAAGGGGTGCCTTCGATACCTCTGGTATAAGGGCCGAAGGCTCCTCTGAAGACGAAGTCGAGATAAGACGAAAACAAGAATCAAATACGATTTTCCGCAGTTCGTCGTTATAGAGAACGTCTCTGGCTCCTCTTTCGATAGCTCGAAAATAATCTTTTACATAACGGAATACCAACACATCAATACAAGCTCCTTCAAACATTCTCTCGTTTCCAGGATGATAAATATGCGTAAAAGTACCCACCGCCATCATTCTCTTCAAAATAGGTAAAGCGCTAGTAAGATGAAAGAAATCCGATGGAATAATAAACACCATTTCTCCCGATTCTTCCAGAAGATCGAAACATTTTTCGATGAAACAAATATATTGGTTTTTCTTGGAGTTCGGAGTCGAGAGAAAAGGAGGATTGGCCACAATCGTTTTATATTTCTGGTCGGAAGAAAAGGGTGCCGAGAGAAAATCTCCAAAATGTATTTTCTCTCGATCTATACCGTCTAGAAAAGGAATAGTTGGGTCTATTTCATACATATCGAATGTTGCGGTAGGAATTCGTTCTTGTATATATGTTACTAAATCGCCTCTTCCGATCGACGGTTCTAAAAGGTTTGGTAAAAAGGATGAAGTCGGAGCTTTATCGACATAATTTGAAGGATAATCACCTCCACTACGTTCTAATTGACATTTTGGTAGGTATAAAAGAAAAGAAAATACTTTTTCTTTTAAAATGGGATTGGTGGTGAAATATTGTGCATATTTCTTATGAAAAGGAACGGTAGGAACGGTCGGAAGGGTCGGAAGGGTTGATAGAGACATATTCTATTATTATTTAGTTACGATAGATGTTTCTGATTTATTTCTGGTCAATTTTGTAAGAAAAAACACATTCATCGAAGTCCCCAAAAGAAATATCGAAAATAAAAGAGAGATACGATCATCACATATACGATAAAGACATCTAACAACAAGAAACCAATACCATTCTCTTTATAATGAAACGATCGAGCATACAAAGCAATACTGATCGGTGCGTAATATTTAACAACCGGTTGTAAATCAAATATCGACGGTAATGGATTCATGTACATATGTAGCGGATATTCCCACATAATTCCGAAAAAGAATCCGATAAACGTGGTAGGATCGGTTCCGATTTGTTCTGTATAACGTGCAATATAATAATAGCTTTTATAGAAATATGCAACAAAATCCACATAGGAAGGACCATAACCAGAAGTACAATTCTCACATACAATAAAATGTAACTTCATTAATATTCTTGGTGTTTCGGTATCTCCCGTTTTTTTCACTTGATGCGTCGTTTTATCGAAATCGAAAATCATATAATCACCTTTATTGATCTTATGTTCTTGTTGAAAATGAATAAATTCGGTAATAGTATCGTTATTGTTATCGGTAAGACCAATAATAATTCTATAAAAATGGATACCGTTGAAATTATATAAGACACAATCCCGATGAGGTACTAAATTCGCCGCCGCACCATATAAAAAGGTTTGTCGGAAATCCGGTTTCGGATTAGAATAATATATTTCGTTCATTTCTACCACCGGTTTCATCGTACAGGGTCCTGCATTAGTACAAATCCCATTCCAAAAAGGATCCTGTTGAATCGTATCGAAATCGTTTTTCAAACTCCCCAATAAATCAGTATAATAGGTATGATATGTGGTTTTACTTGGATCAGGGATATAATGATAATATTCTTGGGCAATATTCGATAAAGGAGAAAGAAGAGAAATCGGCAATCTCCCGATTCCAATATTTCCTTCATGTATATCCCAATGGGTAAAAATACTCATCATTATACTAAATATATATTATTCTTATTCTTTACGTAATTGTATTTTGTTTTTATAATCTTATTTATAGTGTAAAGATGGGTATATTTTTACACTGTAAATAATCCGGTTCTATTCTTGTTCTAACCGAATATATTTTCTCGTCTCTCGAACAATCGCGGAAAAAAGAGCCTCTTCATTCACAAAATCGGAGAATTGCAAGACGAAAAACCGAATCTCATCCACAGAAGTCCATTCTTCTTCTTCGATTTCTTCTCGTATATATTCGAAAACTCCCATCGTAATATCATGAAATCTATTGATATCAATAAACATTTTGCCATCAATATAAGAAGGAGGCATTTCATCTATACTCGGAATACGGAGTTCATCATAACATTGGAACCATAAGTCGTGTTTTTCCGCAAAAGCACGTACCCAGGCTTTTATTTTTGCAAAATCCATGGCTGTAATAACAAGATAATACAAAAACCCCGTATATTCATTCGCATAAAGAAAAAGCAAGAAACAAATATAGATGATATTATATTTGTACCTCATAATACACAAGAAAAATAAAAATGGAACCAGTTACTGCTCTAACGTATATTGTCATCTCTCATTATGCATATTATATTGTAACTAATTTCTATGATTATCTGAAATTCCAAAGTAATTTCCGATCGGTAGAAAACGAAATATCCAGTGTGAAATCACAAGTAGAATCTCTCGAGAATCAGGTGAATTTTTGTACGAAAAAAATATTACAAGAAATAAAAACGAAAACCGATGAAAACAAATCAAAACCGAAAAACAAATTTCCGAATAAATGCTAGTCTTTCTTCTGGTAATAATAGTCCCCAAATCACATTAAAACATCTCATGGGTTTCACATTATTTTGTATAATAGCATAGATAAACTGATGTTTTTTTTCTTGTGATTCGAGAGAAAAGAATCGAGAACAAAGGTTGAAAAAATGGTCGTGATATCCATGCATGGTAGCTTGATCTGAATTTGCATAGATAATAATATCATTCGACATCCATTCGACATCTTCGTATGGACTGTTAGTTAGATAAATGGACCATTTATGATGATACCAATCATAAACTGTTTTCCGATGAGAATAAAAAGAACGAATATCTTCGAGCAATTCTGGAGTTTGGTAAGAATAAGTAAAAGGGAGAATATAATGGACAATATCGTCGGGTAACTTTCGAATAATTTCTCTTATATTGATTTGTGGTTTTTCCATTTTTCTTTTCTTTTCTTTTCTTTTCTTTTCTTTTACTTGTAAAAATCTTCATTTTCTTTTTTCTTTTTTCTTTCTTCGATGTTGAATATTGAGAGAAAACAATAAAAAGAAATTTCGATATATATCGAAACGGAATCATGAAACGTATCATTAGTTTCGATATTGGTATTCGAAATTTAGCCTATTGTGTTTTCTCTACTATCGATACATCCTGTTCGATTATTGCATGGGATGTTTTGGATATTTCAGTTTCGAGAGATGATTTATCAAAGAAAACAGAAATACAAGAAAAAGAATCTATCGATTATTTTTGTTCTTGTATTCTCTCAAAAAAAAGTTGCAAGAAAAAAGACAAAGACCAAATAAAAGAGAATTGCAAGAAAAAAGCCAAATATCAGAATCATTCCGGAACCGGAATAAGAGAATTCTTTTGTGAAAAACATGCCAAAGAAGCGCAAGAAAAAAAACACTATTATCTCCCAAACAAAGAATTCCAGACCGCGTTCTTAAAAAAACAAAAAGTGGATTTTCTAGTGGAATTCGAGAGAAAATATGGGATTTTATCGCCGGCTCTTCCTGTACCAGGAAGTAAAGAGAAGAAAGAAGATCGTCTCGAGAGAATTATGAAATGGGTGCAAGAAAAAGTATTGATTAATCTAGTAAAGAAAACCGAAAAAAAGAAACCGGAAATCGGATTAGTCGAAATCGGGAGAAATATGGCGGATCATTTGATGGCTATTCCAGAGACGATGCAAGAGGTGGGTACAGTGTTGATCGAAAACCAGATATCTCCCATTGCCAATAAAATGAAAACGATTCAAGGAATGTTGGCACAGATATATATCTTGCACGGTGTTCCAAATATTGAATTTGTATCTTCTAGTAATAAGTTGCGAGGATTTTCCTCTCCTATTCTCTCTGAAGAGAAGAAAGAAGATGCCGAAGGTACAAAAAAAACAACAAATCCGAATTACAAACAACACAAGAAAGATGGAATCGCATTCTGCAAACAATTATTAGAAACACGGGGAGAAACAGAATGGAAAACCTTTTTTGAAACGTATCCGAAAAAACAAGACGATTTAGCGGATGCTTTCTTGCAGGGTATTTGGTTCTTGAATAAAAAAAAGTGATTTGATTTGAATCAAATCGTTACGCGTTCAGAATGCCTTCGGCATAATAGGTATCCATTTGAACAGAAGCATTACTAATCGTTTCTTCATAAAAACATCTAGTATATTCTCTCACAATAGAACATTCTTTCTCTCGATAGAAAATATTTTCTTCAGATCCAGATCTTTTTTGATGAGCAAGACTCCATACTTTATATTCTTCTGGAGTTAAAGCTACGATTATTTCTTCTAGATCCATCGTACCGTCTGCTATAGGAACCATTTGATAACTAGCATATACAGTCACATTCGATCCATGATCTATAATGTATCGATGGGATATCTTTTCCATTTTTTCGGTTTCTTTCGAATAATAAAAACATTCGATTGGTTCTACGGAAATTTTGCGAATACTTTTCTTGTATTGGTGATAATAACATTCGGGGTCTGCGACCGATCGATGATGTAATTCTAATAAAGAATCAGGATCCATAGAAATCGCATTGGCACTTTTCTCGCCAGTTTTCGAATAATACCATAGAGCATAATGAGTAGAGGTTGTCATATTTCAAATAGAGACTATATATGTTCTTTTATCCAGAAAAATAACATATCAATTTTTTACAAATTCAAAACGTTACACGTTCATGCCGTTGCACTGCATAGTGCAACTAAATAACCAGTAACGACTTGATTCAAATCGTTACACGTTCAAAATACCTTCGGCATAATAGGTATTGGGAACAATACGATTACTAATCGGGGTTTCATAAAAGAATTTAGGTGGATAATCTCCCAAAACAATATTCGCAGGAATGGTTTCTTGATCATAACATCTTTTCCATAAATCATATTCTTCTTTCGACAAATACACCAGGATTTCTTCTAAATCTCTCGCGGTAATTTTGTCTATCGGATAATAAGTAGCATAAATAGCACCATTGACATCCGTATCATAATTATAATCTTGCAACAAAGGTGATAAGGTATTGGTGGTTTTATTCACACGATAAATTGGTATCAATTCGACGGTGACATTGTAAATACAATCTTTATAGGTCTGATAATAAGATTTAGGGTCCGAAACTTGTGACTGGTGTAATGCCGTTAAAAATGCTTGATCTTTAGAAATAGCATTGGTACTTTTTTCGTGGTTACTTGCATAATACCAAAGGGCGTAATACATGTTTATTATATGGCAAGAAAAACAAAAACAATAATTCGGTCCATATGAATATAAATAATGTGCATTAAACATAATATATCTCTTGAAAATGGAAGTCATTGATATTGGTTTAGACGATATTGATGTGGATCTTAATAAATCTCGATCCAATTCTTCTGTGAATTTTGGAACGGGAATTGAATTATTAATGAACGACAAGAAAAAATCATCTTCTAGTAATACCAAAATCGATTTAGCGGAATTAGATCAATTAGAAAATGATTTGAATGCTTTGAATGGTGTTGGAGGATCTTCGACTCCTACCTCTGGTTTTAGCGCATCAAACGGAGGAGGAGGAGGAACCAAGACTATTAATAATTTAGGCAGTTTTGGAGGATTTGGAAATTTATTTAACTTTGGGTCTTCCACTAGCGCAAGCACCGGAGGAGGAGCAGAAGAAGAAAAGAAAGCGAATGTTTCTTTTGAGAATACCGATTCGAATATCGGACATGCTACTGCCGAATCTACACAAAATACTTCGAAAACCTGGGATGGATTTATGAAAATGGGATCTTCTTTTTCTGGAGGAGCAGCTCCTGGAGGAGGAACCACAAGTGGAGGAGCAAGCACAGCAAATATGACCGAGAGAGAACGAAGACGCAAGAAGAGAATGATGATTAAGAAATTAGAAGAATGGTACGAGAAGGGAACCATCAAACATACTTCCCATTTCAATTTGGATTCGAATTATGAAGAGATTGAAGATGAATATGAAGGAGCTTTAGAAGATAAACGCAAGAAAGACTCCATTAAATTACAAGGATGGTGGTTCTCTACGGTGGTGAATACTATCGAATATGGCAATGCTCTCTTGAATCCTTTCGATTTGAATTTAGATGGATGGGGAGAACAAGTGAGCGAAGATTTAGACAGTTATGAAGAGATTTTCGCGGAATTACATGATAAATACAAGGGTGGTAAAATGGCACCAGAGTTGTCACTATTACTTCGTCTTGGATTTTCAGCGGCGGTGGTCAATATGAGTAATAAGATGTTGAGTTCTTCGGCGCCGGGATTTAGCGATGTGATGAAACAGAGTCCGGAATTGATGCGTATGTTTAATACTGCGGCGGTGGATATGATGAGCAAACAGAGTCCTACTTTCGATTTCGCCAAGAATATGATGAATCCTCCCGAACAAGTCAATACGAAAATGGGTCCGCCACCCGCACCAGTGGAAACGAAAAACGCGGGAAATATGTCGCAGAGACCGATGGCTCCTCCTGTAGGACCAAGCGCAGCAGCAGTACCTACGGCACCAAGACCCGGTCAAGGAATGCAATTCACTGGAACTTCTGACTATGTAAGAGAACCACCAATGAATGCCACACCGGTTCGAAGACCCGATTTATCTTATGCTTCGAATACTTTAGGAAAAAACACAGGATTCAATGATGCCATTCCTTCTAATTTCAATGCACCTTCTTCGGTTCCACCTCCAGTTGAGAGAAAAGAAATGCGAGGACCACAAACCACCGATATCGAGAACATTTTATCGGGATTGAAAACAAAACCAGTATCTATGAATCAACCTTCTTCCTCGATGGATATGTTTAGTGGAGATGATTCGATGATTAGTATTGCATCTTTAGGGGATTTAAGTAATGGAAATATGCCGAAACGAACTACTAGAAAACCCAGAAAAAATACTTCCGAGAAGAATACCGTATCTCTTGATATCTAAGTCGTGCGATATGTATTACCAAGATATTGTGTCTATTTTGCTAGTATAGGCTATCCTAAGATCCCTCTCTTTTTCAGAATATCAAATCAAATCGAGGAGAGGTTCGGAGAACCTTAGGTTCTCTGAATAATATATATACATCCACCGCATATATATTATTATAATATGACGTCGGTTGCTGGAATAAGTTCAACTGGAGCCATAACTGGAAGCTCTTTGAGTGTAGGAAGCGGAGCTATTAGTGGAGGAGCCATAACTGGAAGCTCTTTAAGTGTAGGAAGCGGAGGCGTTACATCAGCATTTATGAATCTTACTACTGCTAATGATGGTCTCTGTGGTTTTAATTTTAATCCTATTAGTGGTTCTAGAACCAACAACCCTCCTTGTAGAATTTATGTTAGTCACAATGGAGGCTTTAGTTCCAATTTTTATTTACAAATTGCACCAAATGGTTATAATCCATACCTTGCTCTTCAGACCAGACTTTTCATAAATAGTGAAGGAAATGTTGGTATCGGTACAGAATCTCCTGCGGCAAAATTGGATGTAAATGGATCCTTAAATGCAGGAGCCATAACTGGAAGCTCTTTAAGTCTATCGATTAGTAGTGGTGATAATATTAGATCCATAACTACCAATTTAAGCAATTCAAATGATGGTGTTGATAGTGCATTTATCAATTTAACTGGGGATGGACGATCACATAACTGTGGTTTTAATTTAAATACTTATGGTCCTAGAACCGGAGGCCCATCATGTAAAATTTTTACTAAAGACAATTATTTTAGTTCCGACTTTTATTTACAAATTGCAGACAGAGGTAATGTTGGAGCCGGGCTTCTTGGAAATAATCCTCTTCAGACTAGACTTTTCATAGGTTGTGAAACCGGAAATGTTGGTATCGGTACAGAATCTCCTGCGGCAAAATTGGATGTAAGTGGATCGTTAAGAGTAAATTCTACCAAAACTATTCGAGGAATACAATTTGGAACCATTCCCGCCACTGGTATTTTTGGAGCGTCTGGTCCAATTACTTTCACTTTCCCAACTGCTTTTGCTTCTATACCTGTCGTAACATGTACAGTTAATTATACTGGTGAAAACTTTCCTAGTGTTTCTGCTATGATTACTGAAACTACTACTACCTTTTTTAAGTATAATGTATTAACCGCAGCAAATACACATGGCGAACGTGTTTGTTCTGTGAATTGGATTGCGATTTGTGGTTAGATAATATTTTAAAAATATTATAAAAAAATATCTTCTTAAAAAAAGAAAATAACAACAAAACAAAATCAAACACAACCAAAAGAAATATAAACAAAATGCGTTTATATTTCTAATTCTTTATCTCAACCCGAGAACTGCAAGAAAATGAATATTCATAATAATGTATTGACGATGCAAACTATTCAAATACCACCGATTCGGCATCTTTCTAGTGCGCTTAAAGACTTGGTTCCAGATTTGACAATGATTATCGACAAATCTAAATTGAAAATCATTAATTACGACAAGAATCATACTTCTCTCGTTGCTGTGGAACTCAAATTCGAGAAACATCAATGTATTCCCGATAAAATCGTCATTTGTGCGAATTCCTTACATCTATTCAAATTGATTTCGAATACATCGAATGACGATCTCTTTTCGATGTATATTGACAAAGACGATTATCACGATGGAAGTGTCTCGCATTTAGGCCTGCAATACGATAATGGTAAGATCGAACAATGTACAAATTATAAGCTGCGTCTATTCGAACCAGATGAAGATGAATTGGAAGTACCCGAAGTGAATTATTCGGCGATTATTATCATGCCATCGATTGGATTCCAGAAAATCATTCGTGATTTCACCGGATTGACGGATCGTATCAAGATCGAATCGGTGGGAGACGATTTGATTTTTTCTGGTGTGGGGCCGTTTTGTACTTCGCGGGTATTTAGACGAGAACAACCTCCCGATAAACCGATGACCATGGAGAAGACGGCGGAGACGATTAAATTCAAGAAGAAGCCCGATCCATCGGTAGTAATGCAAGGAGAATTTCCGATCAAATGCCTGAATAATATCATTAAATGCACACCTCTTTCACCACATTTAGAACTATTCTTGGAGAATGATTTGCCTCTCATCGTGAAATATGGCATAGGATCAGAAATGGGACATATTAAGATGTGTTTGTCGCCATTACCACCTCTGAATTATTCATGAATTTAATTTTATTTTATTTGATATTTTTTTTGTAGAATATGCAAGAAAAAATATTAGGAGCTAATACTTACCTGTATTATAATTATGATGGATTCATTATATATATGAAATATATATAATGCTAAATAATAGTATAACAAATAAATCTAAATTTAAATATAAAGGAGAAGACACAGACTTTATTGATTTAGATAATAAATGTAATGATGAAAATATAAAAAATCAATTAATAATCAAAAAAATATTACCGACAGGTTTTTCTTTAAATCCAGAATATAAATGTGACGTTTCCACATATAATTTAGATACAATCATAGGAAAAGGTGGTAATAATGATGTTTATAGTATTCTAGATGTAAATGATAAAGTTTTTAGAGTTACAAATACACCTGTAAATATGAACAGAAGTAAAATGTTGAACACAAAAGGAAATGCAGAAATAAATGGGTTATATATTCAATTTTATTTGTCAAACTTATGTGAAAATATATGTAAAATTTATGAATTCGGTACTTTTGAGAAAGAGAATAGTATATATGTATATGCTGTTTTAGAAAAATTAGCAGATTTACAAGAATTTTATGCGAATAATTTAAGACAATTTCAAGATAATATTATAACAAATAATGACAATTTTTATAAAAAAATATTAAAAGATGCACTAATTGGACTAAGTTGTATGCATGAAAATAATTATTATCATTTTGATATTAAAATAGAAAATATAGGTTACACAAAAGAATCTAATATTGGAAAAATAATAGATTTTGGTTCAGCAAGATATTTAACAGATGAATGTATTACTCATTTAAATTTTATACCATCTGCATATTTTACTGACCCATATATATTAAAAAATAATGAATTATGTAAATATAATGATTTATATTCATTCGCAATGGTATTATTAACTATTGAACAAGACATTAGTAAAAGTTTAAATTTTACGGATTTAATTAATGATTTAATATTGCCCTTAAAATATAAGGATTTAGTGTCATTTAAAAATAATTTTTGGGATTATTTAAAACATAATAATAATAAAATGGATTTAACCCTTGATAAAATATATGATACTATTTTTAAAGAAAGTTATGAAAAAATAAAATATTATATGCTAGGTCCAGAACATGATTTATCTAAACATTTAAAATCAATTAATGATCATTATAAAAAACAAATGATAAAACGTATAAGCGCAAAAAATGCACTTATAAAATATTCAAAATTATTTAATATAAACCAAAAAGGTGGTAAAAAAAAATCAATACGTAAAAAAACAAAAAAACAAAAAACAAAAAAACGTTATTATCTTTAATATTTATTTTTTCTTGCGTTATCACTTACCGCAAGAAAAAATAATAATCCGATCATCCTTCGGAACCATGTTTTCGGAATTGTGCGCCGTGTTTCGTCAGATTCGGAATAGTCGCAATAATTCCCGGATCTTGGAATTCCATCGTACTCATCCAGATCTTCAAAATACAGAAATTCTTTTTAGGTGAAATCGTGATTCCGTTGATATAGGGATTATATTTCGGATCGACACATAGACCACCACCACACACTAGATAAAACATTTCTTTCCACACTTCAAATACATTTTTATTGACAACCTTGAAAGAGAAATTGCCACCGCCGACATTTTTCGGATCTTCCCATAAAGGAGAAATGCCGCGTCGCATTAAAAACCACATCGAATATTTAATCACATCTTCTGGAATCGATTCATTCACTTGAATTGCTTGTTCCATGGTATCGATTTCTTTCATCAATACATCGTAACCAGAAATCGTCCAATCTTTGTTAGATGGTAAATGGTGATATAAAACCCATTTGTCATTCAACATATGTATTTCTTCAGTAGGGGGTTGTGTTAGATTTATCATATTATGTATTACGATAATCAAACAAACACCCGATACTAAAATATAAGAATAATCTTTATATTGATTTGTATTGCCGATGTAGATTTAGTTTCATTTTATATATTATATAAAAGTCATTCCTAAATAGAAAGAAATTTGTATTGAATTAATTCAATGTAAAATATCTTATCCACCTAGACCTCATTTACCACCGGTTTTCATTTGTTCTTTGATTGGTTCTTCAGTGGAAGGTGGAGGAACTTCTTGGGAAGAAGGAGGAGGAACTTCTTGGGAAGAAGGTGGAGGAACTTCTTGGGAAGAAGGTGGAGGAACTTCTGGTGTGATGAATGTTTTTTGAACAGTATCCATCGCTTTTGAAATAGTATCGACCACTGTCTTTCCGATACTGTTTGTATCTTCACTGGTTTGTTCTAATACCTTGGGTGCTTTTTCTGCGAATGCTTCATTTGCTTTCATTGCAATTTGCGCGGTATTTTCTAGATCCTTGATAGAATTCGCCATTTGAACTAAATGTTTTTTTTGGGTTCTCTTTCCGTGTTTTTTTAATTTTTTCAGATATTTGGTTTTGCAGTACCCAATAATACGTTCCATTCCAGAATGAGCATCTTTAATTTTACGATGCATTATTTTGCACGGTTCTTTACATTGTTTCAGAGTTTTTGAAAAGTTAGTACAAGCAGAACCTCTTTTATGGCGAGTAGGCATTATTTAATCGAAGGGATATGAATATACATTACACATATATTTTATTATTCAATGGTGTAAATCGACAAGAGAACAATTATCTTTTTCTAAAACGATCATCTGATGATAATTCAAATAGATATTTCGCAAGTATTGATCGATAATACAAAGGTTATAATGACAATTGAAAATATAAGGTTCAGATTGTTGTTCTAGTAATCTCAATACAAATGCAGGACTGAATAATTCATTACCGACATATAAATATTCTTCTGGTAGATGGAGAGAAATGGGAATATTATTCAAAGACGATATATATTCAATATAAATAAAAGAAATGTTACTTTTAATCAGTGGAGGTAAAGTTATAATCGAATGAGATGTACTAGAAATACATTTATTTTTATACTTGATAATCCAAAGATCCGTTTGTTTTACACCAGTATGCACTTCATGTGTATCTGAATAATAATGTTTTATAGAACAGGTTAAATGATTATAATGTCCAAAATAATACCAATTCTCTTGTTTAGGTTCGGGTTGTTTTATTTTTCTCGATGGAAAATACGATTGGAGTTGTGTTACGATTTTCATACTAAAATAAAAAATGTCGAAAATATACGTTTGTACTATCGGCATTTCGGTAATATAAATCGCAACGTCTTCTATTTTTTCATATACGATCCGACAAAAATCGGTGAAATGAAACAAGAGATCAAACATGTTGTTTCCGTTTTTTTATAATAATAAAAATAAAAACATTTATTTATATTTTTATTCCATTTGCATTCGTTGGTTTAAGTGGATAAAATCAATTCATTAATACCGACTAATGAATCGGTAACATTCGCATGTGTAATAATAAACCGATAATAGGAATATGCAACTGTGTTCGTATTGAATGAATAATATCCAATCGACTTTGGTACAGGGGTATTTTCATTTGTTAAGGTATGCAATAATTTCCAACTATTACCATCCAGGGATCCGGCAAGAACCGCCCCCATGATTCCACCAATATTGGCCTCTGGATAATGAAGATAATAGGATTTAATCACGATTTTGGAAGGTAATTTTAATTGGACCCATTCACCTTTATAACTCTTTCTAGAAACGACGGTAGTGAAAGTTTCACTAGTCGAATTAATATATCCATACGGGGTGGTTGTTTTATAATAAGAAAATTTATTCGAAACCCAAGTATAGAAATTACCACCAAAGTTTTTTGCTTGTGGATTGGTATAAATGCCGTTAAAACAACTAGATACCCATTCTTGAGAATCCTCTAAATTCAAACTAGAAGAAACGGTTGCAATATACGTTCCGTTCAAAACATCTTGCGGTGCATTCGTAATTACTGCGGTTGCAGTGGTTTGGCTGTCTTGTTTCCAATCTATCGGTGATTTAACACTGGTCGTTCCATCGGTAATTACATAAGCAGGTACCGGAGGTATTTTAATATCTATCGGTAATTCTGCACCTTCGATTATATTTCTTACTTTCTTCGACGCCAATTTATATAATTGGGTAACTTCGTCTGCATTCAAGGGTCTATCATAAACACGGAAATCATCTATCCAACCGTTATATAAATCATCGCCATTTTGAGCCCAATTACTATATCCGATGAAATTACTCTTACGTTCTACCATTTCCGGTAGTTGGGTTTTACTACTAGAAATCATCTTATTATTCACATAAATCGTCCATTTACCATTAGCATCTATAGACCAGACATAATGATTCCATTGGTCCATTATATTTGGTATTTTTTGTACATAACGGTTCGCCAACATATCGGTTTGTAGGTTTCCTAAAAGTCCATCTGCGCTATAAGTAACTACCATATTCTGTTTATTCATACCATTACCAAAATCGAATAACCTATTATTACTATTATTCGATACCGTATTGGGATAAAACCAGGCAGAAACGGTAAATCCTGAAAAACCACCTTCGTCGTTTTCAAAGGAAGGTAGGTTAGGTATTTGTAAATATGCACCGGATTTATCTCGCTGTCCATTTAAATATAAAGAATTGACATTCACTGCAGTTACATTACTATCGTAGATGTTTTCATATTGGTCATTTATTACTATTGTGGCATTATAATCCGCTTGATTTTCCATAAATGTGTTTTTACTGTTATTTTTTATATAACTACCACTATAACTGTTGTAATTGCTAGGAGTAAAATCATTGTAGTGAATCAATAAATTTCTTTCTAAACCATTCGAAATTAATCCGAATAATGTATTTAATGCCCCGACTTTATCTTTATTTGAAGTATTGGATTCTAATATAGAAGTTAATGCGGTTTGTGTATCACCGATTGCAACTACTTGTGCAATCACATCCGAATTACTCAATTTCCCATATGGTTTAACTTGTTTTAAAAGTTTTCTTATTTGGGTTGCATGTGCAGCACCAATACTATTAGTCTCGTCAAATGTCGTCTTATTATCTTTCTCTACATTAGAAGTTACGATTCCTTCCACTACTTCTGTTATAAAAAATTCTCTATAGAAATGGAATATTACCATCGCCATAAAAAAAATAACTAAAATACCTAAAATTACGATTTTATTTTGCATTTTTATAATAATATATATATTATAGCATTATTATAGATTATTATACAGTAGAACCATAACATAAATTATATACCTTCAAATATATACACCGTTGAACATTTCAAATGGAACATTTTGAAATGTTCAACTAAGTTACCGGTGACATTATAAACGGAGAACACCTTTGGTGTTCCATTTATAATGTTCGCTGGTATAAAATGTTTTCCATTATATTATCTCATTGGTAAATTTTTAAATACATTAGAATCGTCTAATTGTGCGCGAAGACTCCAATTCTCGGCGCACAAACCTTCAAACATATTTCGGGAAAACCCATTATGGTAATTATTAAAATGCAATATTTGATAATAATCTATATCATTCGAAGATGGATGGTCGTCTTTACTTCCAGTACAACCTAATCGAATAGGATGATTCGTTGGTATTTGCTTGTTACTATATTTTTGTTTTTTTATAATGGTGCGACTATCAATATAGAACGACAGATTTCCTTTTGTATCACACGTCATCGTAAAAATATGGGGAATCTTTGGATCTATAGGTTGCATACCTTGCGAAGTTGGTAAATTCACTGTTATTCTCCCACCCAAGAGCGATAAATCCAATGAAACTTTATTTTGTGAAAAAAATACTTCAAACCCTCCTTGTTCGCCAGAACTAATTAATATATTGGAAGCCAAATTTTTCTCTTTACCTATTGGTTTGGTAGGATTGAAATCATATACATTTGCTACAATATATATCGTAAAAGGAGCTCCGAAATTATTATTATTGATAGGAATATCGATATACCTACCAGAAGGAACTATCACTTTTTGAGAAGTAGTATGATATACCACGCTGGTATCTGATGCAATACCATTCGTAGTTCCTCTCCAAACGGTATCTTTCCAAACTAAAAGACCAGTATTGTCATTTCTAATAGATTCGGTGTCTTTACCAGTTAAATGGAAATTAATAATATAGTTCGACCAATTCAAGGTAAGTTTGAAATTGACATAATCATAATAATTCTTAACATAATCTTCTTTCCATTCAGTATTATATACTCGAAAATCTGAAAGTTTTCCATTTAATGGTTTATATCCCCATGTCAAACTTTTTCCGATCAAACTTTGAGTACGAGGACCTGCCGCTGGAACGATATCGTCTTTTTTATCGGATTTACCTATTACATTTCCATTCAAATAGATAGCCATAGAACCACTTTTTGATATAGTACATACATAATGACCCCATTCTTGTAATGTTGTTTTGTCGATAGTTGCATTAATACCGGTTTGCTGTTTGTTACTTAGTACTCTTAAAGCTATAATATTATTAACAGTCAATAGCGCTATATTCTCCGCAGTATAATTCGTTTCTGACGTATTGCTTAAATCAAAAATACATCCACCATTATCATCATTAGTGGTTATTTTATTCGGTTTAAACCAAAAAGCTGCAGTAAAACCACTGAATTTACCATCCTCATCAAAGGTAATAGATGGAATACGAATACTATTTTGACTAGTAAAAGAAATAGAAGCTTGTTTTATACCAGGAGGGTCATTAAAATCAATGGTCACAGAAGAACTAGAAGGTACTACGATTCCATTATTTTTACCATTATTGGTAGAAGATTCATTCACAATACTTCCAGTCGATTCTTTATCGAATGGGTAATATATTAACAAATTATTACCGTATAATACATTGACTTGTTCATTAAATTGTTCTAAAAATAATTGTAATATTTTATAAGAATCATTTTGTTCGTCGTTTAATATAGTACCCATATTACCTGATAAATCTAAAGACTGTAATTGACTAACTATTACATCTGGATCATTACTACCTTTTAGAACTTTTTGAATATCTTTCACATTATCTATAGTTAAAGCCGTAACGATTCCCAAACCAATAGGAAGAACATCCAAACCTTCGATTTTCGTTTCGAATTTCGTCTCAATGTAACATAACTGAAAATAAATCAAATACCATAATAGGAGAATGGTAAAAAAAAACACTAAACTTCCTAATATAATATTTTTCATAGTACCCTATTTATATATACTATAGATTTTTGTATTTTCATACAGAAACCAAATGCCTACCAAACCCCAATCCCCTACCAAAAAAATCATCTATGTTTTATTTTCTTATTGGAGAGAAACGACTATCTGATAAACTCCAACTGTTTTCATCGTTTCTTCTAAAACGGTATAATGAAGAGAATTCAGACCGTTGATTTTCCAAATACTTTCATCTAATAATAAATCCTCGTTTTTATATTTCGCGACCAATTCTGGTATATCTCTCGTTTCCGCTTGTCCTGGTGCTAATGCAAGCATTGCCTCTTGTTTCATTTCATCTGGTCGATACACGGTGGAACCCACAGAAGCAATACGGACTTTCAGTGCATCGTCTTCTCCTCCCCATCCATAAATATGATTTGGGAATCCATTGATTCTCTCGAATGCCGATCGAGAGAATTCAATCGCACCACCCAAGAAATCCGGATAATCGTAATACCCTTTGATTGTCTTGCCATAATGAATAATCTCTCGTCTTCCTTTACTCGCTGTGCCATAATATTTCTCTATAAATTCCGGTGGGAAAACCAAATCAACATCATGCATAATAAAAGAATCGAAGGAACCTGACCCCGACCTTTTCACCCCTGAACTTCTTGCAAGAAAATCAAATCCGATATTCAATAGAGCACCACGATTGAATCCACGTCCATCATCCGATTGTGTGACAATGAGAATAGGCAGGGCCTTCGGCCCTGAACCATATGCACGAATAAAGTTTTCTAGTTGTTCGGCACGATTTTGGAATTTATTCTCTCGGAAAGGGACAATCAGAATGGTCGAACCAGAGGTATTAGTTGGTGCTTTTAAAATCTTGAACGTTTCATATTTCACTTGATATCGTTTCTTGTAGGCATCCATTTCGGGTTTTATCACGGTATTATAAGGAACCAAGGTGTTTTCTGTATTTGGATCGTAACCTTTACCAAGAAGAGAAGAGGTTTTGTTAAAGACATCTGCAAGATAATCAAATACGAATTCTTTCTGGAAATATTTGTCGTAGAATTTCCGACCATTCTCCGCGATTTCTTTACATTTCGCATCATTGGCGACACACCATTCCATGATTTCTTCTAAATCACTTAAATCCGATTTGACGAAAATACAATGGACACGATCTTGCAAGAAAGGTTCAAACCATAACGTATATTTGGAGACGACATTGAGTACGCAGAAACCCAATCGGAATAGAGATCCGAAACGATAGGCGGCGGAATTACCTTCGATATTGAGATTGAATTTATAACGTGTTTGGTCGAAACGTTCGACTTTGTCTAAAATAGTGATATCTGCGGATTTCTCCATATAGGTGACATATTCCGAATTTTTGAATTTCTTGTCTCTTCTAGTGAAATTAATGATACCGGCATCTAGAATTGCTCCGCCTTTCGCCTCTTTTCGCTCTTCTGCTCCGCTTACACCCTTCGCCCTATCTTGAGTCATCTTGGTGATTTTCAAACGTGGATTTGTGGTCGCATCACTTCCACAACCAGTAGCCGCACCTCTCCAGAAAAACACCGGTTTTCGGTCTTCCCATTTCGGAATTTTCTTTTCTTGTTCTTTTCCTTCTTTAGGCAAGAGATAACCATTGGCACATTCGAATTTATCTTCATTCGAAGAAGATCTACCAGCGAATTTCTTTTGTGTAATCATCTCCCAATCATCTCCCGTTGGAATCGGAATATCGGCATGTCGTTCTGTGGTGGATTGACTCAAGATAGGAATAAACGATGCATTCGCGTCAGCACCTGAGCTTAAGCTAAACGGTGCTTTCATCGGAACATTATCTCCATAAATATGATCATATGATTCATTTCCTTTAGCATCTAAATAAGGAAAATCTTTACGGTTCAGCAAGAAAATACAATCATTTACTTTTCTTGCATGACACGTCTCGACAATCATATCATAGAAAACAGTTAAGTATGCTAAAGTAGGAATATCATCTCCCAATTCATTACGCAAGAGACAATTCGTTGCATTCCATTTCGAGAGATCGGTATTGTATCGTTTCGCGGCATTTCCTTTCGGATATTTTTCTTTGAAATAATCCGCCGCGGTCATGCCATTTTTGAATTTTAGAAGATCGGCGAAATCGTTGGTGAAATCTAAATTATATAACACTTGGAAATTCACTAGAGTATTGTTGAGAATTCGGACGAATACTCCCGTTTTCATTTTATTGAAAATATAATCGATCGTGAGACCAATACTTTTCTTGTCGATATTCTGATATACTATTGCATTGTATTTTTCGGTGTTATATTTGGCTTCATAAGGTGCTGCATCGGGAGAAATGGCAGTAGAGGCTTTCACTAGAAGATTGAGTTGTTTCTCGTTGGTAATGAAGGGGAAGAGAGTAGGTTTCAATCCTGGTGGTTCAAATACAATAAAATTACATTTGGATCCCTTATCTCCCACTACAGATTCAACATACAAAGAATTCTCTGCAACTTCGACAAAAGGTTTTTTCGTAATATCCAAATAATCAAGTGATTTAGTTGCTTCTCCCTTTTCTTTCACTTCTGCTTGTACTTGTAGAACCATCTGTGGTCGATTCTTGATTTCGGATGCCGGAACGAAGTTCCGACCTTGTAAGATCCCTTCAAAGGTGAGCACTCCAGTATTGTAATTCGCAAGATTATACACTTCATTCGTACTTGGATTCATCGCATATTTGATTCCAGCAATTTCCACCACCACACCTTTCCATTTCTCTTCTCTTAGCCCTTGTCCTGGAGCAAGCGCAGCAGTGGGCCCTGTACTAGAAGGAACATTCGTGGTATTCTGCAGATCGGTTTCCAAGATAGGATGCGAAGAGAATTCGTTCGTGGTGACTTTCCCAAATCCGTAACATACCAAAGGTGTTTTTTCTTGTTTATTATGACTAGAAACATATAACGAACAATCCATGGCAGTCTCTTTAATAACACGCAAGAATTGTTGATTGATTTTCAACTTGAGTTGGGCGATTTCATAGAGATTTTCATCGGTAGTTACCGGTTTCTTGACATCGATTTTCGAAACATCATGCATTCGTAATTCCGTATATTTTCCACTCGTTTTCTGTTCGGTACTCATCACGGACAAATAGACGAAGACTTTGACCGTACGTTGTTCTTCTGGTAAATCTTCATGACTACAAATACGTCGGGCACGACCAATGACTTGTTCCAAACGAACATGATGCCAATATGGTTCCATAATATGAACGAAACGTGTATTACGTAAATTAATTCCTTCCGCACCCGCAGCCGTAATCATAAATACTTGGATAATCAATCCATCGGCATTTTTCTTGCCGGTTGTATCCATTTTTTCCAAGGTTTCTCTCATTTCTGGTGAAAGCGTCTCCCAAGAACCATTGTAAATATTACGAATGATTTCTTTTTGTTCATCGGATTCGGTTCCAGTATAAAGAGTAAATCGTTTTTTGTTTTTACCGGCACTTTCTCCTTCGTTTTCTAAATCGATTGTCCAAACACCACCGACTTTCTTGATTCGAAATTCTTCCATTCCATTTTCTTTCAATACCAATTCGAAAATCCCGATACCTTCCAAAGTACGGAAATTACTATAAAGTAAATGCAATCCTTCATTCTCTGGATCTTGAATTCTCTTGACCATTTCCAAGAATTTAGGAGAATAATTTCCGAGAGATTCCCTAGAAAAAATATCTTTCGATTGTGCTTCTAATTTCTGCATGGTTTCGATGATTTTTTTCTCATAACTGACATCGATTTCTTCTTCTTCTATTGGTAAAACAGGAGATCCATCTGCTTCGATTCCTTCTACGGCCTCTTCTAATCCTGGACCTTCGGTACCTTCGACACCTTCGGACTCTTCAACCCCTTTTGACCCTTTCTTCGAAGGAGGACGTGGTCTCTCGATTCCTTCTGGGAAAATGAAATTACATGCAGCTCTCGAAAAGATACGGTAAGAAGAAGCAATATTGAATAAATCTTTCGTAGAAACACCGTTGGCGCCTGCGGCGCCGGGGCCTTTACCTTGAGCCTTCGGCGCCATTCGTTTTCTCTTAGCCGCTGCATCTTCTTTTTCATATTCTTCTTTTCGGATTCTCGCATATTTAGAGAATTGATAATCACTCATTGGAACTTCTACAAGATGAAATTCTTTACCAGTTTCTTCATCTGGAATAATCGATGGTAATAATTTTTCTTGTGCAGACCGGAAATAAGATGTCAAACCTAGAATACGATTACGCAAGACATTAATATTGAGTAATGCATTCTTGTCGATGGTGGCCGTCTCTTGAATGAATGTCTCTCGGAATTTATCGGGATCGTCATATAATGCTTTTTGGAGAGAAGGTTGCAATACAGATTTCGCATTTCCATAAGGTTTGAGAGATATTCCATTCTCTTCCATCACTTCAATGACTTTCTTGATAAAGGCATTATCATCCATGTATGGCCCTTCGTGTTTCACGCCAGAATAATTCTTCATTTCAGCACCCACTCCTCCGGAAATCAATTCCTTCTTTTTACGAGTAATTTTATTTTTCTTGCCACCACCACTTTTCTTTTTTGTCTCGACCTTCTTTTTTGGAATGTTTTCAGGAGCACTAGAAAATGGTTTAGCTGGATCGTGATTACTGAAACTAAAAGGATTACGTGTAAGAATTAATTTATTATTGGCATATTCCACAAAATCAAAAGTTCGCAAACCATACTGTTCCAAAATCCCTAAAATCGCGTTCTGATTCACTTCTTTCGTGGTCGTAGTAACGACTTTAAATGTCCATGTCTTGATGTATCCTCTCAATAAATTAAACATAACACCCAATTCATTCGGATAATTAATAATCGGCGTACCAGACAATAAAACCAAACGACAATCGACGGCTTCCATTAAGAGATGATATAACTGCGAGAAAATCGACGTCGGTGTTTTCAATTTATTCACAATACGCGAGACGAAATTATGTGCTTCGTCAATAATCACAACAGAATGATCGAATGGATTCGCACCATTGTTCTGCGCCTTCATCGCATCCACGATTTTCTTCAGATTCGGAGCATTGTAATGAATATCGACGTATTTATGCGATATCATTTCTTGTATTTGGGCTTCGACTGCGGCTTGGTTTTCAGGAGATAAGGTATCGAAATTCGCGGGTTTATTGACATCCACCATCCATGCACCTTTTCTTTTTCTAATTTCGTCGGTCGATAAGCTGAGAGCCTTTGCCAACATAGGTATCATTTGTTCTCCCAAATCTGCGTATTTCTGAGAGGTTATCGGTACGAATTCCCAGTATTGATTTCTCTTGTATAATGGATCTCCCGCTTTACTTAATTCAACCCAATAATTGGTTTTGAGAGATGCCGGCATCATGACGAATATTTTCTTGTCGGTCTTGAAACCCTCGGCAATCGCAATCGAACTTTTCGTTTTTCCGGAACCTAAACTGTGATACAAGAGAACACCACGGTAAGGAGTATATAAATTCAAATAATCTCTCACTACGCGTTGATGCAAGAATAAGGATTCTTTGGTTCCGCTTTCACCACTAGTTTTACCTTCGGTATTAGAACCGAGTTCTCTCAATTGTTTGCAAGAAATATTCGATTCATCTGTTTCTTGGGCAATCTCGGTACGATAATCGGCAAACATATCATTTAAATTCTGGATGAATTTCTTACGATTCGTCATGTAAAACGGCATACGGAGTATTTTCTTGCTTACTTGTTCGGTCTGTTTTGGCAGACGCGCTTCCCATACTCCTAAACGGACTTTTTCTAGTGCTTTGTCTTCGGTTAAATGTAAATCGATGGGTTGTTTTTCTCTTTTCTCGGTTTTTTTTTCTTTTTTCTCGGTACCTTCGATTTTCTCTCGTTTCTTCCCTTTTACTTTTTCTCCGGTACCTTCGGCATCTTCTTCTTCCCTACCCTCTTCTTTCTTCGGAATAGTTGCAAGAAAAGTATCCCCACGATTCAAATACTGACGACGTAACCACATTAATTCGTAAAATGGACGTTGTTTCACATGGGTCTCACGATACATGAGTTTCGCGTTTTTAGTAGCAACTAGAATAGGAACCAAATCAGTATGTTGAGAGAATTTGGCATGAAGGGCAAGATACATCTTATCGTATTTCGTTTCCTCCCAATCGGCATTCGATATTATTTTCTTGCCTTTGTATTTCTTTTCTTTTGCAATCTCTGCGGCCTTCTCGGGATCTTCTAACAAGAGATCTCTTAAAGTTAAATCTTCAGTATCTGCTTCTGAAAATTCGGAATAATGCAAGAAATGATCTACGGATTGGAATATCTTACTGCCCAAATTAGGAATATCTAAAGAAAAGGGTTGGACCCAAGCATTACATAATTTCTTACGCCATTCCTTATGTTGTGCTAAATTGGGAATATATTCTCCTTTCTTGTCTTCTGGTAGAACTTCTTTTCCAGCTCCTTTTCCCGGTAATTTCTCGTCTTTGGCTTCAGAACAAAGAACAAAAACAATTTCAGGATCAAAGAGATCGGGGATTTTCTGGACAGCTTCGAGAGAATAGGGTTCCACCTTTTCAGGAGTCATGATTTTCTCGAGAGATTCTTCTTCTATTTCCCCTTCTTCCAATTCTGATTTTTCGGATTCGAGACTTTTCTCTTTCTCTTCATCTGCAAGAAAAGCTGCATCGGATTCGAAAGAAGTATCGGTAGGAAAAGGTTCGGGAATATCGCATCGAGTAATCAATATTTTTTTCTTGCGTAAATCTTCTATTTTTTGATCGCGATCAAATTCCTGGTTCTTGGAGAGAACAATGGGTACTTCTTTCGTTTCAATAATTTCTCCTTCTTCGACCTCTTGCTCGTCTTCATCAATTTCACCTTCTTCTAATTCTGTGTCTTTGGCTTTAGCTAAAGATTCTTTTAGTTTGAGAAAAGGTTTGGGAATAGGTCGATCCATCATCATAGAGAACGGATCGAATGGTTTCATAATTTCCGTCATTCTTTATCGATCTTACTTTGATATAATGCTATATATAAGTATTATATCAAAAACGTGTGTATATTTAATCTTGTAAGTAAAGATAAAAATAAAAAATAGCGGTTTTAAACTGGATAAGATCTAGTGCTGGTTCAACTGAATACGTACTAAACATAGTTTCTGTAGAATAGGAATGTATATGCGTAGGTGTTAATACAAACTTTTTAGGTAATGTTGTAATTTGTGATAGATCAACTTTTCCATTATAAATACGACTAATATTATCTTTTGTAGCTTCTAAAACAGTTCTAGTAGCCCCTAGAAAAGAACCTAAATATGCAGCCGTTTTTCCTACATTTGCCAAATTACTATTATTAAACGTCCAAGTAACTTCTGGTCTTTCATTTAATTCTAATACTGGTTTTGATTTTGATGTTTCATCGGATTGTTGTGTTGATGAAGTAGTAATTGTATAAACTAAAATATTATCTTTTGTACGTTTTGCACCGTTTATTGTAGTTAAAATGTCTTCTATTTTAGTACCTAATATAGTTCTATCTATTTTACCACCATGCATTTTTCGACTTGTTTTACTATGTTTGCTAACGCGTTTTTTGTGATAACGTCTAGTAGCCATTTTGAACGAACGAGGTGAGTATATTATAAAAAAGATATTATATTTCTGTTGGTTTTTCTCCTAAAGTAAGAAAAAATATAATATTTTCTAGCCTATCAATTTCATAAACGAGTTTAATTAGTTTTCTATTTTGGTTAATTCATAGTTTGTGTCGATATTTAATGATTTGAAATAAGCTAATACTCGGTTTTTAAATTCATCACATTTTAATGGATAAGTATCCTGAGATACTATCCAGCGGTGTCGGTTAGGATTTTCATTATCTTGCCCATAGCAAGTAACTTTTCTAAAATAATATTTATTAAATTTTGGATCTTTATTCTCAATACAGAATCCAGCAGGAGTTAGAATTACTGTACCTGATTTAAAATCAATTTCTTTATCAAAATTATCATCCTTCGTATCTGCAGGCTCACCAAACGGATTATTACAATATTTCATTTCTATTTTTATATTTGATAATTCTCCAAAACCAAATGATGTAGTATTTATTTTTTTTGGTATAAAACCGGCATTAGTATATTTATATACTTCAGTATTTTTTATATCTTTTATTATATTTCCAAAAATATCTTTAAAACTAATTCTTATACTGCTTTTACCACCAAGATAAATATAATTTATAGCATTTTTAAAAGCATTTTCGTTTGGATCAGAACTAAGCATACTAAAAAAAGACTTTTTTAAAATGACACCATCATCCTTATATTTCCAAGTCATAGATATGTTTTTAACATACTCTTCAAACCAATTGTTTGTGTTATTCTCTGCGGTAATTTCCTTATCTCTATATTGCTGCACATCATTAAAAATCACATCAGTTAGTTCTTTGTTTTTAATATCATCAACCACAGTAATTATATATGATGTTTTGGGTATCTTTTTTTGATTAACAATAACATTATTTAAATCTGCGAATTCATCTAATGGTTTCACATCACCACCAATAGTTTTTCGTGTAAATCTTCTTTGACCCTTTCGACTCTTTCGACCCTTTGAAACGTTTCGTTGTTTTCCTTTTCTGGAAAGAATACCTTTTTTTTTAGAATAACGTTTAGAAGTAGCCATTTTTCAACCACAACAACAAGAAAAACGAATATACACTATCTAAAGAAAGATATTATATTTCTGTTGTATTTTATCAACTACTTCTCCAAAGTCCGAATACCGTCCCTTCAAATGTTCGATCGCTTGCAAGCACGCCATTTGTTCCGCGGTCTGTTTGATTTTATGTGTTCCTTCCCCAAGAAAAACGAATATTTTATGATGTACGGCCATATGGCGATGTATATCGCTAAAAGAGGCGAACGAAGAAAAAGGCATCGTTTGCGCATGGACAATACCATGGGTCGGTTGTCCCATACATAAATATACACCCATGCGGTATCCCCGATCCGCAGAATAAGCCGACATTTCCATCGGATAAGGCGTGACTTTGAATTCACTTTGTAATAATTCTTGCAGCGGACGTTTATAATTCTCATTATTCTTCAATAAATTGGTCCAATTAATATGTTTATCAAACACGGCTTCCACAAAAATCTGTGCCATTTGAAAACCAGGACCACATGCAAACACCGACGAAAACCATCCGTCTTCATCGTGTATAGAAACGCGATTAAAATCTAAGAAAAGCGCACCAACAAAGGCTTCAAATAAACAACCCAATTTCTTCAAATTAGTACGAATATTTTTGGCCTCGGTATGTTTCGATAAGAGAAACCAACGATGTAATCCGATTTCCATGGCGATTCTACCGATCGTTTCATTCTTGACTAATTCGATTTTGGTATCGGTCATGAATCCTTCATCGGCTTTCGGGAATCGTTTATATAAATAGAATTTAGCAATACATTCGAGAACCCCATCCCCAAGAAATTCTAATCGTTCGTTGGATTTCGTCGCGAGTTCTAAACAATTCGCGGGTTTTTCGGCAATACGAACATTGTTTTGTTCATTGATGAGAACGGGTCGTTTAATATACGATTTATGAATGAACGCACGTCGATACAAGACGAAATGATGTGGTTTCATATTTGTCAGTCCATAAGTTGCGAAAATCCTCTCGACATCTTCCACCATAATCTCTCGATTTAGAGAATTATAAGGATCGAAAAGATAAGTTTCTTGTCCATCTTGTTTTTCTAGAATAAAATCGTCGTCTTTTTTCAAAACATTATTCGTATTTTTAGCCAATAATACATTCGGTTTAGGAATATTTGTATTTTTATTAGGATTCATTTGAGATTTATGATTCATTTTATAGAGATTTGGTTTTCGATAAAATGAAACAAAGTATTTTATTGGGGTTGAGTTATTCTATTTAGAAAGAAATATTTATATGGTTTTAGCAATAACTATAGGCAGTTCTACTTATATAAGACCAATAATTTAGCAAAATCCTCGCATATATCACTAGAAAACAAAAGAAACAAAAAAAAAAGATATAATATAATATATTAACAAGAAAAAGAATGGTTTATTTGAACTCTGCATCGCGCTCCAGAAATACTGGATCTCTTATCACTCAATCTCAAGGAGGAGGAGACAAGAAAGCCGGTCTTCCGTACCAGATTGGTCGTGAGTACTATACTTCTATCATCCTACATAGTACCGACCCAGTGCATCATTCTTGCTGCACCTTGAAACAACGCATGACTATGAACTTCAGTCCAAGTAAATTCGTGGCTCGTCCTATTGGTGGATATGTTGGTGTTGCTCGAGGATATTACGGTAAGTTCTAAGTGACTGACCAGACTAGAAATATTATATCTCTTTTCGAAACAGATATAATAACATTTTTCTTTTTTTTTGCATACAAAATAATGCAGATTATATTTGACGAACGAGAGACGACTTTATATGATAAATGTGTCGAAATGTTACCGAAATTCGATCCGAGTATCCAGATTTCGAAAAAAGTATTGACTTTAGGCGATATACTTTTAGTTAATTCACAGGTAGAATCGAAAGAAAAAATCGAATACTTGATCGAGAGAAAATCGTTATCGGATTTAGTGGCGAGTATCAAAGATGGACGATATGAAGAACAATCGTATCGATTGATTCATTCATCAAATATGGTACCTGCAAAAATACTATATCTTATCGAAGGTATGTTCTCTCAAATCCGGAATGTCCAAGAAAAGAAAATGATTTATTCTGGAATGACATCTCTCAGTGCATTCAAAGGATTCCAGGTTATCCGAACGTGTTCTATAGTCGAAACGGCGGAATTTATCTTGCATTTCACTGACAAGATTATTCGAGATATCAAAAAAGGAAAAGTTCTGTATTCTCCTCATCTCTCGATTCCCTCTTTATCTCCAACATCTTTAGAACAAAATGAAATCGAAGAAACACAAGAAAATCAAAATGTAGTCGAAGGAGAACCGCAAGAAAATACATCCTCGAATCCGAATCCGGAGAATTATTGCACAGTAGTGAAAAAAGTGAAAAAAGAAAATATTACGAAAGAAAACATGGGAGAAATACTCCTATGTCAAATCCCGGGAATCAGTTCTCAAACCGCAATCGCAATTATGCAATTCAACAATCATTCTTTCTTGCATTTACTCGAAACACTGAAAACCGATCCTAAATCTCTCGAAAATATCAAAATCAATAAGAAGAAAATAAGTAAAAGTGCCATCGACAAAATGATTCATTTCTTACTGGTCTAAGGGGGGCGAAGCCCCCCCACAAAACCCCCATGAAAGGAGGGTTCGCAAGGGAACCTTGGTTCCCTGCAAGGAGGGTTCGCAAGGGAACCTTGGGTACTACGTAGTGCCCTGATTACTGGATAGCAATCACCCGAGGAACCATGATTGGTTTGCCAACGGTATTTTCATCATATTTCCCAGAATCCACCATTTGTTGAGAATGAATAACACCTCCCCAATTCGTATCCATTGGATTATCACTAATAGGTTCTTGAGAAGTGGAATTATGTAGTTCATCTAGAGTGGTATAATCGCCAATATGTTGCCCATATGGATCAAATCCAGAATAAATACCTTGGTTGTAAGGAGGATTGTCATCGGAAGCATCCATAGGAATTCTTGGGGTTTGATTCACGGTAGGTAATCCACCTTCTTGTGAATAAGGACTAGGACGAATACGATAAACATCCTGACCTTGGGTATTATTTTCCGGTTGTAAATAGAGAACTGGACAATTCAATCCGGCCGCTTTTTCGGATTCCATGAATTCAGTATAATCGTCTAAATTTGCAAACTTGATTGGATTATTCTCACCCTTTGGTTGAAACTTATTGAATAATAATAACCCATTTTTTGTACGCATCAATACATTATAACATTCCGGATTCGAATGGATTTTTTCGGAAGGATCCATAGTTTCGGAAAGATCCATAGTTTCGGAAAGATCCATATTACCCTCCTCCATTCCTGGATCACCCTCTTCAAATCCTTCATTAAAACGAACTGGGTATAAATTCGTTCCTTCATCTAGAGGAACAAAATCCGGGTTATTCGGATACAGAATACAAGAATACAAATCAGGAGATACATACACATAAAATCCTAGAAAAAAAGTAAATAATAAAAACAGAACAAATACCATTTTTATTGTATTCATTTTTCAATACGAGACCGTTGCTATATATTTCTAATATATTTTTTCTAGTAGTATTTAGGTATATTTTTTGGAGAAAGAGATATATATTATTCTAGTATATATCCAATGGCAACCAAGAAATATTTTAAAAAACAAAAAAAAAATAATAAAACGGCAAGAAAACAACCAAATCGTTCGTCTAAAATCGTGGCATATGGGAAAATTTATGCGAATTGGTGTGGGCATTGCAAAGCCATGGAACATGATTGGACACGACTAGAAAATAAAATGAGACATTTGAAATGTGTGAATATCGAGAGCGAAGAAAAGGATCATAAAGTTGCAGAATTCAATCGCAAATATCGTACGAATTTAGCATTGCAAAACGGATTCCCCACGATTTTCAAATTGAAAAAAGTCGGCGGTCAAGTCGAGTATTATTCTGGTGGCGAGAGAACCGAGGGGGCTTTATATGCATGGTTATCTTCCTCTAACAAAGAAGGAGAGAATCCAAACCATCATAAACCAAAACAAAATAATAATTTTCTTGCAAGACTTTTCTAGAGATAATATATATTATATGTATTCCATTAAAAAATATACATACAATAAAGCGAAGAAACTAGGAGTCATTGTAAAACCTTCGACCAATAAAACCAAGAAGATCGATGTTTTTCGTAAAGGAACGGATGGTCAAAAGAAAAAACTCGCATCCATAGGTGCGAATGGAATGAACGATTATCCGACGTATATTCAGAAACGCGGTTTAGCGTATGCGAACACTAGAAGGAAATTATATCGACAACGTCATGAAAAAGATCGTCATGTCCGAGGTACGCCAGGATATTATGCCGATAAATTGCTGTGGTAAAGCGAAGCGACTGGCGAAGCGACTGGCGACGGCAAATCTTTGATTTGCGACAGAGGATGTATATCCGGTAAAGCGAAGCGACTGGCGAATCTAGAACCCTCTCATACATTTTTTTAAGTGCCGACTGAACCTTTTGGATTTGCGTAATTCTTTCTTACATTTTTTGATTCCGCATTGTGTATGTGCGTCCTCGGATGCGTTCATTTTGGAACGATCGACGGTTTCACGACATTGAGAAAAAACATTTTGTTTTTTGTCACATTTTTTATGTAGTGCTCTCGTATAACGGGAACTTTCTTTCCACATTTTTTTATACGTTTTTCTACATTTCGTTTTTTTACATTTTGTTATCTCGCCGACATAATAAGATTTTTTGTTATCTATATTCGAAAACATTATATTATTCTAAAGTTGAGAAATTTATTCCCCATTTCGATATCGAATCATCTTCATATAAGACCGAAAGGCACCCACTAAAGTATCATGATTTACGTAAGGAATACCATGTTCTTGACAGAAGGATTTGACAATAGGTGCAATGATCGGATAATGGACACTCGACATATTCGGAAACAAATGATGTTCGATCTGGTAATTAATCGATCCAAAAAGAAGCGTCCAAACCCGATTCCCATTCAAGAAATTACCAGAATGACAAACTTGCATTTTCAACCAATCCTTCCCAGAATAATGATTCTCTACATTCGATTCATAGGTATCATGATCCAAGGCAATATTGATAAAATACCAGAAATTCAATGCGACAGTATAATTTATAGTTGCAAGAAAACCACCGTGATACAAACAATAGAGTTTCGCCAGAATTAATCCGATATCCAAGCCATCATAATAGGTACGACCAACCGGTAGAGAAGCACGAAATATTTTATTCTTGTAGTTCGTGCCAATCCAATAAGAAAGGACTTGTCCGATATAATATCCAGGGAAACCGATCATGACCAATGGTAGCCATTCTGTACGATTCTGTAATAATGGTTTAATCTTCTTTGATGCCGATGTTTTTCTTGCAAATGGCAAGAGATGATACATATCGGGGTCCGAAGATCCGCCTGTATGGGAATGATGATACAAGACATGATGATAAAACCAAATCGTCGCATTCCAAATACCCCAACTCGCCCAGATTTTCGCCAAGAGTTCATTTACTACAGGTTTTACGGAAATGGCATAATGCGAACCGTC
>Ga0214919_10001132_pt1 | contig 44709 bp, 41 predicted proteins | sample LL1503_MetaG_FD_177994 | JGI IMG/M metagenome (GOLD analysis project Ga0214919, IMG submission 177994) | Freshwater microbial communities from Lake Lanier, Atlanta, Georgia, United States - LL-1503 | ecosystem: Environmental > Aquatic > Freshwater > Lake | place: USA: Georgia | collected... | reverse complement strand
TTCTGTGCTAAGTGTATTTACGACCACTATGTAGTGGCTAATAAGAAGCAGTGCCCTACTTGCGCTGCCTACATTTGCCCTTATGATAATTTCGATGATGATGAGCGCTATATCCGCGGGTTAGACGTCGGGTATGAGGAGTATTGTGGCGAGGAGGAGGAGCCCAGATGTCCATGTGCCTGGCCGACCTGTTCTGGTGACTGTGGCACTCTTTCTTGTGGCTGTATTGATACTTGTAGGGGCCGATGTGAGGACCGATACGATGACCGATACGAACATCTCTTTTAGAGCAGAGCACCCTCCTAGATTTTATATCTCGCTAGAACCATTCACATAACCAGTCATACAATAATTAACTATAATTAAAATTATAACCACCACATTTTTAATGTAATAAGAGAGTCCCATATTCATCACGCGACCATAGCACGACAGAAAAAATTGAAATAACAGTCGCCTCAAAGTTAGAGTTGTTCCTGACCACCGCACACATATTCCAAGTTTATCGTATTTTCCAAGTTTCCTCCAAGATGTCTACCTGTGTTATTTCCCAGAATCAACCCATCTACCAGGCCCTACTCGACAAGGCTGCCTCCTACCCTGCTGACAAGCCCTACCAGGCCAAGGCGTACAGGACGGCAGCTGAGTCTGTGCTGAGCTATGATAAGAACCTCTACGAGGCATATACAGGCCAACTTCCTTGCCCTTCTATATATGGCATTGGAAACAAGATTGAAGAATTCATCTGCGAGTTTGTCAAGACTAATCCTGTTGTTACAAGCAGTGGTGACGAAGTGCGAGTGCTTAAGGCTGATGAGTTTGCTGCCGCCATTATAGCGCCGCTTGAGACACCTCCAAACCCTGTTGAGCCAGCCCAGAAGGAGATGGGTGGGGCACTACGAGTACTCAATGCCTCCATCGAGCTGCTTGCCGTCGCAGCCACGCTCGAGACACCTTCAAACCCTGTTGGCCCTGCCCAGAAGGAGATGGATGAAGCCCGCGAACGTGTTAAGGAAGCCCTCATCACCAGTGCGAACAAGTTCATTAATGACTATAATGTCGCACAATCAATAACTGTAGAGGTGCCTAAGACCGAACTCCCTCCTGGTCTCTCCCGCACTATCACTTGTGGTGGAACTCTCAAGTACTGTGGTCACCCCGAGTGCCCTGATAATACAGTATCAGAAAGTGTGTCGTCACCTACTACCTTCACGGTGGCAACCACAACAGCGGCGATGCTTCTTGGGCGCGGCAGGCGCAATATTGGTAAGCCTCGACCTAAGTACTTTGATGAGGAAGATGAAATCGCTGAGACGATTGAGTCCTTCTGTATCAAGAAACACTTGTTCTATGATGACGAGCTTGTGACTGAATTCAAGGACTGGCTACTCACTGCTGACAGGTATGCTCTAGAGAGGTATGACTACAGCACCAATAAGTTCATCCCTTATCCTAAGGCAGAGGTTGTAATCTACTGGGCCCACAACTTCTCTACCACTCTTAAGAAGCAGCAGAAGGAGCAGAAGCTCAATAAGGCCCTTATCAAGTATTGTGAGAAGAATGGCTTTGAGTATAATCCTTTGATGGATGAGAAGTGTGGCGCTTGGATGGATGATCCTGTCAACAAGGAGCTTCTCACTTATACTATCTACTCGCGCTACTGTAAATGCTCTGATTGTAATCCTACTGGTGTTCTACGTGAAGATAAGAAGTACACATATGATCGTGCATCTGGCTACTCTGTGAATAAATGGTTCGCTACTCTTAAGAAGCAGATTATCTGGTAAGCCACAAAAATACTACAAAACTAATTATAAAAACCATAAAACTTTGAAATATTAATAGAAAAAGTATAAAACGCAAAGAAAACTTTTTTCATTTGGTTATTATTATAAAAAAATTGAAATATAATATAACTCTAAATGAGGGTTACTACTAAGCTTTCCATCCAAGTCAATAAAATATGTCTATTGTTACATACCCTTCCTTTTCCAAGACTATCCAAGCCTTCTTAACATATCTGAGTAGCAATTCTGATGCCCTTCGTAAGGATCCTGCGGAACTCACTGAAATTAAGAAAAAACTTCACTCTCAAGGTGACGCCGCCTCCCAGGGTTCTGGAAATCAAGTAACCGATCAGGAGACCTGTTTTGCCGCAGCACTTGAGTCATTTGGATTCAAGTACTCCTCCTCGAAAGTTCTACCATCAGAGAATGGATTCTACTACATCTACCAAGTCAACGGTACACAGCGTTCAATTGATTTTCAGGTTTACGACTGGTTCAGTGCCACTAAACGTAAGTCAGTTAACTTTGACCTGAAACATACCAAGACTGATATATTCTTCTTAAATGATGGCTGGTTCCACGAGAACATTGTATATATTATCTCTTGGATGCGGCGGATCTCTGAGCCTCGTAAGAAGAAGGTTGTCGAGCCTGCTACTTTTATCGCACTGGGCCAGCAAATCCCAACAGTGGAGGAGGCCGCCTTATATGAGGAACTATGCGAGATTAAGAAGAAGTACAACACAGACTATAAAGGTTCTGGCAGTTTCCACTGTTACTTGCGCTTCGCAAACACTTATAAGTGTGATCGTTTTACAGCAGAGTACACTACAGAGTGTTTGACTGCTACACTGTCTGTTGTTGGGCCTAGAAGGCGCCCAGCAGTTGCTGAAGATGATACTATGTCAATGGATTCTATATAAACAAATAATTAACTTAAGAAAATACAAAAAAATACAAAAAGCAAAAAAACAAATACAACATTTTTATTTTAAATATCTATATATAATTCTATTCAATTACTGAACAATGCGCTACTACTGAACTTTATAATTTGTCCACCAGTCAGGATTATTTACAATATATGTAAAACGGGTTTTGGTATTATCACTTGGATATTTAGAATTAAATTCGTTGTGACGTTCCTTATAGAGTGTGACTTTTTGCTTGGCTTCCTCCTCATTAAATGCGCCATCTAGCAAAAGGGAACCTGCTATAGTAGACTTTATACCATCATTCTGAAAACAATTTTCCCAGCAGGTATAAATAAGAAACTTTGCATTAGGGTAATCCATCCTAATCTAATATGAGATTTTTACTATGTTCAATTTTATAAAAAAAATTGAAAAAATTATCTGATAAAAATAAGTTGCGGTTCACTATCATTCAACTTAATACTCCAAGTCTAAGATATTTCCAAGATCCAAGATGAGCCGTCACACAATCACTCCTAAGAATAATCAGTCAATGGCTGCGTCGTGCTGTGAAAGTATCACCAATATAATTATAGCCGTCTTAATATGGCTGGTTACAAGTATCATTAGTGCTATACTAATGATGATTATTGTCGCAGCCTATTTCCTCTTTGTAAAGTATATGCTTGAGAAGAATCCTGACGCGCGCTGCGCTATTACATCTATGGTTGGAGCGATATCGTGTCCTGAACGGCATTCTCCTATTATGTGGATGAATCCTTCGTCTTCCTGTACCTGGTATACGAACTTGCGCCATTATTGTCCAGTTGAGGATTGGAAGTTATTTGGGGTCTAGAGCAATCAATTAAAATAAACATAAAATATAAAATAAAAATAAAATATAAAAAGTTTTTTGATAGCTATTGAAAAAATTGAAATATTAAGACACTCAAAAGATGTTGAAGTCTGAAGCATTCATACTCCAACTTGTAAGATGGATAGTCCAAGCTCTAATCGCCAAGATAAACGTGATTCCAAGAAAAAACAGTCGACTCATTCAGTCTACTCTTCCAAGCATGTACGCATCTCAGCCGCAGTTGCCGAGAAATCAGCCAATACTACGTCAAAGAAGAAAAACAAATAATATTTTTTTTGTTTAGATATACAAAAAAAATTGAAGTGACTTAGCACTGTATATTGAGATGCGCCCTGAGACATAGACATTCCAAGTTTTAGCCCCCCCTCCAAGTTTATCCAAGTTTATCCAAGAATCCAAGATGGCACAGTTTATTCGCACACCGATTAACAATGCTGATCTATTTAATGTACTTAACCACTGTACCCAGGTCTCTCAAGTATCGTATCGCAATGAGCGCGTTATCGAAATAGACTGGGACTATGAGAACAACCGTGTCATTGTTCAGGATAACGGCGGCTGGTTCTACTTTAGCAGTCCTGACATTGACCACCTCACCATCTATCAAGTACTAGGCGGCCTAGGCTATGGTAATGAGCAGATGGTAGTTACTTGGGCAGAAGATGGAGATGAGAATGCTGTGCTCAACTCCAATGTCTCACAGGCAACGCTAAACCAAATCACCCTGTCTGCTCCCAACCAGCCCATCCCTCAGGTTAATAATAATGTACCCCTTCCTCAAGTTGCAGGTCAACCCGCTTTCAATGACCCCAATATCCCTAACCCAGTGCAAGGGCCAATTGGATAAGAACAGTCAGTAACTAGGACATCTTCACTCCGCTACAGTCTCAACTAAATATTATCAATCATAAATAAAAGCAAAAACCAAAAAGCAAAAAAAAGAAATAAAAAAACAAAAATACAAAAATTTTTGTTACTTCATTTCTATCCTTCAATTTTTTCAGACTAAAATTTGACCACTTAAATTTTCTCATCTTAAGTTAACAAAATGCCACGCTCCAAGAAACCATTGCCTGAAAGCCAACCTTTAAACCTGACAAAAACCAAGGTGAAACGCCCTGTTGTTGCTAAAAATGCTATCAGCCTATTCAGTGGTGCTGGCGGTGATTCAATTGGTCTTAAACAAGCTGGATATAATATAGTCGCATTCTCTGAATTTAAGAAACCAGCCATTGCCACACACCTTAAAGAATTTCCTTCCAGTCGCCTTCTTGTTTGCCCTGAAACCGCATCAAATGATATCACAAAGATTCCTGATGAAACATTCGAATACTATAAACACACAATCGATATTGTATTTGCAGGATTCCCATGCCAAGGGTATTCAAATGCGGGTAAAAAGAAAGCTGATGACCCACGCAATGAACTTGTCAATGAATTCGCACGAGTCATAAACTTAACTAAACCAAAGTATATTATTGGTGAAAATGTAGCTGGCCTTCTTTCAAGAAAAGGAAAAGACCCTAAAACTGGAAAGCTACGACCTGTTATTGATATTATTCGCGATGTGTTTTCAAATATTGGTTATAATATTACTTATAAGGTTCTTAAGGCAACCGATTTTGGAGTTCCTCAAGAGCGTAAACGGCTAATTATTGTCGGCTGTAAAGCTGACCTCGGCCATCCACATATGCCCTGGGATTCTCTTGTTTCACCTACTTTTCCAAAGAATCCTTCCATTCGCTCATTTCTCGAAACACACCTCGAAGGTGCTATAGAGTTTAATGAAGATAATATTCCAGAAGGCCTATCTCCCCATTACACTAATGGTGAGACTCAGACTAAACGTTACTGGATTACTACAAATGCTACTAAAGCAACTGGAAAACCACATCCAAATCTTATTCGTCTTGTCAATGGTATTCGTAACAAGTCCTCAAAGGAAAAAGAAGAAGGCGAGGATGATACTCCACGTACAATCGAGGGTGGTTTAATTTCATTTGGAGTTAGGAAAAGTGCGTATCATGGTCAGGTATTGGATCCTGATATGCCAAGTAAAACTATCATTTGTACATATGGAACCTGTCCGCGTCTATTTGTTGGTCTTCATAATCCAGATGAAGGCAAATTCTGGGTTCGCTGTCTTTCTATAAAGGAACTCGGGCAAATTCAAGGATTTCCAGCAGAATATCAATGGCAAGGAAACGAAAAAGAAATTATTACTCAGATTGGAAATGCTGTTCCTCCCGCTCTATGTGAATCTGTTGCACGTACTCTGCCAAACATTACTTTCAAATCACAGCCACAAACAAATACCTTAACTGAAAAAGATGATAAGGATGAAGAAGATAATGAAAACTAAATATGTGGGCACGTAAATATATTTTTATCAGATAAAAAAAATTGAAATATTAACTTATGAATATATTATTGTGCGTGTGAGATTTATAGCTATTTAGATTCCAAGAAATTCCAAGATGTCAACTGAACCTTCCAAGCGTCCCATTCGTTCCACTCGTGTTAAGCCCCTGCCTCCCATTCTGCCTGAAATTATCGCACGGATCAATGCCCTAAACGGCAAATATTATGAAAATATTACGAGCGAGTTCAATACAATTAGCAAGTACTTCAATGATGATCATGATATGATCACCTCCTTTTGGCTCTCTCATTACGAGTACGACCTGACAGATTTTAAACATCGTTATCTCCTTCGTCGTCTGTTTGAGACAGTTGGATTTAAGCAACCGCTCGTTAAGGCTTTGCTCGATAAGATTGGGGATAATGAGATTTTATCCCAAATGGGTACAGTTCGGTTTATCCGTGATAATAAAGTATTCTATCGCATTCGAGTTGGCAGTGAAGCATAATGATTAATTATAAAAATAATAAGAAAAATATAAATAAGTTATTCAAAGTAACATATTTTTATTTGGTGTGGCTACTTAGGAAAAAATTGAATATCTGTTTCAGCCTCATTAAAGCTGCAGAAATATACCAAGACTACTTAAAGCCTTCCACGTAATCCACGAAATCCAAGAATGTACAACAATTATGGTCGCCCTATTCGCCGCGCTGCTCAGCTTGCCGCCATTCGTATCTCTGAATATGCACACGCTGCAAATGAGATTACCCCCTCCGACTCAGATTCATCTGAGTCGTCTGATCATTCTGTTCCTAGTATCGATAAGGGTCTAGAGCGCGCACGTTCTGGCGGGTATGATAGTACTATTTATATAGTCAAGTATCTACTTGAAGAATGCGAGAATTCTAAGAATCCTGAGGATCGTATTGAGATTGCCTCTAAGATGTTTGATATTCTCAATAAGAATCCTAAGATTCTCATCTATGAGCCAAAGTTTCGCAATGCTGTTATCGATAAGCTAAATGAGGCTGAAGAACTTATCAAGAGGCGCAAGGATGCCTTCAATAAGGCAGAGTATGCTAAGGCAATTGATATGATGAAGCTATCTATGCGCGTTCATATCTCTAACTCTAATATACGTAATAAGATCTATGCACATCTTGGCGCTATTAACAACATTCTCTCTGACTATGCAGTATGGATGAACAATGATACACTTAAGAATAATATTAATAATCTAAAAAATACTCTCAAGTTATCTGAGATGCATCCTGATTATATTAATGTTTATCTATAATTGCTTTGATTGCTTTGATTCTTTCCATAAATAACTAATAAAAATAAAATAAGCTAAATATATTTTTCTTAAAAAAATTGAAATTATATTTGGCATAATATAAGGATATCGCGTCATTATACATTCTTTATAATCTAAGCAATCCAAGTAATCCAAGTAATCCAAGATGTCTTCCAAGCTCAGTGCCACCTCCAAGCCCTTTGTGCCCGCCGCGATAAACGAGATGGATTTTATCTCCACTCCTATTCCCACGCCTGATAAGTCCGCGCTCGAGTACCCCTTCTCCTACATCAAGGGCAGTGAAAATAATTGCGACGGTTTTGCTTGGGGGTGGGACACAAATAACTTCACTGAGGGCGTTCTCAGTGAGGAGAAGTGCGATGCTGGCAATTTCCCTAACAACATTGTCGAGTTCTATTGGGTTCACAAGGGCCACAACGACGAGGATGCATGGGAGCTCCTCTGTAAGCTCGACAATGGCAACTTCGCCTTCTACAGCGCCTGGTGCGACTATACAGGCTTTGACTGTCGTGGTGGAATGAAGCTCATTGTCAGCAAGGACCTAAGACGACTCTTCTACGATGGTATGTCTGAGAGCAACCGCGAGAAGTGCCTTAAGGATAAACTGGCGCATCGTCCGCCTGTAACAATTACCTACCCTAGCCCTCTTGCTAGGGCGCGTGTAGAATGGCCTATTCCAGTTACTCCTATTCCTTCACCTGAGAGCGCTACCCGCGCATTCATCCGTGTATGGGAGGATGACAAGGAGCTCATCCTTAATCTTGACTACGTGAACGGCCTTGAGATAGAGACTCTTGAGTACGCCATCCGCGGCCTGACCGCGCAGTTCCTTACCTCCAAGCCATTAGCACATGCTGCACCAGGTACAAAGCCTAAGAAGAAGTACTACCTAGTCGATATCTTCTCTGGTACATCCGTCAGGGGCGTCGACGACTACTTCAAGAAACGCTTTGGCAACCCTAAGAAGAAGTGGGTGTTGCGGATGCCACAGTCTCGCGATAGGATCGTTAGAAAGTGGGGCAAGGTCGAGGTAAGCTTCGTCCTCTACTAAAACAGCGAGTCAAAAAAAAAGAAAAACGATTAATTTCATTAAACTATCAGTCGTCAATATCAGTACTTTAAACTAAGTAAAATATAAAAATAAATTTTTATTATTTGCGCAAAAAAAATTGACGGCAAAATATCGCTTTATATTAATCAGACACGAGTCCCAGCCAACTATACACCTTACAAGCCTTCCAAGTTTAACAAGTTCTAACAAGTTCTAACAAGTTTTAAATAATCCAAGATGAACTCCTCCATTGATTACACCCCTGTTCTCCTTGCCCAGCTCACCGACCTCCAGATGCGGGTCACCAAGCAGGATGCTACCATTGCCGCTCTTAAGGCAGATGTTGAGCGTCTTACTGGTCACTCTGTCTGTGTCAGTGATGCTTCTACAATGCGTACTTCTGTGCCTCTCCGCCCCAGTGCGCAGGAGTACAAGCCTCGTAATGATTTCAGGCCTCGCTCGCCACTTGTGCCTCGTGATGCGCGCGATGTGCGTGGTGGTGGTGCTGGTGGTGCTAGTGCACCACGTTCTCGCCCCAGGGTTGCTGGCACCAACAGTGGTGATGCTGTACACAAGCATCCCACTATGAGCCTCTCTGATGTACTCAAGAAGGATGAAAGTGTCACCATTCAGGTCGGCACTGGCAAGGATGCTGAGGGCAAGTTCACTTACACTACTGCTCAGGCTACCTTTGATGGAACGGATCTTACCGTCACTGCCTGTGAGCTTGTCAAGTCTCTTGTGGGAATGAAGTCCTCGAAGCCTGGTGAGATTCTCTACAAGTTCATCGATGAGCTCAAGAATGCTGGATACATTACTAAGACCTTCACCATTGCGCCTTGGAGGCTCTGCTCCGTCGTTCGTAATGGTTCTACGATGACTCTCGAGCAGCTCCGCTCCAATGTCGGCTAAAAGCATAGCAACTAAAAACACTCTAACACAAAAACAAAAAATTATTAAAAAATTAATATAAAAAATAAATATATTTTTGTTAGAATTCTGTTACACAGCAACAGGCATCTCTATATCAACATTCGCACTATGTCCAATTACTTCCTTGCAACGCAGAACAGTTGATGGACCGAGCTGGAAATCGGCTGGCATTTGATTCCAATTAATAGCATTTGTAGTACGCATCCCTTTTTTACTATTCTCGTGACACCATACAGGAGTTCCAGCCGAATAGATCTCGTGATCCCAATCATCCGCAAATCGAGTATTCACTAATTTTGGCATATTTCGACTAAGAAGACCCATCATATTACCACCAAGTAGTGAATTACCAAATCCATTTGACCAGCCTACCTCTTCATCATCATATTCTTTTGTCTGAGATTCATTATGAACGTGATAATGTTTGGTTGGGAAAAAGAGTTGCGTATTTGCCTGAATATCGTGTGAATATGCGAATGGTTCATAATCGACCGCTCCATTCTTTAATTTACAGAGTATAATCCCAAAATTAATTGGATAAGAAGCATTGAGAAACTCTATAACCTCTCGAGTCAGGATTGTAAATCGAGGCGGAATGCGATCAATATCGCCTAGAGATGGAACAAGAATAACCTCATAAGAACCGTGGAATTGAATTGGAATCATACCCCTTTTAGAACTTGTAAGTGATATACCATATGTTGCTGCTCCCTTAGGGGTACGAATATCAAATGAATTGTGACACTGTGTAAAAATATCATTTGGAACATACTCAAACTTTACAGAATGCGGAGTTGGGACTGGAAGACATAACGCATTTACAGAAGGTTCATCAGCCCAAGGTGTTACAACGGCGTTACTATAAACCGTTAGCTGACGTTTCCCATTACGAGATGGAAGACATAGAATTTTGGTTGAATTCACTGATAAAACTGGGCCACTAATTATTGACATTATATCTAATTATTGATACTGAATATATATTATATTAAAGTCTTTAATATCCAAAAATTGAATAGTCGTAATACGTATATAAAGGTTACAAGTTAGACGGTACTATTGAGTAATTATTCCAAGAGACATATAATGCCACTCCATGATTATACCAAACGTATTTATGAATCAGCAACAGACTCGGCATATATCATTCGATTTCTTGACTATCTTATTGGGAGGCATTTTAAGCGTACAACTTTTACTGTAAATGGTATTATCGCAGAATCCCTAATTACTGGCGTTCTAGAAAATGTTAAAACTAAAGAGCGCTACCATTCCTTAGCAGAATTCTATAATACTGTAACTAGGTCTACTATCAAAGATAATGATGTTAGCCTCTTGACAAAGATTAATATTAGTAAAGAATGCTCTGTAATGCGTATAATTTGTAATGTGAAAGAAGACTATATTCTTGAATTCTTTGACCAGAAATACAGGGCATTCTTGATGTATCGTGATATTAGAAAGCGAATTAGGCAATATACTTCAAATGATATGAGCAGTGAAGTTAAACTATTTTGGGATGGCAATGAATATTATTTGAGTCATACAAAGATTGCGTGCAATGATACTTCAAATCCCTATAGTTGCTATAAACTACTAGAGGCATATGAAGATGGTGTTGTTGAAGGTCTTTACTATTGCAGAGAAAATGGGAGATATTTGATTACTGACTTATAAATAGTACCTAAATAATACAAATGTATTTATATTAAATGGATAAAATTAAATATACTTTTTTTGGCGAGTATTTTGGATTATATGATCCTTTTCCTGATAGAGATGGTTTATATAATGGATATATAATACCATTGAATCAAGCACTGTTTTTATATAGAATTACACATATTAGTTTCATTACAGCAGCTATTGGCTTAATAAATAATTATACTTGGCTTGCTTCTGGTACCGCCATTGGTTCATGTATTGCTCATTCATATTGGTATAATCCAAGGTATAACTGGATAAGGAGATTGGATATTGCAACAGTTCAGGTTCTTATCTGGACACATTTATGGACAGCAATAGATAATCCACGATTTACACCCTATATCAGCATTCAAATTATAGGTGCAATATTTTACATACTAGGACTATATTTACATAAACACAAAGAAGTATGGGGGGGAACTATTTTTCATAGTTTAGTACATATATGCGCCAATTTATCACTTATTATACTATATACATCTTAGACTGCTGGTCTAGACTTGTAAAATATATACCAATTTATTCTCTATTATAACTAAACAAAAATATTAAATATATTTTTGTTTTTGTTTTTATTCTATTTTTGTTTTGTTCTGTTTTTGGGCACTTAAGCGCTTTGTCAAAAGCGCAGCTTAGATCTTCTGAATCATACCATTCTCAGAACTGCGCACAACATCCTTCTCATTTAGTACTACAAACCCACTCTCCCAGTCAGGATGACTCTTCAGATCGTCAATCACCGCATGTGTTCCAAAGTAGGGATGGGCAATCACATTATTATCATAGAAGCCGTGTCCCAGCGTTGCAACCTGATAACCATTGAGCTCCACAGTGTGACCTGACTCAAGAACCAGATTGTAATAGGCCTCAACAAACATCTTTTCAGTAACACCCACGTCCACTGGAAAGACCCACTCACCATCTTCCTTCAGTTTCATAGGATGCCAAGATGTAATCTTAAGACCCATTGGAAATGTCACCATATCCACCTCCTTCTGTACTGGAGTATAAAGCACTGCTAGCACCTTGTGACCTCCCCAGACTATATCACCCTTCTTCAGATCGATGATACGCTTGATACGAATATCTGCCATCATAATCTTACAGTCAGCCGTGAAACAGCCGCCGCTGCTCTGATGAAGGGTTGCCATAGAGGAAACAGGTACATAGGCGGCACCACTATATGCTGATGCAGCAGCGACTGCCGCTGCACAAGAAGCAGTTGGTGGTGGAAGACTTGTGAAGATTTCATCACCACGATCAATCAGGCGGCGTGTATTGGCAGAACCATAGATTGTGGAGCACGCATCCTTGAAGTTAATTGGCCACTGATTCTTGTGTCCACCCAGAACACCAGGCACATAGTGACGCCCCCAACGACGGAAGGCATCTCTGGATGCAAATGCCTTTCCAAGCTGACCTTTATAGATATCAGGATCCGCCAAATCAACAAGGAGTGCCTTTATCGAAGGATTTGATGCCTGGGCCCTACAGGCTGATACAAGTGATCCAAGATCATAGTCAGAACCTGCTTCAGCAGTTGTAAGGGCATCCTGTAGTTCAGTTACAAGCCGTGCGTGAATCAGTGGCCAGGCAACCTCTGCTGCCGTCACTGTAGGAGTTGCTGCTGTCAGTGTGAAGGAGGCTTGTTCTGTTGTGTTATCGGCTGTCGCTGTAATTTCTATCACAGGGTCAGATAGGGATAGAATGAGATCGCGAGTTTGGCCCGCCTGAAGGAAGCCAACTGGAATACAGTGGCCCTGAAGAGGAAGATGTACCTTGACACCGCGATACTGACACGTCATCAAATTAGCCAATAGATGAATGAAGACCGTGCCGACCATACTGCCATCTGGAATATAGTTAGCTGTACCGCTACCAATGTTGGATAGTGAGCGGAGTAGTGACATATCAAGCGCATCTCCAAATCCATAACCGACCGTGTGAAGAGTCAGCTTTGTAGTCGGATGAGCATCAAGCCACGCACGGAATGTATCAGGAATGCCGCGCGGGGGATTGTAACTAGGGTCAGACTCGCCATCGGTCTGAAGAATGATGACAACATTCTTATTAGTCACCGATTCAGCAATTGTGAGAGCCTTCTGTAGACCAGCCCAGATTGCCGTGCCACCAGATGGGCGGATTCGAGGCAAACAGGTCTTAGCTGCGGCACGTCCGCCAGCTGTCATCTGTGTACGAGGAAGGGCGACTGTGGCACTATGGTCGAAGAGTACAAGTGCCATCTCATCCTCATCGCGTAGAAGTCCAATCTGTGTTGCGACGGCGTGGCGAACCAAATCAGCACGACTAAAGGCAGCTGCATCTGATGTCTTCTGTGTTGTATCAACTGATGAGTTGCCCATCGATCCGCTAATATCGACAACTGTGATGAAGAGTGTTGCCATTGTTGTATCCGCCTCCATTTCAGGAACAGAGAGTGCGATGTGAACCTTGTCAGTATCAGTGATGCGCCTTGCTACAATACTAATAGGCAGAGGCGACTGCTTTACAGAGCTACCACCACCACCACCACCACTCAAAACAGGAGCTGGTACAACACTTGTAGTAGCTACAGAAGCCAACGCTGCATCGCGTAGCGCGACGTTAACGTGCAGCTGTGATGGGCTCGTCTGAATCGGAATACGACATGATGGGCACGTAGGTACTTGATAGCGGTTAATACAAGCCTGAATGTGTTGTGTCAAACAGGTCTTACAGTAGTTGTGAGCACCACACAAGGCCGTCACAGGGTCGCGGAAGGTATCTTGGCAGATAGCGCAGAGCATATTGTCGTTCGTGGAAGACATATCTGATATTTAAGCTTGGATAGTTACTTGGAATAGTTACTTGGAATAGAGCTATAACTTGGATATTACTTTATAGTACGCGGCACACCTTTAGATTTGGTTGCCGCTACATTTCAATTTTTTTTCTTTAAGTACCCTGATATATTACCAGCTTAAAATATATTCTTGGTTTATATTATTAAAATGAATGACCTATATATTTTTTGGTCTATTTGTTTAGAGACAGGATATTTCATTGGAAAAATTACATCAGAATATATCTGCGATAGTTCTGATAAATTACTTGAAACTTATGGCGGATGCGAACGGACACGGGGCTAAGAAAAATATAAAATTGATATAATTTCTGAGCTCTAAAAAAAAGATACGCGCCTATTAATTCCAAGAGAGACATAAGATGCCTTACCGTTATTCCAAGATTTACAATGCTACTCAAGCCGTCTGGGCTTACAATCTTGCTGGAGAAGATGATGCTAAAAAGCTCTGGGCTGACAACGACTGGGAAGAAAATGATGCACTTGTAGGATTCTATTCTGATACTGCAGCGGAATTATATAATGTAATCTTCTGTCTCCCTGGTTATGCCATTTACGTACAGACTCAAGATGAGAAGGAAAAGGCTAATTTCCAATATGGAGATTTAGAACTTCGTATCCCTCCTGCCATTATTGTAAATCTCAATAATGCCTATGATACAGATTTCCTTCACGCAAAGGTCCGCCCATCAGATATGGATGACGGGGAAGATGATGGGGAAGATAACGTTAATGCGTGGCTCGATAGCGCATGCGATGGAGAAGATGCTAAGGAAGATGCTAAGGAAAATAAGGTATGTGATGGAAATTCAGTATGTGATTGTGAGTCAAATGAAACTCTTCTTTATTCGCCAATTCTTGAAAATCAACGTGTTATTAACTTCCTTTATTCCTGCCGAGATAATACAGAAAATCAGTTCAAGAAGGCTGCTTACTCTAAGGCAATTAATGAGATTCACAGCTATCGGGCAAAAATCAATCGTAATTCCTGGAAGCCTTGTACTATTGGCTCTAGTATTGAGCGTAAGATTAAAGAGTTCCTCGGTGGTACTCCTGAAAGTGACATCATTAACAGCTAAATTAAATAACTAATATAAATAAAAACAAAGAAATATATTTATTTTTGTTTTTAATTATTTAGACAATTATTCAATCAGCATATCAATGCTATTCTCTCCACAGAACTTGGCGATAGCAGACATTTTCTCTAGACCAATCTGGCCCATTCCTACCATTGCGTGACGATCCTTACAACTTCCACAGCATTCAGACGAATCATTGAAATGAACTAAACGTAATAGATTATGGTTATACGATGCCTTTACATATTCTAGCGGTTCGTGTCCATTTGCGAATACATGACAAGTATCCACACAAACTGCGATGTTTTGTGATCCAAAACTATCCACAAATGTCAAGAATTCATCTTGATCCTGTAGAGTCTCTGTACCCTGTCCCGCAGGTGTCTCTAGAAGCAATGGACATCCTGGACTACCATAAGGAAGAACAGCCTCAATCATTGTACGCATTTTCTTTACACCTACTTCATACTTATCTGAAGTATGCTTTCCAGTATGAACAACTACTCCCTTAGCACCTAGTGCACTACCATATTGTATAAGGCGTTGTAGATAGTTTTCTTGCCAATTATCCGCAGAACTCGATGAGAGATTAATCAAGTATGGCGAGTGAATATAGAGAATAATATTGTTCTCCTCGAGATATTCTGCTGCTGCTGCAAGATCTGCATCTTTTACTGATAAACGAGTATTTTGATTCCCACCCAAGAATATCTGATAGGGAATATTTGGTGGCAGACCCTGTACAGTTTGGAGAAGTGTTGGTGCCTTCTTTGTATGACTGCCAATTCCATACCGCTCTACAAGTAAGGACGCTGTCATAAATATTCCAATATCAAATGCGGGTTTGGCAAGAATTAGATTCTTTGCTTTTGAGACAAGTAGGCTTCTGAAATACTTTCTCTTAGGCCACATACGCGCATCAAATGTGATAACTGTTTGCTGAAGAGGTAGTACTAGAATTGCTTGACTATAGGAGCCATCACCTAGGGCTACATAGGAACATAGTTGAAGCATAAAGTAGTTGATGTCGTCGTCTAGCTTTGAACTAGTTTTGACTTCCATAACAGTTTTGCCACAGATTCCGTCAGGATGGCCCTCTACACAATCATACTTGAGCTCCTGATTCTGTAGAATCTCGTATGGACCGCCCCCTTCAGGGGAACCATTAAATTCGGCTAGTTTAATCTTGAGCTCTTCACGAGTTTTCTCAATCTTCTTGATATAATCTGAGGTTGTTTTGCTCTTTTTTATTTTAGCCTTTATGATTTCATCTAATGTAACTCCCAATTTAGCGAGTTCATCGATGGGTGAATCATTTGTAATGGGTTCAGAACCGAGTACAAGTGCTTCAGTAATAAGACCAACTAGACTGTATTTTTGGTCATAAGGTAGTGCGCTTAGAATCGCATTTGGAAATAGTCCCTTGGTGTCAGATGGTAGAGTTATTTTAGGGATATATTTGAGGAGGGGGCGGCGGCCTGTTCCCTTAAGACCATCGAGAATTTCACGAATACGAATTGACATTTCTTGGAATACTTAGAACAGATTCGCTAGTACAGATTCGCTAGAAGCTCACCTGTAGGGAAGCTCACCTGTAAGGGATACTTGGATATTAATACTTGGAGTTGCTCAAGTTCTATTTATTGACACAATGATTTCAATTTTTTATAGTATATTAACCTCGAAATAATTATAATACCATTATAGAGTAAATACTAAATATTTTTAATTTTGTTATAAAAAAAATTGAAATCGTGCGGCAGCTTTAAATAGTCTGGGCGCAAATAAGAACTTAAATTTCCAAGAATATCTATTATCTTTCCTTACAGGTGAGCTTCCAGCGAATCTGTACCTTACAGGTGAGCTTCCAGCGAATCTGTACCAAGTTATTAATCAGAATGTCAGAATCTCTGCGCAAACGCCCGCGGGTTGCTCCTGTAGCAAATGAACGAAAAACTATTAATGAAATATACACAAAGTGCCTATCAATTATCAATATTGAATATGAATTACCTGTTACTGCAAACAAAGGAAAACCTGGTCAGTTTCTCGAAGACCTGTTAGGAATTCCACACTCTTCAGAATGTCTTGATTGTCTTGATGGCGAAGTTAAAACATTTCCACTTAAAATACTTAAAAATGGCACACTTGTACCAAAAGAAACTATTGCTGTTACTATGCTGAACAAGGATGAATTATCTACAAATGATTTTATATCATCCAAATGCTGTAAAAAGCTAAGTAGAGTACTCTTAGTACCATACTATCGAACAGATGATACCATTAAATTTCTCACACCAAAGATTATTGATAAAGATTCCAGTGACTCTCTAGAGATTTATAAAGTACTTGAATCAGATTACAATGAAATACGAAAAAAATATTTAGAAACAGGCGATTTTAGTTCATCAACTGGAACTTTACTTCAAAACAGAACAAAAGGAGCGGGGCACGGAACAACTTCACGTGCATTTTATTTAAGACAAGAATTTATGAAACGATATATGACATTTAGTTCTTAATCAGTACCTCATTTGTTGTTGCCTCAGGATTCGTAGAATTAATCGCACGCCTGACAGAAATTATTTTTGTTTCATACTTTGGAGCAACAAATGCATCCTTTACCAAGCTAACATTTGCATTACTCATAACCCATTTCACATTATTTTCTGTCATTTCTTCACACATCTTAAATAGAGTATTGTGCGCATCTAAATCAAATCCATCTGCGGTATACCCAACAAATGATTTCTCTGTTTCTGGAGCATATGGGGGGTCTAAGTAAACAAAGTCACCCTTCACCACCTTCTTTATAGAATCTTGAAATGGTTGTGCTATAAACTCCACACTCTTAATTAATTCAGATATGGCTCTAATATGCTCTTCATCAATAATACCAGGATTTTTGTAATTTCCAAACGGTACATTAAATCCATTTGGACCTTCACGATATAATCCACGAAAACATGTTTTGTTCATAAATAGTAACATAGCAGAAGCATTCATTGTACTCTTATCGACTAGTGCATTAAATTTTGAACGAATCCAATAATAATATGATTCTTCTGATGTTTGAGCTTCTTCTTTGCTTTTAGGTGCTCTATTTACTCCAGAATTACCACATTTTGAGAAATCATCAATTAAGAGCATAACTTCTCTAATAAGTTCATTGGGATTTGATTGAATATTTTTATAGAGTGAAATAATATTTGAGTTAAGGTCACTCGCATATATTTTACCTGAAACAGTAATTTTACCTTCTTTAATATATGAAAGAAGTCCTAGAAGAACACTTCCACCTCCTAAGAATAGCTCGTGATAGTTAGATATTCTAACTGGAAAGTGTGATAGGACTTCACCTAGAATTTGTGTTTTTCCTCCAACCCATTTGATAAATGGTTTAGTTTTTTCTACTATAATTGAGTTGATACTGTTTGTAGTAAGGAGGTCAATTAACTCAGCTTTCTTCTTAGTACTATAACCTTTAATACCATTTGCTTTACAAAGTGCCATAAGTTCTCCACGTGTTTTCTTACTATAGTCGGACATACTACTTTGTACCTATTTACAACTCTAATATTGCTTATTCAATTTTAGTGCCAACAAAAAAAATTGAAATCGCGCAGCGGCTTTAAATAGTCTGGGCGCATATAAGAACTTAAATTTCCAAGACATATTTCAAGCAGAATGGCAACCTTCCCTGAACTCCAAGGTACCGCAACAACTGGTAAGACTAAGACGTGGTCTATTCGTGTATTCGATCGTGGCTCAGACGCTGGCCTAGTTGGTGTGATTGAAACCACACACGGGTACATTGATGGTAAGAAGCAAGTAAACGAAAAAATTATCTCAGAAGGCAAAAATATCGGCAAGAAGAATGAGACAACCCCTCTTCAACAGGCGATTAGCGAGGCTAAATCCTCTTGGGTAAAGAAGAAGGAGAGCGGTTATAGCGAAGGAGATGCTGTTATTGCAGCAGGAGGAGCGGGAGGAACAGCAGATGATGCTGAGAGCGTTGATAGCGCAGTAGGTGAAGCCAAAGGCACAAGCGGAGCGAATCGAGGTAAGGGCGTTACTGAAGATGTTCCTAGTCCTATGCTTGCTCACGACTATAACAAGCGCGCCAAATCCATCAAGTTCCCCTGCTTTGTCCAGCGCAAGTTTGACGGCACTCGCTGCGTAGGTATGCCTGGCAAAGGCCTCTTCTCTCGTAATCGTAAGACATATCCTCACCTTGAACACATCGCAGCAGAACTTAATAAGCTTCCTCCATCTATCGTACTCGATGGTGAGCTCTACTCAGACACTCTCACCTTTCAGGAGATCGTTAGCCTTGTAAAGCAAGAGACTTTGAAGAAAGGTGCTGAAGAGAAACAACTTCAAATTAAGTTTCACATCTATGACCTCATTAATGAGATGCCCTATGAACAGCGTTACGCGAATCTTCAAATACTCTTCAATAAGTATAAGTTCAAAAATCTTGTACTTGTAAAGACGGATACGTGTGAGTCTGAAGAGAGGATGAAGGAGCTTCACGCTACATATGTGGCTGAGGGCTTTGAAGGGATTATGTTGAGAAACAAGACTGGACTTTATAAGAATTCCCGCTCGGCAGATCTTCAGAAGTATAAGGAGTTCTTCGATGACGAGTATGAGGTTGTAAATTACAAGGAGGGTGAAGGCTTAGAAGAGGGTTGTGTTCTCTGGGTCTGTAAGACTCCTGAGGGTAAGCTATTCAGTTGTCGCCCTCGTGGTACTCGTGAAGACCGCGTTGAGCTCTTCAAAAATGGTGATAAATATATTGGTAAGAAACTAACTGTGAGATTTCAAGAGCTCACCAATGATAAGGTCCCTCGTTTTCCAGTAGGCATCACTTTTCGAGATTATGAATAATACCTAAAAGTAAATAATTCAAAGCAAAAATAAATATAAATATTTTTCTTAAATCACAAAATTTGAACTCGATGGATGAGATTAGATAAAATCACATCCAAGAATGTCTGATAACATTGAACCCGTTGAAGCTACCCCTGTTACTGCGACTGTTACTACTACTACTAAATCCAAGCGTCTAAAAAAGGAAAAGGTAGAAAAGCCCAAAAAGGAAAAGGTAGAAAAACCTAAAAAGGAGAAAAAGGTCAAAGTAGATAAGTACAATGGTTTTAAAGTTCCTCCTAAATCTGGTCCTCGTTCTACCAGATGTGTTAATCACATTTACGATATGATTAAAGAGGCCGCCCCTACACTACTTGAAAGGGATGATGTGCGCACAGCTTTCAACAACTTTGTAGATTGTCTTCGTAAGTATGATACTGAAATAGAATCCTGGGTACCACCCAAATATAATAGGTATAATTTAGGTATTAAGATCGATATAAATAATAAATATTCCCATCTAAAAGGGCTTAATTGCCGATTTAAAAATGAATATAGTGCGTATAACAATCCTGATATAAAGAAGACACTCACAAATGATACAAATGTTATACTTAATACATATAAACCTCTATATGAACTAATTAAACGCAATGTAGTTCCTTATATGGAGATTAAGGACTGGGAACTCAAAAGCAAAAAAGATATCGATGTATATCATAAATATATGGAGAAACTAGAAAGGGATATTAAAACTTATGAGCAATCCATCAACCACACTCGTAAAATTATTTGCGAATATGCTCAGAAATGTCTGGCGCTACAAACACCTCCTAATATTACAACGTTTGATTAGATACTAAAATAAATATACTTATACAAAGTACAATATTATTTATTTTATATTTTATTTTATTCAAATACTCCTGTGGTATAGTTGTATTTATACTCCTTAATTTCTTCTAATTCTTCATCCTCTTCAGTATATGGTACTACATAGTTATCTTCTGAATCATTATCATATAAATCATATTCTGTATTATTCTCTAATCTATATTCGTCATATTGAACAGGCTTATCTTCAGTATAGTATTCTGGCTTGATATTGTGACTATATCCATAAGCTTTATGAATACGTTTCATTTCATTCTTTTCAACATTAATACACTCTTTATAAAAATTAATATTATTATATATTTCAGAAATTGTTACACGAATATCTTCTATTTCTTTTTGTCTTCCACTATATGACAGTTTAGTTCCAGACTTCTTATTTACATATCTTAGAAGTATTTCATTAAAAAAATTAATGTCCCAATAAAGATTATCAATCTCTTCATAAGAACGATTAATACTTTCTCTTGATTGCCGTTCTGCCTTTTGAACAAATTCTTTCATTGACGTTTTCATTTGTGCACTTTATATTTATATATTATAGTTTATTTAAGCCATTTATGAACAGGCATCCTTTTACAGATATAGTGTCGTCCCTCGCGACGTGTCATTCGCCCATATCGCTCTTCCCAATCCATATCAGAATCTGAACTATAATTATCATCATTTATCGCAGTTTGAAGTGCCTCATATTGCTTTACATATTCTTCTATATCGCAGAGTTTGTAAGAGGTTGTATAAAGATATTCGAAATCAGTATTCCATTTGTAAATGTTTTTTGTTTTAAGAATCTCTAAGAGGGCTTTAAATTTAGTTTCATCGTGTACTGCTGTGCTAAGATTATCATTAATTACCTTAAAAGTTTTTGAGCGAATAAGATTCATCTTTTGTGCCTTGGCTTCATATTTCTTCAACTTTACATACTTAGTCTTGCATTTCCCCTTACGAATACAGGGGTAGAATTCTGTGTCGGAACGCGAGTCGTTATTAGTTTCATCGGCAGACATTTTAGATACTTTAGAAGTCTCTGATTCACAGTCAGACATTTTAGCAGTAATGAGTAATTAGACGAATCTAGAAGGGGCTTGGATTATAACTTGGATTAGCTTGTCAGGACTTGGATTAGCTCGCAACTATTTTATGTCTGGGTTGCGATTTCAATTTTTTTCGGCATAAAATTTGAGAGTTCGGTTGATTCTAAATAACCATACAAGCACGCACTTTATTCCAAGATATTATTAGCAAATGGGAGCAGATTGGTATAATGCCTTTTCCTTCTTCGGCTACGAAATTACAGTACCTAGTGATACCACATATCCCAAGTTTGTTAATCGCCTCTTTGGACCCAGTAGTATTCTAGAAGAACCATTTGTAATTACGGGTATTCTTACCGAGTTTCATAGCCGAATGGATGAGACATCTGATGCAGAGCTCGCCCTACTTAATGAACATGCTCATATTGTAATTGGATTCTATCCTGTAAATGATCTTGCCAAAATGGCTGAATTGGGTCGTTCACTCGCTGAATACATTGTCGATAATCCTCTCCTTAACGGACTTGAAATTGCTAAAACACCGCGGTTCTACGCTGGCATTGAATGGTTTGTTGATATATATGAAGAGACTAGTGATGATAGTGATAATAGCGACGAAGATGATGATGATGAGGAGGAGGATGGCAGTGATGATACCACTTCAGATGAAGATGAACCCAAAATCAGCCCAGAACGTAAACCAAAATGTGATTAAATACTTAAAAACTATATAACTACATACTAGAATGAACACAAATTCACTCCTCTTACAACTTAAAAGTGGATTTATTAGTGAAACATCAATTCCAAGTGAATACTTATTAATCTCTGAAGTGGTTGATGCCATTTATGAATATAATTGGTATGTTGGCCCTCAAAGTATGTCTGGATGGATTACACTTGTGAGGTATATTAATAATTCGAGTTAATTAATGAATATATATTTTTAATAGCAAGATAGCAGATGGCAGAAACAACTACGACACTAGATTATACCAAGCTCAAGATAAATGAATTACTTCAGCTTTGTAAAGATAGAGGACTTAAAGGATGCACTGGCAAAAAAAAGACGGAGCTTATCAACCTACTTAGTAATACTTCTTCTACTGCTTTTAAACAAAGCGACTTCGTCTTACAACCTATGATTACATACATCGGTAATAAACGTAAATTAGTTCCATGGATCGTTGAAGTCATCGAAGAAACTGTTGGCTCTCATTCTCTTCGCATCTTTGATGGCTTCGCTGGATCAGGCGTTGTTTCACGCGCTTTAATGCCATTCTGTTCCGAACTTCATACTAACGATATGGAATATTATTCATATGTTCTACTACGATGCTTCTTAGAAACCCCTAGTTTGGAACAGATGGTGCGAATCGACAAATGCTTTGAAGAAATGGATATACTGTGCCAGAATATGGACAAAAATGGCGTGACTGGATTTATTTCTCGACTATATTCACCCAAAAATACTGATAAACCTGCCGCCAATGAACGCGTATTCTACACACGCGAAAATGCCTTAATCATCGATACATTACTTAAATATATTTCTGGAGTTGACACAGATTTAAAAAACTATTTATTAGGACCACTCTTAATTAAAGCAAGTATAAATGTCAATACAGCAGGAGTCTTTAGGGGATTTTATAAAAAAGATGGCATAGGTCACTTTGGCGGCGAGGGTGAAAATGCGTTGGAACGTATTCTTGCTCCAATTCAACCTGTTAAGCCTATCTGGTCTAAAAGTAGCTGTAAAAGTTTTTGTTATAATTCAGATATTAATAATCTTATTCTGACATTTGAGAATAACACATTCGATTTAATTTATTTGGATCCACCCTATAATGAACATCCATACGGTTCAAACTATTTTATGCTAAATTTAATTGCTCGCGGTCAAGAACCAACCGAATACTCCAAAGTGTCTGGTATTCCTAAACTGTGGAATAAATCTGCTTTCAACGGTCGCGGCTCTGTATATGATACAATGCTCGATCTCTTAAGAAATTGTTTGAAAAAAGCTAAATACACACTTATTTCTTATAATAATGAGGGTCTAATTACGGATGATGACTGGACTACAATCTTTGCAGAACTGGGATGCTCAGTAAAAAAGTATGAAAAAGAATATGACACATATCACGGATCACGAAATCTTGCTGATAGAAATAAAAAAGTGGTTGAAATAATGTATTTACTTAGCAAATAAGGTTATAAGCCAATAAAGCAATAAGGCAATAAGGCAATAAGGCAATAAGCCAATAAAATTGAATATATCCATCTAAATTTCCAAGAGATATGGGCAATATAATTAATATATTTGCGTGCGCTGAGGAAAGAACTCCAAAGATTCCTAATAAAAATGAACAAGAGATTACTCAAACCGACCTAGATACAGTCTTATTGAATATGGAAACGGCAATGTTTAGAGACTAGTTTGAAATGTCCGCATATAAAAAAATTGAAATGAAATTATTGCGAAACTTAAAAGACACCCTCATACTAGTTAATTAGTCCAAGTTATATATTCACGAAACCTCACAGGTTTACCTCCAAGATGTCTAAGAAATATGTTCCATCCTTCTTAAAGGACCAGCAGTCAACTTCTAATACTACTCAAAAAGCAGAAAAGGCAGAATCTGCCACATTCTGGCCTGGACGACCAGGAGTAACAGGCTCAACGGTAGTAACAGCAACAGCTATGAACAGTAATAGTAATAATAAGTTTGCTGTACTTTCAGATGACTTCCCTATGAATAGGCCAGTTGTCAATACAAGTCGGCCTGCTGTGGAAGCCCCAAAGCTTGCTCCTATGACTCTTGCATCTGCCACTTCTAATGGTGCTGTCCCTATGGGTGGTGCTGGTGGTGCAGGTGTAGGAACAGGGCCAAAGAAGTCATTCGCTTCTAAGTTTGCTGAACAGGCTAAGATTGCAAGCAATCCCAATTATAAGCCCCCGCCAAAGCCTATCAACTTTCAATCAGAAGAAGATTTCCCCTCTCTTGGTGGAAAGCCAGTAAATAAAGTTATTACTAAGTCTGAAGTTACTACAGGTACGACTGGTACTAAGTTTGCGGATATGGCTAAAGGATGGGCCAAACACAAGGAAGATGAAGAAGAAAGAGCACGAATGAAGGCTGAGCAAGAGGAAAAACTACGCCGCGAAGCAATCATGATGCGAAGCATTCCTATCCTTGGCGCTTTCCGTCGTACTGCTGCTGCAAAAGATGATTATCATAATGAAGAGGAAAATCAAGAGGATAGTCATAATTACGAAGAATCCTCACTTGGTGACGATGATAGCTATGAAGTGCCTGAAGGTGATACAGAACCTTCTGATGAGGATGATGAAAATGGCGAATTCAATAGCGATGTGGGATGGGATGGCCGCAAACGAGGCGATCTTTATTAAACTATAAAATCTTTAAATTATATTATAAAGAGATAAAATACATATATTTTTATTTTCCGACATATTTAATTTCTTTTAAGAATTTAGATATGGCAGCAGCAATAGGAGACCCGCCATTGCCATATGATTCATCTATTTATTATTATAATTCATATGAAGAAGAGGATAATACAAATAATGGAAAAGTATGGACTGTAGTTAAAAATATTTTAATTCAGACTACAGTAATAGAACCATATAGATATATAATTGATGTCTTAACTGGTAATTATACAAGTGTACCTAGTTCTTCAAACGAAGCAACAATTCGTTCAGCAATACACAGATTTCTAGAGACTACCCATGGCAGTTCGTTTAATGTAGCAGAATTAAAACCCATAGCACACGCTGGAATTAAAGATGATTATAATTTTACTTATTTTTTAGAAAGATGTAGTCCGCTACCAATTCTACCTGTTATCTTAGGAGAAGAACGATACTTTATAAAGGCAGAGATTGAGGATGTGATTGAAGAGGATGAGAATGAAGAAGAGGAAGAGAATGAAGAAGAAGAAGAGAATAAAGAAGAGGAAGAGAATAAAGAAGAGGAAGAGAATAAAGAAGAAGAGAATAAAGAGGAAGAGAATGAAGATGAGGAAGATAAAGAGGATTATGATGCAAATCAGATTTTTAGTAATAGCGCCTTTGAGGAAGATGTAGAAGCACCTCAAACACTAATTAGCCAATGTACTTATACACAAACAGAGGGAGGAAATTGTAAATTTATAGATCCTATATTAAAAACTCTGTGTCCTGATAGTGTTTTTAGAACAGTCACATATATAGAAAAAAGTAAAGAAGACTATGATAAAATTATTAATCGTCTCAAGACTATTCCTGTCCCACCTAGTGCTACCCTTAATGGTACTATTTATATGGAACTAGGGCTACGATTTGATGTTACTAATAAACCAATAACTAAGGTAATTGATGTTATTCAAGAAAAATTTGGTAAACACATTTCATTAGATGAAAAACAAAAAACTATTAATGACAAGATCGCTGCTGCTGCCGCTCGCACTGCCAATGGACGTCCTACTCATCATGATAGCGTGCTCACAAATTCAATCAGCAAATTTATTGCCGCAAAGCCTGATCCAGTACCATTATTAACTTCGATATCAGATGATATTGGTGGAAATGAATATTTTAAAGTTATTAGTTTTTTAAGAAGTTATATAGATCTATATCACGATATAGAAACTTATGCTACTTATTATCTTGATTTATATTATAATGAATTTATAAAAACTATTTCACCTGTCGCTAAGGCCTTTTTGGATATACAGATCAAAATAATTAATGATTCTATTTTTACAGGATCAGGCAATGTTAGTCAAAAAAGATGTAGAGAAGAAATTGAAAGAATTACAGATTTATTTATTAAATACTTACATGAACATCATCATATAAAAACAAATCCCATAGAAAAGGAAAGTGCGCGTATAATGTCGGCATCAATTGATAACCCCATTGAACTACAGGCTTTAATAGATACATTAACGGCAGATCTTGTTGAAGGGGTTTTTGTTGAGTCTGCTAATAATGATATTGGAAAAATTTTAGTTAAAGCTGGCTTTCCATTGTATAATTTAACTATAGGAGATTGGGATGCTGGTTCAGGATATAGTGGCGGAAGTTTAAAAAAGGCAAATAGACCAGCAATTACACAAATTGGGCCAGCAGAAGCAGGGGGTACAGATATTGTACCTAATATGCTAACTGATATGTTTGGACAATATAGAGTTGAAGTGTTACCTGATAATAATACACTATATGTAACATACACTCGTACTGAACCCCCTACTCCACTTATTCAGATAACTCCTCGTCAAAAACTATCAGTAAATAAACTATTAATTGCTGCGGGTAAATCAGCAATACGAGGTACTGAAGATACAAAACCTGCTCGATTAATTTATGAACTTAGTGCAGCAGCACTGGCTATGGGTAACATAGGCAAAATTGCTGCGACAAATGCTATAGTCCCTTTAAAACCTTGGACAGATTTAATCCAAATAAAAACATTGTCGGGTAAAAAAATTCTTACTATAATTTCTGATATATTATGTGAATCTACTGCTAGGATGTATGAATTATATCATGTCCTATTATGTCAAGGTAAAATTGTTACATATTATAGTTATAATATTAATTCAAGAAACTTAACGGAACTACAACTTAGAAATAGAGTATATCTTAGAGATTTTATTAATAAAAATACTAATTGGATTAAAAAGTACCTTAAACTATGGTTTTTACAAAGAATTAATACACTAAAACAATTAATGACTATATCATATGACCCTATTTTATTTTTTATCAGTAAAGCGTTTATTGATAGATATACTAAATCTTATATTAAATCATTTAAATTAGTTAATACAGTTTTAACAGTTGATATACAATCAATACCTAATACATTAGATAAGTATATTGAATCAGTTTCATCATCTGCTACATTATTAGCAGACCTATTAGAATTATATTTTAATTTTAAGACAGCTATTGATGAAATTGGAAAAGTAGGAGCACGTGGTGATAAAGAAATTTTTTTAAATGCTTATAAAAAAACTCAGCAACTAATTATTAATACATTTAAAACAGATGATGCTAGCGATAATCCTATTACTCTAAGAGCAATGGTCGCTTCTACATTCGCTTATTATTTTATAAAAAACCCACGATATGAAGTGTTTCTTACAAAACTAGATGATCTTAAACTAGCTATGATAAAAGAACTATATAAAAAGACAATCACAGGCGCGGAGGTCAATACTAAATATAAAGTTAATCGTGTAGCTATATATTATCCAGATCAATTTAATGCATCATTGCCAAATATTAAGTCATTGCCACAAATTGAAACCAACGACAAGGAAAACATACTAAGAAGTATTGTAGATATTCAAATAGCTATTCAAACTCTTCTCACAGAACCACCTGCTGTACCTGCTGTACCTGCTGCACCTATTGCGGTAGGAGAAAAGAGAAGTAGGAATAATAATAATTCAGTTACAGCAGCTATGGCAGCAGCACTTGAGGTGGCGAATAATTTAGGTGCACCAGCAAATAATTCGCCTGCAACAGCGGCAGCAACAGTGACAGCACCGCGTCCCAAGCAGGAGAAGCAGAAGAAACGTCCGTCGTGGCCACCACGTCCGCGGCGCTCAAAGAAGAAGAAGGCGCCGCCAGCAGTTGCGGCGATGAATAATTCAGGTGAAGCTACAGTAGCAGCAGCTACAAATAATTCACCTGAGGCGCGGGAGGCAGCGATAGCACAGCGTCGACGCACCGTGCGGCGGCGAGCGCCAAGGCCAGCTGTCGCGCCGCTACCAGCAGCAGTATTTAATTATAGAAATTATATTATAAATGTACTAGATGGAAAAGTGCCCAATAATCCTTATTACTCTTTTGAAAATGTGATACAGCATATAACTAAAAAACTCAAAGACAAAATTGCCTCTGGAACATACTTTGGCGGTGGTACCAGACGACAGAAAAAATTATCTAAAACACACAAAAAACGATCGTCCAAACGAAAAACATACAAAAAACACAAATAAACTATAGTTTTTAGACTGCGTATATATTTAATTTTAAATACAATACTTTTACAAGTATTGTGTTTAGATTTACCTTAGAGTGTAATAACTCGGAATTTGGAGGCTCCTGAACTTGGACACATATTATGAAAGACCCACGTCTGCTGATGATAATGGAGCACAATAATCGACTCAAAACAAACATTATATTTCATATATTCTCTGAGTTTACTCTCCAACCCTGTATTTTTGTTGGACCAATCATTTATAGCTGACCACATATCACAGAATCCACCAGTTGGAATATCTTGATGCTTGGATGTTGATGGATAAATAAAGTTATCAAGAAATATTGTTGCACCTATCTCTTTTGACCTACAAGAACCCATTTGTCTTGCCAAATCTATTAATATATGAATCGTGTCAAATTTACTCGATAAGGACGCAGTCTAAAATTATTTCAAGTATAATCCTAACTCTAGAATATTTTGAATATAAATATCCTCTTTACCTGATGGGCCTTTATTCTTACGATCTACAAATGCTGTCTTCATTCCTACCTCCTTCGCACCCTCCACATCAACATTATACTTATTTCCAACCATTAACGCATCATATGGCCTGATACCATCCATATCCAATGCCTTCTTAAACATTATCGAACTCGGTTTCTCTTTCATATCTTTCATACTTGCCACAACTATCGCACCCTTAAAATATGGCATTAATCCATACTTTATTAAACACGTTACAAGATAGGACACATCTTTATCGCTATTTGTAATCATACCGAGCATATATCCTTTAAGACAAAGATACTCTAGCATCAGCTTCACATCGGAATATATCATTTTACAATCCCCTTTTCTTCTTGTGCTTCTTGCCTTTCTTGTCTTTCTATATAGGCCATCTGACTTTGCCAATGTCCCTGACCAGTCAAAATAGATATGACTCACCATCTCTTAATTATATATATTATTATATCCTTTGTCGCCTGTTTGATTTATAGAATGAAGCAAGTATGCTGTTAATATCCACACTAACCAGCTTGATAAATATGCTACAGCTGCGCCCTTTACTATACCAAATATCGTTCGGAAAAGTGCTAAAGATACCAAGAAATATATCCAACTTACCGCATAACCTATTATTACAGTTATTGTAAACTTTTTCCAATTTATCAAGTGGTTTATATCAAGCATTCTAATATACTTAGTGGTTTTTAATTATTGGACCCCATTTAGGAATGAATATATATTAGATCATATTAGAGTTATACTCTTGTCCTATAGGCTGTCCTATTAATATGTGTATATTCAAATAAGTTGGGAATATAAAATGCCTAGGCATTTATCAGTGTATAAATTATAGAATACATATTGCCTAGGCAAAAATTGACTTAAAGACATATGCCTAATATATATATTAGGCAGAAATGAAGTATCTTCAATCCAAGATTAATACCTTTTACAACCTTCACAATGAAAAGGTTAAGCCTATTCTAGAAAGTATTATTACAAATATGCTTTTATCTTGTAAATATACAAATGGACAGAGCCTTGAACGCCATAATTGGGGTGGCAAACCTATCAAACTTAAAAATATTCCAACTGATATTCATTCTAAAAACTTTAATGAAGAACTCCTAAAAGCTCTCGACTGTGATGAAAATGAAAAAGCTATTATTGAACTCCTTTGGGGTGATGTCCAGCTTGGAAAACGAGTTCAAGCTTGTATAATTATGTGGATTTCAGTATATGTATTACAACGACCTGTCATTTATATCTTTAGAAATCTAGATATTGATAGAAGCCAACTTCAAGATGATATTCTAGGTACTGAAGATTTTAGCTTCAATATTCAACACATTCGTAAAATTGTTACAGAATTTAATGACCTTCTCAAAGATCATCTTGATACAGATTGTAATGAATATTGGCATAAATTAAAACTACCTGCACTCAAAGACCTACGTATTAGTGATAATATCAATAGACTTAGCAATAAAGATAGCGTTGGTCCATTGGATATATTTGCTGGACTTATGAATAACACCACACTAGAAAATATTGATGTGAAACTCAATGAATATATCGCCCATAATAATGAACTAGCTGATTTTACATTACTTATTGACGAAGGTGATTTAGTTACACCCACTGCTTCTAATGATAACACAAATAAAAAAGATTGCGCTGATTCTACTCAATATGAACAACTTCTTGCTACCATTTCCAAAAAAGTACGATATTCTCTTAAAATTACTGGTACTGCTCATAGTCTACTTTATAATTGTACAACACGACTTGGGCATAATAATTATATTCAAAATAAGATCTCTAAAGTTCATAAAATGGAAAGAACTGAGGATTATTATGGGATTATGAATAGTAAAATTAATTTCAATACAGAATCAATTAAAACTTGGTGGAACTATCAAGAACCCAATCCTGATACAACCGCTAAAAAGAAAAATATCTGTGTAAAATATACTCTAAAGAAAGACTATGAACATAATATTAAAAATATGATTCAAACCATTCTAGATAGACAAAATATAATCTATAATTCTCTATTAATTTCTGAAGAAAAAATAAGAAACTTTCAGTTTGATTTAGTTTATAACCATATTCTTAAAGACTTTTCACATCTATTCTTAATTGTATTTCACGGAAAATGTCTCCAACTTTATCTTCATAAATCATACATCAAAGAATTTCACCAAATCTCTAAAAGAGACTCACAAAAATTTAAACGTCTCTATCAAGAAGGAGGAATCTTCACTAATCCTTATAATACATACGAAGATAATATTACTCTTCCAAATGATTACTGCTATTATATTATTGATAGTAAGAAATTTAATATTAAAATGGTTTACAAACTTCTAAAAATTCTATTTACAGAAAGTCAAGCGCATATTAAGAATAAAACTGTTATTACTATTACAGGTAAATATGGCGAACGAGGATATTCGTTCACAAGTGATGATTATGGTAAATATTCTTTCCATCTAACCGATCAATATCTTGTATCTCACGCAGCATTTAATTGTACAGATATTGCGCAAAGAATTCGACTACAAGGAAAATATACAGACAAAGAACTTAAAAATGGTTCAATGAAACTTACTCTTTGGACTACTAATGAACTAAAAGATGTTATTCAAAACTTTTACATTAAGTTTATTAAAGATTTAGAACGATATATTATGGATTGTAATAGCTATGAGGAAATTCAAGAAGTAATTGAAAATATCATTGATAATGGTGAAAAGAAGTTTGGAAAATATATGAAATATCTTGATGTTGCTAAAAAGCGCAAGAATATTAAACCCAACGCACGCTATGATAAAAAGTACAATGGTTATAGACTACTTACATATAATGATATGAGCGATTCAGATATTGAAAAATGGTGTAATGAATCTAAACTACCTGAATATATTTGTATTAATAATATTCTAAAGTCTAATAAGAATGAAATTATTCCAAAATATGGTAAATGGGAATATACATTTGATGAAATATTAGAAATATTTAATAATGAAGCCGAGTATCTAAAATATATCACACAACAAAAACTACATAAATCGCTAGCGAATGATAGTGATAAACAAGGTATGTTTTATAAAACATCTATCGCGAAAGATAAACGAGTCTATAGTTTTGATGAATGTAAATCTGAAATTGAGAATCTTAAAGAAGGTAGTAACTTAGGTATCTCATATCAGGGTGATGGTGAGAAAATTGACTCTATAAAAACTCGTCTATATCGATGCTATACAGATATCAATGATCATACCACTATCAAATATATTCTAAGAGTATGTAAAGTCCTTAAAAAATCTCGTCTATTACCAGATAACATCAATAATTCACCATTTATCTTAATGGACGATATGAATATTCTACATTCTGAACTAAAAGAAGAATATATTGATACTAAGCCAGAGAATTATTATTGGAAAACACCTGATGGCTGGCTTTTCCTCCATATGGATTCTAAACAAGATATTATCTCTCTCAATATTACTTCACCTGATTCTGATACATCTTCTGTGACATCTTCTGAACCTGATTCAAACATTATACAGTTTACTACCGATTGCTGTACTACCCCTACATCTACACAGCTTCGTTTTGGCATCGCTGACATTTATACCATTTATAAAACTTGGTGTAAAAATAAAAATAAAAAACATCTTAACCGCGCTCTATTCAAAGATGAGTTTGAAAGGCTCAACTATAAAGAGGATAAGCATAAAGGCGTTGATAATAACGGAAAAAGTGGAAAACGAGGGTATAATGTTATGGTAGAACTTAAATAACTAGCACTATATTATTATTAATAGATAAACTCTACTATGGATGAGTATATAATTAATTCATTTATTTTTAAAGAAATTAATTATACAGAAGATATATTTAAATATACTCTCAGTCATTCTAATAATCTATATATTACTGTTAATGAGATACAAAAACACATATCACGACTTATTAAAACAAGTATTATAATTATAGCTGATTCTGGATTTAAATTAACTGAAAAGGGTCAAACAGTTCTTGAAACTAATACTATATATTATCAACGAATACTTTATAGATTTTTTAGACGGTTTAAAAGCTGTAAAAACTATATTAAATACTTTGAACTTAAAGAAAAACGACTCGAACAAAATTATTTGCGAACCAACTTAATTAAAACTAGAGAACACAAATGTATACTGTGTGATAAATATCTTCCTCTTTGTTTACTTGAAACAGCCCATCTTAAACCAAGATGTATTATTACTACTACAAATTTATATAATAATAATATTGTAGAGTTTATGTGTCGTTATTGTCATACCCTATATGATAATGGTTTTCTTAGTATAACAAATAGTATACTACATATTTCATCTGAACTAACAGCTGATTTTGATTTATCATACCCTTCTGATAAAAAAATTATTACATATAATTCTCAAAACGCAGCTTTTTTTGAATTTCACTTTAAGACTATATTTAGACCCTAGACCCTCTTTAAAATCGCATAATAAAATATTATATCTCCTCGTTTAGCTCTCTTTAGATTTACCACTCGGTAATGTCCTAGAAGTTTTACCTTGTGGGGTTCATACTTATATAGCACTGGAAACTTCTTCTGAGTTTCTATACTCGTCTTAAATACCTCTTGCTTATCTAAATCTTGTGATTTTGTTGGATGAGCTGGTGTTGGCTTATTTCCCTTTCCCACATAATATATTGTTTTGCCATCGTCTAAAATCTTATCATATGACTCGGGATGTACTGTTATCTTTAAAGATGTTACACCTGTTTCAGGTGTTCCATGTGTGCCCCTCTGATACGAACCTGGTATTCCCAAATGCTCGTGCGCCTCCTTATATGATTTAAATATCATTCTAATATTCACACATATAATATGTAATCATTTGCCTAACAAGAATTGGTTGAAACAATTAAAGAATTCAGCTGTGTCCATAAATTGGTGTCTTTCCAGCAGTATACTGTTCCTGCTCTAACCATTTGCGATGTAACTCTATTTAAATCTCCAAAACATACTATCGGGCTTTCTAAAATTCCCCATTTGCTATGGTCATCATACTCTTTAAATGATTGGCCTTTTGGGAATTGTAATGACTGTATATCTAGAGTTTCAAATGTGTATGTTGGGGGACAATAAGGCCCATCTGTTGTTCCGTGTATCCAAGATTCTACTGAAATCTTGGAGGAGAAGTATGGTGAAATACACGATGCCCATATGTCTACTTTATTAGTACTAGTCTTCATAAACATAGTGTATTGGTTATCAATTGTATAAGTATAACAAGGATCCGCTGATTGCGCTTCAGTTATTGACTCTACAAGATTTCCAGCTCTATCATAAATAAATGGCACAGTTTCATACACTAGATTTAAAGTTGGTGGGAGGGCACTTAAAGAAACTTGGAAACACGACGCCGCTTGGCCATATTCCCATGCATTTTTCATTAATCCTGTATATTTATTCTCTAGTCCTGGACCCTGTGGGAATTTAGGAATTGAATGCGTAATAACTATCGCATTTGTATTATCCCATATCCATACCGCCTTTGAATGCGCCACTGAAAAATTGTAGCCTGTTTCATTTGGTGGCTCATCATTATATATGACGTAATTTATATTAGAATCCCACAATTGATTCATAGTGTATGTTAATGAACCAGTTGTTGTATCGTTTAATGAGTTTTGGCTGAATGAATATCCATTTGTTGTATCATAATAGTAATAATCGGTACCTTGGGGCAATTTCATAATAGTCCATGTCGGTATGTTTGAACCTGACTCATCTTTACAGCTTACACTCGATACTGGGATAAGAATTGTGTTAAATAGAAAAAACGCAGAGAATAGCACAGCGTTCATTCTGTTTATCAAAATATAAAATTATCGGATTTCAATTTTTTCTTGATGGATTCTTAATCTGCCGCGATTTGTATTATAAAACATGCGTTTTTTAGTCACTTACTAGTTGTTTCACTTGCCCATTTTATAGAAATTCATCGTCATCTCATCAATCGCTGCTAATCTTTTCTGTAACTTCTCCTCTTTTGACGGCTCTTTCACCTTCTTCGGTTTCAAACCCGTCACTGTTGCTGGTAATAACTTTTTAGGAAGTGGTAGCATAAGCACTTCTCTATAGAATGATTCAGACTGCGTTATTGCTCGTTGCAATCTAGTCTGATCTGAAACTAGTGATGGTGCGGCTGGAACTTTCCACTTAGGCACATCCGTTAAAATCTGAATCATAATCGCAATTGTATCTAGTTTTTTTCTCGCTGTAATCTTAAAATCTGTTGAGCGATAAATATCTAAAAGCGCTTGAAACTCCTCGTGCATTCGTATCATACCTTTTCCAGCAAACTCCTTATATATCTCTGCCAAGATTGCTATTATATAGTATCCTACAGATGTTTTCTGGGCTGGTTTTAGTTGAGCTGGTCCTCTTTCAATTGTTGTAAGGCCCGTTCCAAACTTTTTCCTAATAATCGCATCCTCTTCCAAAAGCCATTTAACCCAGAATAAGGCACGCTCTGTCGCTCCCTCCTGAATCGCATATACCATCTCATTCCCCGCGTGCAATAACTGCTCTAAATCACCGCTTCTCTGATATACTTTTCTTACTGCCATCTTATCCGTTGTTCTCAATACAGACCGCAGCCAAGTATCGTTTTCGTGTGTATCTGGCTGAACAGTTGGCAACTTGGGCTTGGTCTTCTTCGGACATTCTTGTAGGATAAGTACAATCTCCGTTAGTTGCTCTTGGATTTCTCTCTTTGTACAGAAGGCTTCAAAAGGCATTTTTGCGGATAGTTCGTTTAATTCTCGGAATTTTCTGGATAGGTAATAGAATATGCGGGGACTTGCGACGCCTATGTGCTCATAACTGTAATCGAAACAAAGTTTAATCCAGAGCTGAAGACCACCTGATGTGACCATATCTGCCGTAAAATGTATTAATTTCCCTGATGCGACGGGGCCAGTTTCTCCTAGACACTGTAAAAATGCTTTTGCTAAATCTTTCAATTTGTAGCCAGTTCTCGAAATAATTTCAAGTTCCAAATCTTGCTGCTCATTATAATCCTCTAATTCCATTTACTTAACGCTAGTTAATTATTCTTTATACTTTACTACACTTTTATTTTTTATTTAGTCTTGATATATGATATTATATTTATATTATAGTAAAAAAAAATTGAAATCAGGCGTATCTCAATATTAATACTGAGCATCATACAAATTCATAGACACCAACAAAATCCAAGAAGACTATGTCTACAACAAATATTTATATTCTACGATGTGAAGGAAATAGATATTATGTTGGAAAGAGTAATAATCTAGAAAAGAGAAAACAACAGCATTTGAATGGGACAGCGTCGGCGTGGACAAAAAAATATAAACCTATTTCAGTTGAGAAAATTATTCCAAATGCAAGTCACTTTGACGAAGATAAATATACAAAAGAATATATGTCTAAATATGGCATTGATAATGTTCGAGGAGGTTCTTATGTTGAATTAGAACTCGATGATTTTCAAAAAGAAACTCTAAATCGTGAGATTTGGGGAGCAAAAGACCTATGTAAGCAGTGTGGAAGACCAGGGCACTTTGTAAAGGATTGTTACGCTAAGACTGATGTTTCAGGGAATACGATAGAATACGAGGATGGTGAGTATGAATGGGGGTGTGAATATTGCGATAGAACTTTTACAACTGAATTTGGCTGTATAGTTCACGAAAGATCCTGTAAAGGGAAGAGTGTGAAAACTCAGTATTTGAAACAGAGAACTAGTAAGGAAGAGGGTGTGTGTTATCGTTGTGGAAGATCAGGACACTATTCGTCTGATTGCTATGCAACAAAGCACGCTAAAGGTTATTATATAGATTAAGTAACATTATTTACATAACTTTACTTAATTATTTTAATTATTTAATTTATTTTTATTTACTTCATTAATGCACCAAATGGATTGTAGCCATACTCTTTCTCTAGAGTCGTGTGACTCTGACCATAAGATGCTATTGCAATTGCTAGTAAAGATAATATTTTTATTAATTCAAGTACATCCAACTTTAGCACCTTCTTATAATTAATAATAAGTAATACTATTGCTGTCAGCATCGCAATAGAACTTACAATATGCGCGTAAAAGTGTGGTTTGTATAAATATTCCATCCTATAGACTTTTTAGAAAAAAGTTTATTTATATTTGGCCGATACTCGCTTCTTACCATTTGCTCTCGAAATCAAGCCCTTTGCTTTTAATGATGAACGCATTGTAAACCCAATAGATTCACCACGTTTATATTTACGCAAATATTTTAAATTACGCTTTGTAGCCGTGTAGCCGCCTAGAGCCGTTGGTAACTTTGGAACAGCTTGGCAGCCGCAACTACCACCTCTTAAAAGTTCTGACTGCTGTTGTATGCGTAGCGATTGCGGCGGAGCAGATCCACACGACATACAGTTAGAACCTCCCTTCATTAACCCCAGCGTAAGTGGCCCTTGGGTAACACCTGGCGGAAGTTCCATCATTGGTTTTGCAGATGTAGAGCAGCCACAGCCACCACCACCAAATCTTGGGAAAAGAACACCAATTTTACAGTTGGCACCACCTTTATTTTTCCGTGTTCTATTTTTCATTCTATTATCATATAATTTTAATTATTTATAGAATATAGAGATGCCTGGTCATAAAAAAACTTTAAAAAAGGATAAGTTATGGCCTCATAGATATTATAGGGGCTTAACTCGGAAACAAGCCTTGGAGCGCAAAGCAGAAATTAAAAAGTTTGGTGCTCTAGATTCGCGTAATCCAAAAGCATATGTCGGATTCAAAACAGATAAATATGCTAAAACAAAGAAAAAATCTCAATATACGGCTAAGTGGGAAAAACTATTTCCTGATGCGAAGAGTCTTGCTGATAAGTCAAAAGTTACAGGCGTTCCTTTAAAACATATTGACCACGTCTATCGAAAGGGCTTAGCGGCATGGAGATCAGGTCACCGTCCTGGCGCAGGGGAACATCCCTGGGGGTATGCAAGAGTACATTCCTATCTTCTATGTGGGAAGGCTCACTATACAGCAGATGCGGCTGATGTAAGAAGAGCTAAGGAAGAATCTGCTTCGGCGAGAAAATGGTTCAAACGCTGTAAAACAAGTAAAGCAACTCAGATTTAATTTAATTTATAATAGTAGATAGATGTCGAATAGTTGTTCAGATATTTTTGATAATATAGATAAGTATCTTGAATTTGATATAAAACTAGATGCATTAGAAATTACCTATGAAGATATTCTTAAGTGTTATAATTATAATGACGATAATATAATTATGTATATATTTAGAAGTATATCTATAGATAATGATGATTTAGCAATAGACTTACTTAACAAGATAATATCTATAATTAAAACGAAAACAAACCCAACAACTACGAATAATACAAAATATAATGAAGTTCTTAAAGAAATATTCAATAAAACTGATACTAATAACAATAACTGGTTACAAATACTATGTTCTAGGCTAGATCATAAATATATTAATTCTTCTTCTAGGCCTAGAAATATAAAAAGTACAATAGTTATCCTAACACCTGAGATTAAAAAGTATATACCTTTAACTAATATTGATAATATCAATACATCTGGTGAGAATGCTCTATTAATTGCTTGTACAAATATATATCTTAATAATATTAGTTTAAAATATCTTGCTAATAAGGACAATATTAATTATATCAATAAATCTGGTGATACAGTATTATTAAAATGTTCTTATAACCATATTAATTTAGAATTATTAGATAAGTTGTTAGATAAATATAGTAATATTGATGTTAATATAGGAAATAACACTAATGTATTATTTAATTTAATTACATATAAGAAAGAAGAAGAAAATATATATAACGAAGGAGAAAATTTAAATACATATAGGGAAGAAGGGGAAGAAGATAATTCAGACGACTCACGACTAATATCTATTGTAAATAAACTAATTGAAAAGGGTATTAATCTCAAATATACAACTAGTAGTGGACTTAATGCATTAGTATTATGTATTTTAGATAATAAAGTTGATATTTTTAAATTAATCTTTGATAAATTAATTAGTACTGATAAACCATATATTGTTAATTCTATTAAATCATTTATAAATAACAATGCGTCTGCTGCTTCTGTTTCGCCAAATATTATTAAATATTATAATTCACACATATTACTAAAAGATAAATATTCACCTACTTCTAATGAAATACCCTTAATGACACCATCTACTGATAAGATTCCTAGTACAGATATTACTATAAAGTATGGAGTTGAATTGGAAATATGTATTAAGTTAGATAAAAAATGTATTAAACGTGATATTGATACTGAATCTATTATTTATTCGCATTTTACGTCTGATTCAGATCCTAATATAAATACTGAAAGTCCCAAAGAATGGTATGATCTAACCGCCATTTTTCTTAATGAATATATTACAAAACGAGTTAAAACGAATAATAAGTTTAAACTCCTTGTTCGTAAATCAAAAGAACTTTATAAGTTTATTATTGTTACAAATGCTCCTAAAAATAAGGACTATACATATGTATATGATTTAGATAAATTAAAACTAATCAAACAACCAGGTACAATAGATTATACAAAACCTATTATTACAACTGATTCAAGTGTTATATGCGGTGATTATAAATATCTTTATGATGAAGGATTACTTAATATAAATAAACTTAAAAAGGAATATAATATAGAGCATACATTTCATATAGAGTTTGTTACACCAATTCTAGATTGTAATCCAACAATAGGTAAATATGGAATCTCATATGATTTATCACCTCTTAATGATTTATTTATGCTAATTGGTATGGATAAGACAGGATGTTATGTTACTAATGTGTCGCAAGGATTTCACGTTAATTTGTCGCTTTTTAATAATAAAACACGAAAACCATTGCCATTATTACGCGAATTCTTTAAAACACAATTCATTAAAAATTATGTAGAATGGGAGAAAGAGGCGTATCCTAAATATCGTAAAGGTGTATCTAAATTTGCTAAACCACTATATTCATTAATAACGCCTGATAAGCCCAATTATGGATATTCAGAAATTGCGTCAAATAAATATGTATCGCTACATAGAAAGGATTTACAGGAATTAATCGAAATTCGCTTATTTGCGGCTACAAATGACTATAAAAATCTTTTAATTCGCACTAAAGAAGCATTAGCATTATTATATTCTTCTTATAATAAGTGGTATTCAACCGTTAAGCCATCAATTTACCCACCAGTTATCAAAACTAGTAAAAATAATACTAGAAAACGGAATAATTATATTAATCTGAGTGGTAAACCTAATAAAAATAATACACGATCCAAGAACCGAGAAAAAGCACGTGAAAGAATGACGCCTAAATGAATAAATCTTCTAAACGAATAAAGTAATAAAAATACTAATATTATAGTCTATTTATACTTATATAACTGCGATTTTCATATTAACATTTTCGAGTATTCTTTTGAATAGTACCAATTGTCCATTGTTTCATATTTTCATAGAGTTTAATACGGGTTTCATTAGTGAAATGCTTTGTATATTGAAGATTAATGAGGAAATAGCATAGACGGCGCATCATTTCGTATTCAGGTTCCTTAGAGACTGAATACAGAACTGGATGGAGATTGAAACCCTGTTCGCGATAAAGATTGTAGTAGAACCATTCTAGAAAATCAGAAGTATATTCATATTCTTCTTCTTCGTGTCTTGGAGTAATATCAAGTTTTTTAATCTTTTCGATTAGGGACATCGTTTTACTATATGGTATGATGAGAACGGTGTTTATATTATTTTTATAGCAAGAAAAATTGAAAACTATGCAATCGCTCTTAAGCTAAATATTAGATGCATTGGATGCGTTGTAAAAAAGAGTCTTATCCAACCTTATAGGTTCAATGCCTAGACTGGCTGGCTCAATACCTAGACTAGATGATTTGTCTGCTTTATTTACATTATTTGTTTTCATAAATTCTCGAAATGCTGCTAAATCATCAGTATTTATATGAACTGCTACTACAGATGGCGAATTCGTAACAACATTTGATTCACGAACAGGTGCCACTATTTCTTGTGTTTGTACTATTTGTACTGTTTGTACTGTTTGTGTTTCCTGCTTTTCTTGTATTGCTACTGTTTCTACTTTTTCTGGTGTTGCTACTGCTACTACTGCTGCTACTTTTTCTGGTGTTGCTACTGCTACTACTGCTTCTACTGCTGCTACTTTTTCTGGTGTTGCTACTGCTTCTACTGCTTCTACTGCTTCTACTATTTCTATTTGTTTTGATACTATTTTTTCAGTAGGCACAACTGGTTTTGTTCCTAATACAGATGTAATAAGTACACCTGTAGGACTTGCATCGATCTTTTTAATAACCTCGTTCTGAACTGACGATACAACAGATGTTAGCTGCGCTTTCTGTGACTCACTAATCGGTAACGAAGATATTGCCTTATCTTGATATTCTTTCGCATGTTGGACTACATCGATCACCTGCTGAGCTTCTTTTGGTAATAGCGCCGTTGGATCATTTACAGCTTGTTCCAGTTTGGCCTTCTGCTCATTCGTAAGTGGTAACATACTTGCTGCCTTTGTAATCAGACCTTTATTCTCCTTAACCTTTTGTACAAGACCAGCAACAGACCCACCTTTCTTCAAGTAGATAATAGCCCCTACAACTAAGGCTACACCAAGAACACCAACTGCGACTGCTCCTAAAATAGTTGCAGTCTGAGAACCAGGTGTGATACCAAGTGCTTCAGCTAAACCAGCGGCGGCAGAAACATTTACAGGGCTTACTGTTGGCCACGCGGTCACCATAAAGAGTGGCGTTGTTGTTGGCGGAATACTCGGACTGGTTGTTCGTGACGGAAACATAGTAAATTCAAACAGTGGCGTTGAAGTACCCGTACCTGTTTCTGTTACGCTCCCTGTCACAGTTATACTAGTTGTTTTAGATGAGCTTGGGACAAGAGATGTTGTTATAGTTGATGTGGTGCTAAGAGATGTTGTTGGAGTTAAAGTACCCGTACCTGTTTCTGTTACGCTACCAGACACAGTTATACTTGACGTTATGGATGAGCTAGCGATAAGAGATCTTGACGGAGTTGCTGGAACCGCAGTACCACTGATGGATGCTGCCTCATTGCCCACTGTCATATCAATACCGCAGACTTCAGGTAGCGTTAATGTTGCCGAATAGACGCACGTGGGATTCTCATTTACACCACTCATAGATGTTGTGGCACCACACGCCAGTGTTAAATGGAATGTGCGACTACATGTCGGAGACACGGGTGCTTCTGGTCCATAGCGCTGATATGTATAGACCCCGTTTGACGACTCAAAAGTACTAAATGAACCACAGGGATTTCCTGCGTTCTGATTCTGCATACACGATTGATACATCACAATCGTGTATCCTGGAGGATTGAATGTTTGTCCATTAAGACGATTATATATAGCCTGGGGACCAACTCCCCCTAAAGCTGTAGCTATGAGTGCAGCAAATGAAAATATACGCACGCCAAACATTGTGTATCTATTTTTGATTTGTAAATTTTGGGGCAAGAAAAAATTGAAATCCTGCTATACAATCTACTCGCACTTATTTCTTTTAAGTTTTAAACTAGTACACAAATAACAAAACTTAAGCTTGACGCCAATAATTATTCCAAAAAACAAAACTTATTGTACCGCCACCTCCTATGGCAACATTATTAGTTAGTCGTGATAGACCTATAGATATACCCGTTCCAGATACTGCATATGTATCATTAAATTGTATATACTCATTACCTGCGGTGTCAGGGTCATAAATAAAAATTACAAGCCTTCCCTGAACTCCTCCAGTCATATTACATATAAATCTATTCGTACCATTATTCCCTGTAATAGAAATATAAGTTGCATCTGGAATCGTAACTAAAGTTGATGCAATTCCAGTTGGAAGTGTTAGTGCACTTAGGTCTGCTGTCGAATATATAGTTAGTGCACTAACAGCTGTAGCAGGTCCAGTTGGCCCTGTTACTGTGCTAGCAGCACCAGTTGCTCCAGTACAACAAGGACCAGTTGGTCCTGTTCTTCCAGTTATACCTGTTGTACCAGTTGGCCCTGTTCCCAATGGCCCAGTTGGCCCTGTTCCCAATGGCCCAGTTGGCCCTGTTGTACCTATTGTTCCAGTAAATCCAGTTGGCCCAGTTGGTCCTGTACCTAATGGTCCTGTAACACCAGTTGAACCTGTTGGCCCAGTTGATCCTGTACCTAATGGCCCTGTAACACCAGTTGGCCCAGTTGGCCCAGTTGACCCTGTTCCTAATGGCCCTGTAGCACCTGTTATACCTGTAGCACCAGTTGGCCCTGTACCTAATGGTCCTGTAGCACCTGTTCTTCCAGTTGGACCTGTTGATCCAGTACCTAATGGTCCTGTAGCACCTGTTACACCTGTTGGACCTGTTGTTCCTGTACCTAACGGTCCTGTAACACCAGTTGGACCTGTTGTTCCTGTACCTAATGGTCCTGTAGCACCTGTTACACCTGTTGGTCCAGTTGATCCAGTACCTAATGGTCCTGTAGCACCAGTTGAACCAGTTGGACCAGTTGATCCAGTACCTAATGGTCCTGTAGTGCCAGTTGGACCTGTTGTTCCTGTACCTAATGGCCCTGTAGCACCAGTTGAACCTGATGGCCCAGTTGATCCAGTACCTAATGGTCCTGTAGCACCAGTTCTTCCAGTTGGACCTGTTGATCCAGTACCTAATGGTCCTGTAGCACCAGTTGGGCCAGTTGGTCCAGATGACCCTGTTCCTAATGGTCCTGTAGCACCAGTTGTGCCAGTTGGTCCTGTTGATCCTGTACCTAATGGTCCAGTAACACCCGTTGAGCCTGTTGAGCCAGTAACACCCGTTGAGCCTGTTGAGCCAGTTGATCCTGTACCTAATGGTCCTGTAGTGCCAGTTGGTCCAGTTGACCCTGTTCCTAATGGTCCTGTAGCACCAGTTCTTCCAGTTGGACCTGTTGATCCAGTACCTAATGGTCCTGTAGCACCAGTTGGGCCAGTTGGTCCTGTACCTAATGGTCCTGTAGCACCAGTTGAACCAGTTGGGCCAGTTGATCCTGTACCTAATGGTCCTGTAGTGCCAGTTGGTCCAGATGACCCTGTTCCTAATGGTCCTGTAGCACCAGTTGTGCCAGTTGGTCCTGTTGATCCTGTACCTAATGGTCCAGTAACACCCGTTGAGCCTGTTGAGCCAGTAACACCCGTTGAGCCTGTTGAGCCAGTTGATCCTGTACCTAATGGTCCTGTAGTGCCAGTTGGTCCAGTTGACCCTGTTCCTAATGGTCCTGTAGCACCAGTTCTTCCAGTTGGACCTGTTGATCCAGTACCTAATGGTCCTGTAGCA
>Ga0214919_10001131_pt1 | contig 44748 bp, 46 predicted proteins | sample LL1503_MetaG_FD_177994 | JGI IMG/M metagenome (GOLD analysis project Ga0214919, IMG submission 177994) | Freshwater microbial communities from Lake Lanier, Atlanta, Georgia, United States - LL-1503 | ecosystem: Environmental > Aquatic > Freshwater > Lake | place: USA: Georgia | collected... | reverse complement strand
CCATTGACCCAATCTGTTCGAGCCCTAATTACGAATTTAAGTTCGCTTCGAGTAAAAATTATCAGGCTGCTAGGGCAAGCAGTTTGTAAAATGTATGGAATTCAGATGGAGATCGCGGGAATGTAGGTAATAAACGCAGCGCAGATAAATCAAGAGGGCCAGGGCTAGTAGCGCCATCTCCAGCAAAAACAGAAGCCACTCGAGCGGGCGCGCCAGGCGAAGAGACAGAAATCGAGGAATCACTCACAGCGTCGGGTAACGCGCATTTTCTTTGTTCTTCTTGAATCCAGATCAAGATTTTTTTAATCTTTTCTTTCAATACCAGCTGAGCAGGATTTAAATCCAAACTTGAATCCAAAAAGCCCTTGCAAAGATTTAAATTAATCTCAGCACTCTGACAAAAAGAAATAAAATCATCCAGAGTAAAAGCCTCGGAAAATTTCTGGCTGGCTGTCACAAAATTTAAGTATTTTTCCACTAAATCTAACTTTGAGCCTGGGTGCCGGGTTTTGTTTAACATAGTAAAATACTGATCTTGCCAGCTAAAAAACGAGCTCATAATCTCAGATTTTATCTCTAAATATTTTTCTAAATTTTTAGGACTACAACTCGAAAACGGAATTAAAGAAAATTCTAACGTTATTGGATGAACAATAGAGCGATTTAAAAATCGAGCAAAAATCGCAAAATATTTCTCGAGCTTCACTGGTTTAAGTTCAGTGATAGAGGCACTTTCCAATCTTTCCAACAGTTTTGAATATTGATCTGTGTCGTCATAACTTGTGATAGTAGCCTCTAAGTTTGTTTCTAATTCTCCAACTCGCTCTTTCAATTCTTCTTTCAATTCTTCTTTCAATTCTTCTTTCAACGCATCAAGCGCGCTTATTTTCACCTTAAGATCTTTGAAAAATCTAGTTTGATCTAATAACTCTTGAAAATTAAATTTTCTTCCATTTTCAGGCATTGCAGCACGATCCAACAAGACTGGAAGAGTTGCTTGAAAAGCAGAAATAGCTTGATCAACCCGACGAATTTCCGAGTCTTTTTCAGCCAATTTTTGACAAGCAGAGTCCAAATTTAAAAATGCTAAAGATTGCAAAATTCTAAGCCTTGCCTCGGATGGACTTAAGCCATCTCTTAGCAAGCTCGTTTCACAAGTTTGATGCGCATCAAAATATAAATTTACTAATTGATCTCTTGCTTTTTCGAAATTTATTTTTAAATGCTGATGCTTATCTTTTTTATATCTCGCATTGTAAGCATCAATATCTCTCTCTAACTTTTTTAAATATTCTGGAAATTTTTCAATAAAATCTTTTCTGAATTCTGTACTAGTTAATAAAGCACTTTTTAATCGATTCATGTGCGCCTGGTGATCTAAAACAAATTGATTGGCAAGATCCTGATCCGCATCTGCGGTCACATAAGCGTCTTTGATGCTTTGAAACCATTCAGCTGGAAGACAAGCATTGAGAGCAAACTGTAAAAACTGCTGCCTTTGCAATACGAGATTATTTTTTAAAAGAACCAGAAAAGAGCATTCAATCTCTTCTGCAGAAAATATTTCTGGTCTTTTTTCCAATTCACGACGCATCAGAGATCGCTTATTAGCTTTAACACCCAAACTTGTAGTTTCATAGATACGAATTTGCGAAAAATACTTAATGCCCCCAATGACACTCCAGCTTCGCTCAAAATGATTATAAGGACGCCCATGATCAAGACCAGGCAAAAATCCAGGATAGGGCTCTATGAACCCAGGAGATTCAATCTCACTGACAGAGAAATCTTTTTGATACACACCAGAGCCATCTAAATCAAAACTGCAAAAATCTTGAGATCCATCTTTCTTAACAATAAAACCAAAATTCCCCTGATGACTATCGGCATCTCCTCGAACAACTCTGGCAGCACAAGAAGCAGCCAGCTGAATTAAAAACATAAGATTTCTAGCATAATTATTAAACTCTAAAAAACTTCTCAGCACATGTAAGCCCTCAATAAATTTGGCTCCATAAGTGCTTTTATCCACCATACGGATATCCACTGCACTTGCGTCAAACACTTGAGAAAATTGAGAACCTAGAACAGCAGAAATAACATCTCTGCCTTCGTAATGAGGAAGGCCTTGAACGAGACGATAAAGCTGAGAAATTTTTTCTTTTGGAGCGACGACGACTGGAACAGCAGGCCCATTGGTCAGTAAAGCTACTTTATGAGCAATGACAAAAGGATGAACAGCACCCGGTTTTTTATTCCAAGAAGCGGCTGTTAAAGCAAATCGACCTGGTTTAGTGCCTCTGGAAAAACCCAAAGAGCCAGAGTTTGAGCCTGCTCCTGAACCCAAACCTGAACCTGCACCTGACATAGAAATTCACCTTATGAATCCTGACTTAACATAAGAATTCATAAGAGCAAAAAAAAATTAGGTGCAAATTAAAAGCACTTGCCTACTTAAAAACAGGCTATCTCTAATTTAAGCACTAGAAAAACAGGGTTAATCTAATTACCACCCATCACATCCCAGCCAGGTTCACTAGATTCACCAGAGTTATTAAACTCACCAGATTTTAAATACTCCTGCTGTCTTAATAGCTCTTTGCGAGCTTGCTGCTCTTCCAGCTGAAGGGTGTGAATTCGGGTATATAAATCTTGCATCAGCTTATCTAGACCCTCACGACTCACGCCCGAAATAGAATAAACAGGCCCTGAAAAATTAAATAAATTTTTAATCTCTTCGATTTTTTCTTGTCTTAATTCTGGGCTTAATAAATCAATTTTATTAAAAACCAACCAGCGCTCTATCTCGACTAATTTTTGATTTTGGCCCGCATGCTCTGCGTTATATTTTTCACTGTATTTATCTAGTTCTAAAATTAATTTATGCATCTGATCTGGAATATTAATATCTTGATCTAAGGGGCAAATATCTACCATATGCAAAATAATCCGTGTTCTTGTCAGATGCTTTAAAAATCTTAAGCCTAATCCTGCGCCTTCCGACGCGCCTTCAATCACTCCAGGAATATCTGCCATCACAAAACTTTGTAGAGGCGCCACACGAACGACGCCTAAATTGGGATATAAAGTCGTAAAGGGATAATCGGCAATCTTGGGTCGCGCTTCTGACACTGAACTAATCAAAGTGGACTTACCGGCATTCGGATAACCTAATAAACCCACATCAGCTAAGAGCTTTAGCTCTAATTTTAAATTTCTAAATTCACCCTCAGCGCCAGGAATAGTCTTTCTGGGCGCCCTATTAGTACTGGTCTTAAAATAAGTATTACCAATCCCATGCCGACCGCCTTTAGCCACCAGCATTTTTTGACCGGGTTCTAAAATTTCACCTAATAATTCTTGTGTATCTTCATCATAAATTTGAGTACCGACAGGGACTCTTAAAATTAAATCTTCGCCATACGCGCCCGTACAGTTTTTACCACGACCGCCCTCGCCGTTTTGGGCGTCGTATCTTCGGGTATATCTAAAATCTATTAAAGTATTTAAATTTTCATCGCCTAATAAATAAATACTTCCACCGTCGCCACCATCACCGCCGTCTGGACCGCCTCTAGGGATAAATTTTTCTCGACGAAAACTACAAGAGCCATTACCGCCTTTTCCCGCTTGAACGGCTATTTTCGCTTCATCGACGAATCTCATTATTTTTCCCCAGTAAAATAAAAATATATAAATAAATAAAAATAAAAAATAAAAAAAAGCCCCGAAAACTCACGGGGCTTTTATCAAATTTATTTAAATAATTTAATTCAAATTATTATTCAAATACTAATTAAGCTTGTGCGCTTTCGCCCACTTCAGCTAAGTCATTAATTTCAATAAATTCGACAGGCTGAATATTCACAAAAACGCGATTTTTATTACCTTTTTGGGCAAATTCAACATACCCAGTTTCTTTAGCATACAAAGTATGATCACGGCCTAAACCTACATACTCGCCTGCATGCCAGCGTGTGCCACGTTGACGAAGAATAATCGTCCCGCTTTCTACTAATTGACCACCAAAGCGTTTCACGCCTAGTCGTTTTGATTCTGAGTCACGGCCGTTACGGGTACTACCACCGGCTTTCTTGTGTGCCATTTTTATTACTCCAAAAATATATAAAAACTAATTAATTCCAGTCACTTTCAAAGACGTGTAATACTGACGATGACCTTGCTTTTTCATATGATGCTTACGACGACGGAATTTAATAATCCGAACTTTTTTAGCGCGCGCCTGGTCCACTACTTCTGCAGTGACGGTCTTACCTGCTAAGAAAGGCGAACCTATTTGGGTTTGATCTCCATCAGAGACTAATAGGACCTTGTCGAAGTTATGGATTGTACCCACACCCAACTCTAATTTTTCTACTCTAATAATTTCGCCAGCTTTAACTTTGTATTGCTTGCCGCCAGTCTCGATCACTGCGAACATGTGTTACTCCAAATGCTTGTATGTCAAAAAACGCGGCATCTTAAATGATCGCCCCCATGGAAACAAGCCTTTTTTGCAGTAATATACCGCCCCTTTAAAAACCAGCTAAATATTAACTAATAAAAAACGGAATCAATAACCCCTATGGATCTTCCCGAGAGTTTTCCCGAGATTTTAGAATTAATTCAACCCGAATTATTACAAGTCAACTTACAATTAAAAAAAGCCTTAAAAAGCGACGTGAATTTAATTCAAGACATTGGCGAACATATTATTAATTCAGGGGGCAAAAGAATCCGACCCGTCTTAGTTTTATTAAGCTCAAAAGCTTTAGGCCTGACTGGCATTCAGCCTATTCTTACAGCCAATATCATAGAATTAATTCATACCGCGACTTTATTACATGACGACGTCGTAGACGGCTCTGAATTAAGACGGGGAAAACCTTGCGCCAATATTTCTTTTGGTAACGCTGCCAGTGTTTTAACCGGCGATTTTTTATATTCCCGCGCTTTCGAACTCATGTGTGAATTAAATAATTTACCCATCATGAAAGTCTTAGCTGCTGCCAGTAATAAGATCGCTGAAGGCGAGGTCCAGCAATTAGAACACTGTCATAATCCTGATATCTCAGAACAAATCTATTTTGAAATTATTTATGCCAAAACAGCGAAATTATTCGAAGCCGCCTGCCATGTTCCAGCAGTATTAGCCCAAGCTAGCCCAGAAATTACTCAGGCTTTTATTAACTATGGCAAATATTTAGGCACCGCTTTTCAAATTATTGACGATGTCATTGACTACGAATCTGACCCCGACCAAATGGGCAAAAACATGGGTGATGACTTAGCTGAAGGCAAAACCACTTTGCCTTTAATTATCGCCATGAAATTAGGATCTGAAGCTCAGAAAAATTTTATTAGAAATTTAATCAAAACCGGCGAGCTAGACACTATTCCAGAGGCCCTGCTGACTATTTCTGAAATCTTAAAATCCACTCAGGCTTTAAAAATCTCTCGCGAACTAGCCAAACAAGAAGCCCTAAAAGCGCTCAAAGCCCTGGAAGCCCTAGAGCCCATCGGGCGAATACAAGATTCGCCCCTACACGCCATTCACGCTTTAAAAAATCTCTGTGAATTGGCCTGGTCGAGAGTGGCTTAGGGAGGGTCTTCCATGCCAGTTCCAGCAAAACACAATAAAAAACTATTTCTTATTATTATTTTTATATAAAAAACCTAAATCCTGATCTGGATCTAATTCGAGATACCCGCCTTTTTTTAATCGGGGGGGTAATTTTAAATCCCCAAATCTGACACGGATTAATCTTGAGACTAATAAACCTTGAGACTCAAAGACTTTCCGAACCTCACGGTTTTTTCCTGTTTTTATGACTACATGGTACCAGTGATTTTTACCCTCACCGCCCTGGTAATTAATAGCCTCGAATTTTAATAAATCAGGCACCTGACCTTCAGCGGTATCGGGATCAGGGATCCCCTGCTTCATAAGTTTTATATGCTCAGGGCTGAGCTCTCCAAAAATTCGGCAGGCATACTCGCGTTCAATATTACTACTGGGATGCATCAGCTTATTAGCCAGCTCTCCAGAGGTTGTAAATAATAATAAGCCTGAGGTCGCGACATCTAATCTACCGACCATGACCCATCTCGAAGTTCTTAATCTGGGAAGATTTAAAAAAACACTCTCGCTGGTTTCACTGGAATATCTCGAACAAATTTGGCCCTCAGGTTTGTGATACAAAATAACCCTGGGCTTGTCAGAGACTCTGGCAAACAATCTTAAAATTTTTCCATCGAGCTCGATCTGGTCTTCTAAGCACGCTTTATCGCCTAATTTGGCCAGTGTTTTATTAATACTTAAGCGACCATCTTGAATCCAAGTTTCGATCTCACGACGAGAGCCTAACCCATGGTCCGCTAAGAGTTTTTGTAATCGCTCTCCAGGGCCAGATTTAGCTGACTTACCTGGTTGGCCTGATTTAACAGAAGACTGAGCTGGAGATTGTGCTATTAATTTTTCTGCAGCTCTTGCTTCAGCCGCGGCTTTCGCAGTTCTCACGGCTTTGATGGGTCTACTGGATTTAACAGGCCCTGATTTAGCCGCTGATCTTCCAGAAGACCCAGAAGATTTAGAACCCCAGTCTGATCCTTCTGATTTTTTATGAATTTTTTTCTCTGGTTTTTGACCTGATTTTTGATCTAATTTTTTATTCAATTTATGACTCTTCTTTCAAGCTAAGCAGTGCTTCTTTAGATAACTGAGTGATTTTTTGAATCAGCTCTTCTTTTAAACCCTCAGCCAACATATTTCTAGCTGTCTGAAATTTTTCATTGATGGCACCCTGATGCATGCCTTGCTGAACGCCTTGTTGGACGCCTTGTTGGACGCCCTCCCTTCGAGCTTCAGCTTTTAAGTATTCTGCAATACTCATAATGTCTTCCCTATATTCACCTGCGCAGACAACCAACCCCAAGAACAAAGGTGTAGGGGCGAATCTTTTATTCGCCCGTGATAAATCTTGGAGCCATCTTCACAGAATAAATCATTTTGTATTAATGAATCTCCTGGCACAGCAGTCTTATTCATAAAAAAATATCCATGCCAACCACGGACGGCCGAATACAAGATTCGCCCCTACACCAATGCTATTAGGAAGTTCCATCGAAAAAATTAAACCCTGCACCCCAATCATCCCAAGAGCCAACTGATTTCTCCTGCACCTTCTCGCAATACCACGGGCGACCCACTGCTTAAATCAATCACCGTAGTAAAAGACCCACCGCAATACCCGCTATGAATTAAGGCGTCGATCTTATCACCAATCGCTGCATCCACGTCTAGATCTTCTGACAAAGAATTAGTTCCATCGGGCAAAATCAAGCTTGTGCTAACCAAAGGCTCACCCAAAGCTTTGATTAAAACATGTGGAATTAAAAAATTTGGAACTCTAATTCCAATGGTTTTTTTCTTAGGGTTTTTTAATAAATTTGGCACTTCCGACGACGCTTGAAATATAAAAGTATAAGCCCCAGGAGTTAACTTTTTTAATAATCTATAAGCAGGATTATCTACTTTGGCATACTTCGCTATCTCTGACAGATCGCGACAAATCAAAGTAAAATTATGCTTAGAATCTAGATTTCTAATTCTTAAAATTCTTTCTTGGGCTTTGCGAGAACCCATCTTACATCCCAGGGCATAACCCGAATCCGTCGGATACGCGATGACCCCATCCTGATTTAAAATCTCGACGATTTTATCCAGATCTCGAGAGTCCGGGGTTTTTCCGTTGAGTTCAAAGTTAATAGCCATTAAGATCGCCCGCCTTTAAAAAATAATTAAAATATAATTCTTAAATATGAAAACACTGTTTGATTTCTTTCCCACTTTCATTTTTTTTATTATTTATAAATTCTGGGGAATTTTCCCAGCAATCTATGGCCTGATTATTGCTAGTTTAATTCAGATTGTTTTTCTTTATTTTAAAACCAAACGTATTGAACCCCTGCATCTTATTTTATTTTTAATGATCTTAATTTTCGGCGGTCTCACGCTTTATTTTCATGAGGTCAAATTTCTCATGTGGAAAGTTTCCCTAGTTAATTGGTTAATAGGCCTAGCCATGTTATCTAGCCATTTTCTTAAGAAAAATATTCTGGAATATTTCTTCGACTTTGCGCTTAAACAAAATAAAATTAATAAAAATACTGAAAATATTACGCCCATCCCTAAAATTGTTTTATCCAAATTAAATCTCGCCTGGGGCTTATTTTTTATATTATTAGGCTGTTTAAATTTATATATCGCTTTTCATTATCCAGTAAATATTTGGGTTAACTTTAAAGTCTTTGGAATCATTGGACTGACTTTATTATTTACCTTGCTTCAAAGTATTTATCTTTTTAAATATTTAAAATAAAAATTAATAAAAAAATTAATAAAAATAAGGCCCTTTAAATCATGCTCGTACTTTCACCAAAACTTTCTCCTCGCGTTGTAAAAATTCAAGAATTGCTAAGCCAATCTTCTTTAAATCCCTCTTATCTGGAAGTCATCGACGACAGTCATGAGCACTTAGGCCATGCAGGGGCAGAACAGGGCGCTGGGCACTACACCGTGATCATTAACTCCCCTGTTTTTACTGGAAAATCGCCAGTGAAAAGACACCAGATGGTCTATGAAATTTTGGGAGAATTAATCGGACCTGAAATTCATGCTTTGAGAATTCAAGCGGGAGTTTAATTTTTTAAATTTAATTTTTTAAATTTTTAAACTAATTCAGACTTTCTGATCTCACGGGCGAGTTTATCTAAAACGCCATTGACTAGCTTATGCCCTTCTTCCGCGCCGAATTCAAAATCCAGGTCGACATATTCATGAACAACGACCTGGAAAGGCACGTCGATTCTGTGTTTTAGCTCAACAAGACCTAATCTTAAAATAGCCCGCTCAATCGGCTTTAAAGAACTCACGCCTTTAGCCATCAGCGGCTCAATCATTTGGTCTAGTTCAACGACTTCTTTAAAAACATGAGTGACTAAATCATGAAAAAATTCCCAATCAACTTTCAGATAATCATTCATAGACACATATTGCGCACGAATATCTGCCAATTCACCACCAGCCATCTGCCATTGGTACACAGCCTGAATTGCAAATTGCCTCGCGCGGTGACGCAGTTTTGGATTGACACTCATGAAATTTTTCTCACTGAATTTTTAATTTTTACTAGGGGTTACTAGGGGAATAAAGCGGGCGGCATGGTAACAATCTAGGAAGAAATTGCAATTCCATGGTAGCATCCGGACCCTTTTTTATTGGGTATTTTTAAGAGGTTTTGAGATGCTTCACGGAATTTTTAATTGGCTTAATTTAAATATAACTGCGCTTTGTCTTTTGGCTTATTTATTCGGCTCGATTAATTTCGCGATTATTATTTGCTATTTACTAGGCCTGCCTTCTCCCAGAACAACCGGCTCTGGAAATCCAGGTGCAACGAATGTTTTAAGAGCTGGAGGCTCTAAGGGAAAAATAGCCGCTGCTTTAACTTTGATTTTTGATGCCCTCAAAGGCTTAGTTATTGTTTTAATCGAGCGATATTTAAACCAAGGCCCCCTTGTTCTTGCCTTAGTAGGTTTATTCGCCGTCATTGGACATATTTTTCCCTTGTTTTTTAAATTCAAAGGCGGCAAAGGCGTAGCGACTATGATCGGAAGTCTCTTAGCGATCTCGCCTGTTCTAGGCGGTTGCTTTATTTGGATCTGGGTATTCATGCTCGCTTTCTTGCGAATCTCTTCTTTGTCAGCCCTCATAGCCTGTATCGCTGTGCCTCTTATTGCTTATTTCACTGAGCCTAAACTAGTCAGCTTAATTATTTTGCTCATGTCGCTTTTGGTGATTTTCAGACATCAAGACAATATTAAAAGATTACTCAAGGGCCAAGAGAAAAAAGTAGGCAAGAAATAACAGGACTTAATTTCGCGCGACCTTATCGAACATCTGTAACATAGGGAACAGACAATCCCCCTTCGCTTCCATTTGCTACTGCCCCTGGGCGAGCTGCTTGGCCAGTGACCCACAAAGTTTTTCTCTTTCTCTGCCTTTTCTCTTTTATCAAAGAACTCACCCAAGGCGAGCAAGATAAAAATACGGGTCTAGCCAGTTGGGCTACAGCGCCTAATCCCACACCCATCAAATGCCCAGAGACAATACCCTCGGCACCTTTTAAAAACGCTGGAAAATAAGAAGGCGAATAAAACCCAAAATAAGCTGATAAACCCGTCGCAATAATTCCTCGGCAACAGATAGTCACCGCCATAATGTACTTCGTTGCTTGATCCGCCTGGTTAATTCCAGAAGCAATATTTCTTAAATAATCCCCAAAACTAAAAAACACATATTGAAATAATAACTTCTTAGTCAACTCGAATAATTCTTGATTCGCCGAATCATGAATATTAATAAAGCCATTAATTAATTTCTCTCCAAATCCATAAGTGCTGACGACCGCACTTAAAGCAGAAACCCCGAGCGCCAAAACCACACTGGCACGGATTAAACAAGCCTTTTGATCCGGTGTCGCTATTTTTTGCAAGCCCACACCCAAGCTGTAAGACAATAAAATAAAGGGCTGAATAAGTTGACTGGCAATATTATTGGCAATAAAAGCGGTTGAGCCTAAACGCGCCATCATGGCCATTAAGGCTAAGTTAGAAAAAATCTCAGCCGAAGCACTCAAGGCATTAAAAGTCCCCTGGGATAGTAATATCTTAAAGTCTTTCCAAGAGGCGAGCTCCCGACTGAATAGATTCCAACACCTGATTTCCAGAGCAGCTGGAGAGGTCGATTTATCAAAAACGGGTTTAACAATACCCGATATATCTACAGGACCATCAACTGCCCCATAACTATTATTCGGACGGCCATCCTCATCCAACAAGAGGTCACTGCATTCCAGCTTAATACGAACCGATTTTGATCGGGAATATAAATAAAAATTACTGGCTAGACAGCCAACCACCGATCCAATAATACCCCCGGCCGCAATGCTTTGGGTGCTAGGTTTTAACTTAAATAAACCATAAGAAACCCCCGCGATCACTAAAGCCTGCACTAAGCCTAAACCCAGCATCAGATTATTTTTTCCAGCTGCAATAAATAACTGCCGGTCCACGGAACGCATCATGCGAAAAGGCGCAGAAATCATGGCGACTAAATTATAATTAAAGGCTAAGCGGACACTGGCCACGGCGCTCACGGCTCCCCAATTTTTTAAAAAATCAGGAATTAAAAATAAATAAGGCGTCGCTAAAAAAGCCGACATGATTCCAAAAAAACTCACCAAAACACCATAAATTAAAGCACTTCTCCAGCGACACCCTAGCTCCGCTGTTTTCAAATAAGTGCTCTTGTCTTCTGATTTAAAAAAATTCTGAGCAGCGCGCATCGCTCCTGCCCCAATCGTCATGGCGCCATAGTTAAACGGCGTGATCATGGCCGCTGCAATCGCTGAAGACTTATTAATTCTTGAAAGTAAGGCGCCTTGAAAAATAGAAGCACCTTCGACACACCATTGAGATAAGGCAAAGCCATAACTGGCGTTTAAAATCCTTAACTCAGTTGTATTAATAAAACCAGCCCAGACCGCTCGAGGACTCGGACAGGCTGCCCACAAAGAATTGCTCGCAAAAGACCTGCGAAGCCCTATCAAACTATCGACAAAACTGTCGGTAAACCCGCCTGAAGGAACTGAAACGTTAAGATCATACATTGGGAAACAACTTCTAATAATTAAAAAAATCATCTTGCCAAGCTAAGAAGCTAGAAACTAGATTTTTTAATTTTTAATTTTTTAAAACCTAATCCAGCCATTTCTCCAGGCGTTTTAAATCTTCTGGATTTGCAAACTCTTTAGCTTTTTGAAAATAATCTTGAGCGGATTTTTGATCACCCAACTGGGCATAACACAGCCCCTGATTAAATAAATTCATAAAGCGATGAGATTGGGAGATAGCTGTATTTAACCTAATGTTTAATACAGCTTTATTTTCTGAAATTTTATAAATCTCTAAAGCCCGTTCATAAAAATGCAAAGTATGAAACAGAATGGCAATAGGGCTATATAAATCCTCGCCATAAGGTAATTCGTACATATGGGCTAATAAATTATCTATACCCTGAATAAATCCGGTAATAATATTGGCACTAGAGTGATTTAAACTTTTTAAAATCTTCTGAGAAAACTGCGAAAAAATATAAGGATCCCAGCGAGACCAGCGCATAAAAGACAATAATAATTCGATGGATAATTTTCCTGAGTTTTTAAACTGCTGATAGAAATTAAAAAAATCCGCCAAAGTTAATTCTTGTATTTGATGATTTAATACTTGGTTTAAATTTAAATTATTTAAATTATTTTTTTCCCACAAGATCACTGAAGATTTAATTCCCTCGCCCATGGGGATCTCCAGCATTTTTCCGCCTGATTTTTCAGCAAAAAGCCCCAGAGCATGGAAATTCACTCCGAAAGAAAAAGACCCATGAAAAACCAAACTGGGTTCTTCTTCTCCTTCGAAATCCCCCACACTGGCATAGCCTTTATCTGTCGCCAGCAATAATAATTTCCCCTGTGTTAAGTCTAAAAGATAAGAAAGCAAATCCAGCGCACCAATAGGAATTAAAAAACTACCTTCATGAAGCTGGGCCTGATAAGTTTCTAAAATAAAATCGTAACTAGGCTTAGCGTAATAATCTCCAGGGCTTAAAAGACAGTGATGAAAACTGGGTTGGAGTTGGTCTAAATTATTTTCATATTTTTCTAAATATTCTTCTGGCATCTCCAGCGTCAATAAAGACTCGTGGATCCTTCCCTCACTCACAAAAAACGCATCTTGCTTTAAAGAATCAAATAAATAATTCGCAATTGTTAAGACCGGGTTTGGATTAGATTTTAAAAAATCTAAAGGACTTAAATCATCGGTATCTAAAACTAGAAATTTAATTTCCCCAGATTTAATTTTATTTTTTTTAAAATTTTTAACATCTTTAAAATCTTTAAAATTACTATGCGACTCACAAAAGTGAATATTTTCTGGGCTTAAATCCGTTACTAAATAAATAAAATTTAAAGGGCTTAAACCTAACTCATCCCAGAGTTTTAATAATTCTTGAAAGCAATAAAAACTAAACTGCCCCGTCCCCGCACCGAGTTCTAAGATATAAATTGGCTGATTTAAATTTAGTTTTTTATTTTTTAATAAATCTCGGCAATAAGCAGCTAAGACTCTCGCGGATTCTTGCGCAAAGAAAACATTCGACGTAATAAAAAAAGGCACTTGGCCATTCCAAGCCTCCATGCCTTTATTTAAATAATAATTTTTCTCTGCGTCCCACAGACAAGAGTCTGAAAGACGCCTGTCTGTTTCAAGAATTTTTAATTTTTTAATTTTTTTATTTTTTAAATTAATTAAATCAGGAGAGTCCAAGATATTTATTCACTTATTCACTTATTCACTCAAATTTAACTGATCAGCCGCAGCGTTTAATTCTTTCACTGCATCGATAGACACCTGGAGATTGGCTTTTTCTGCTTGATTTAAATTCACTTCAATCACGGCTTCAATACCATTTTTGCCAATCTTTGCTGGAACCCCGACAAATAAAGCTTCATCAACGCCATATTGACCGGGTTTTAATTTCACGGCACAGGGCAGAATATTTTTCTTGTCTAATAAATAAGACTCCGCCATGGAAATTGCAGAAGTCGCTGGGGCATAAAACGCAGAGCCTGTTTTTAATAAATTTACAATTTCACCACCGCCTTTGCGGGTCCTATCAACGATTTGATCCAAACGCGCTTGAGTGATTTTTCCAGATTTAACCAAGCTATCTAAGCTTTCACCCGCAATGTTGCTCATTTGGGTTAAAGGCACCATGGAATCCCCATGACCACCGACCACATAAGCCTGAACTTGTGAGACAGAGACATTGAATTCCCAGGCTAGAAAAGTTCTAAATCTTGCAGAGTCTAAAACACCGGCCATGCCGACTATTTTATGATCGGGAACGCCTGAAAAGTCATGTAATAGTCTGACCATAATATCTAAGGGATTAGTGATGCAAATAACAAAAGCGTTTGGACAATATTGTTTAATCCCCGCACCAACGGCTTTCATGACTTTGGCGTTGATCCCCAGCAAATCATCACGACTCATGCCGGGTTTTCTTGCAACGCCTGCCGTCACAATGACGACATCGGCATCTTGAATATCAGCGTAATTATTAGTCCCTAAAATTTTGGCATCAAAATTTTCAACAGGCCCGCATTGGGCTAAATCCAAAGCTTTGCCCTGAGGTACGCCTTCTGCAATATCAAATAAAACAACATCACCTAATTTTTTTAATAAGGCTAAATGGGCCAAAGTTCCGCCGATATTACCAGCGCCAATCAAAGCTATTTTGCGTCTTGTCATTTTTTCTTATTCCTAATTTATTTAATTTAATTATTTATTTAATTTAATAATCTATTTATTCAACAGGGTAATGTTTTGGGTAGGGCAATTTAGCGACATTCGCCTCAATGGCAGCACGCGCCACAGCCGGTGCAACACGTTCACGAAGTCTAGGATCCATGGGTTTTGGAATTAAATATTCACGGCCAAATTGCATATTTTTTTCAGCAGGATATAAATTTTTAATTTCTTCAGGAATGGGCTCTTTCGCTAAAGCCGCAATAGCTTTAGCCGCCGCAATGGTCATCGAAACAGTAATAACTCTAGCTCGAACATCTAAAGCAGCTCTAAAAATATAGGGAAAACATAAAACATTATTAACTTGGTTAGGAAAATCAGATCTTCCCGTCGCAATAATTAAATCATCTCGAGCTGCTCTCGCTAAATCTGGGTTAATTTCAGGATCTGGATTAGATAAAGCAAAAACAATGGGTTTGGGTGCCATTAATTTTAACTGCTCAACGGTTAGAACATCTGGCCCTGACACGCCTACAAACACATCGGCATCTTTAATAGCGTCTGTTAAATCTCTCTTAGAAGTATGTTGCGCAAAGGCAAATTTATAGGGCCCTAAACCATGTCGCTCTGTGTGAATAACACCCTGAGAGTCCAGCATCAAGATATTTTCTTTTGCCGCACCCATACGAATTAATAATTCCATACAGGCAATTCCAGCAGCCCCTGCACCCACGCAGACAATTTTGACCTGGGATAAAGTTTTTTCTTGAATCTCTAAAGCATTGCTTAAAGCCGCGGCGACAATAATCGCCGTTCCGTGCTGATCATCATGAAAAACAGGAATATCTAAAGCGCGTCTTAATTCATATTCAATCTGGAAACACTCAGGTGCTTTAATATCTTCCAGATTAATTCCACCGAAAGTCGGCGCAATGGCTTTGACAGTTCTGATAAACGACGCGGCATCTTGCTCATCGACTTCAATATCAATGGCATCGATTCCACCAAAGCGTTTGAATAAAACAGCCTTGCCTTCCATCACTGGTTTAGAGGCTAAAGCGCCTAAATTACCTAAGCCCAAAATGGCCGTTCCATTAGAAATCACCCCGACTAAATTACCCTTGCTGGTATATTGATAAGCCGCTTCTGGATTCGCTGCAATTTCTTTCACTGGCTCTGCAACGCCAGGAGAATAAGCTAAAGCGAGATCTCTTTGAGTGGCCGTGGGCTTAGTAATTTCCACAGAAATTTTTCCAGGAGTGGGAAACTCATGGTAATAAAGCGCGTCTTTTTTTAATAAATTTTTGGCTGAATTTTGGGCCCAATTTTGGTCCTGGTTTATCTCTGGATTTAGCGACATGAAATAGCTCCTGAGCAGATTTTAAATTTGAAAGCCGCGCATTATTCAATGGGCTCCAGGTGAAAACAAGAGAAAACAAGAGAAAACAAGCTGAAACAAGGCTTAAAAAATAAAAAATAAAAAAAGCAAAAAAATGGGTATCATGTGCGCCTTTTTTAAAATTTAAATACAAAGCAGAGCAGTCGTGAATACACCAGAAAATATCCCAGAAAATATCCCAGAAAATATCCCAGAAAATATCCCAGAAAATATCCCAGAAAATATCCCAGAAAATATCCCAGAAAATATCCCAGAAAATAATAAGCCTACTTACTGCGGAACCATTGGCATTATTGGCCGCCCCAATGTTGGGAAATCTACTTTATTAAATAAAATATTGGGGCAAAAAATTTCTATTACTTGCCGCAAGCCCCAGACAACAAGACATCATATTTTGGGGATTAAAACTCAAGATAATATCCAGGCGATTTATGTCGACACGCCAGGTCTTCATCAAGAGTCAGAAAGTGCCAAAAAAGCTATTAATAAATATATGAATAGAACGGCCCGAAGCATTATGTTCGATGTGGATATATTAATTTTCCTAATCGACTCGGATAAATGGACGCCTGAAGAAGATTTAATTTTAAGCCAGCTTTCTCAGCTGACTTGTCCCGTCATTTTGGCGATTAATAAAGCAGATTTAATTAAAAACAAACCAGAGTTATTACCATTAATTCAAAAATTATCTCAGAAATTTAAATTCACAGAAATTATGCCCATCAGTGCAAAACATAATCAGCACTTAGATCAATTAGAAAAAATTATTCATAAATTATTACCAGAACAAGCTTTTATTTATCCAGAAGATCAGCTGACAGACAAGTCAGATAAATTCTTGGCGGCTGAGATTATTCGTGAAAAATTAATGCGATCTTTAGGCGATGAGCTGCCTTACGATCTCACGGTCGAAATTGAGCATTTTAAAGAGCTGGAAAAATTTGAAAAAATAAATAATAAAGATAATAAAAATAATAAAAACAAAGAAAAAATTAAAATTCCTTTTTTAGACATTGCGGCCATTATTTACGTCGAACGCGAAACACAAAAACCGATTTTAATTGGTGCTCATGGGTCCAAATTAAAAGAAGTCGGAACCCAGGCTCGCATTGATCTGGAAAACTTACTGGGCAAAAAAGTTTTTCTAAGACTCTGGGTCAAAGTCAAATCCGGCTGGTCTAACGACGAAAAAGCGCTCCAGTCTTTGGGTTATGATTAGGGTTATGATTAGAAAATAATCTAATTACTTGATTTATATTAATTTTTAATATTTTTGGAGCGCACTCCAAAAAAGTAAAAAAATGAAATAAATCAAAGGGGTAAAAATAATTTTCAGCCAATTACCCTGCTAAAACATAGTAATTGGCTAAATATTGACCCCTGCCTCTCAGCCAATTACCATTCTAAAACATATTAATTGGCTGAAAAACAAATTTAAAAATCATGTTAAAACCATTTTTTATCAATGAAAACAAGAGCTTTATTGGCAGAAAGGCTGAACAGCACTATCTCGCTGAAATTATCGCTAAAGACGAAGCCTCCATCATTGTGGTCTATGGCCGTCGTCGTGTGGGTAAAACAGAATTATTAGAACAAGTGTTTCGACATAGAAATATTTTAAAATTTGAAGGCGTCGAAAGTGGTGATGAAAAATTACAGCAAGCATTAATTTTAAGCACTTTGGCAAAATATGCGGACGACCCAAAACTAGGCAAATTAAGTTTTAATAACTGGGTCGAAATCTTAGAACTCCTGGCTGACTATCTAAAAGAAGGTGAATGGACTTTATATTTCGAAGAGCTCCAGTGGATTGCCTCTTACCAACCTCATTTTATTTCAGCTTTAAAACGCGTTTGGGATAATTACTTAAGACACAATCCCAAATTAATTATTTTGCTCTGCGGCTCCTCCCCCTCTTTTATGATCTCTGAAGTTTTAAAATCAAAAGCTTTATATAACCGCTCCCAGTATGAACTTCATGTCAAGCCTTTTACTTTGTTAGAAACTCAAGCGTTCCTCCCTCAAAAATCACCGCATGAAATCATGGATGCCTATTTATCTATTGGTGGGATTCCTGAATATCTTAAAAGAATCAAATCTGGCCCGTCTTTATATCTTGGCATTTGCAAAGAATCTTTTAGCCCTGGTGGCTTTTTTGTCCATGAGTATCAAAGAATTTTTACGAGCAGCTTGGCCAATAATAAATATTATAAAGAGATCATTGAATTCTTAAGTCATCGAAAATTTGCCACTCGCGATGAGATCATGACTTATTTAAAAATTTCTTCAGGCGGCAGCTTATCGACGCTCTTAGAAGATTTAGAACTCTGCGGATTTATTAATAAATATACGCCTTATCATTCAAAGCCAGGCTCACTACTTGCCAGATACAGCATTGCAGAGGCCTATCTCCAGCTTTATTACAAATTCATCCACGAGAAAATAACCCAGATTGAACAAGGCGATTATCAAAAAAATCCTTCCAGCGCCATCGCTCATAGCACTTATCTTAAATACCTGGGCTTTGCTTTCGAACGCTACTGTCAGTCTCAAAGCCGGCTTATTGCAACACTCTTGGGCTTCTCTGGTGTTGCGTATCATTCTGGACCTTTTTTTAACCGCGAGACCAGCGCACAAAAATCAGGATTTCAGCTGGACCTTGTTTTTGAACGCCAAGATCGTGTGATTACTTTATGTGAGATAAAATATTTAAATCGCCCAGTAGATAAAACAATTATTCGAGAATTCGAACAAAAATTGGCTTTATTTAATTTATTTATTCAAAACGCTAAGAAAACTTCTTATACCCTCCAGAAAGTTTTAATTAGCGCTCAAGGCGCTGATGAGTCTGTGATTAATTCTGGATATTTTGATCGAATTTTAGTTCTAGAAGATTTATTTAAATAAAGCCCAGCTCACATGTTCTTTGACCATGTCGGATAAATTTGGGTCTAATAATTTTTGAGTTAATTTTTCTAAAATTTCTGAATTATTTTCACTAGTTTTTTTACTAGAATTTTTACTATTTCCCAAAGCGACAGCGATGTTTCGAATCCAAGATTCATAACCAATACGGCGTATGGGAGACCCCTCTGTTTTCTTTAAAAATTCAGATTCACTCCAGCTAAATAAATCTAATAACCTGGGTGCTTTTAAATTTCTTAAAGACTCAAAGCCCAGCTCTTGGGTAGGTTTTGCAAACTTATTCCAGGGGCAAATAATCTGACAATCATCACAACCATAGATTCTATTCCCCATGGGTTTTCTAAATTCAATGGGAATGGGGCCTTTGTTTTCAATCGTCAAATAAGAGATACAGCGACGGGCATCAAGCTGGTACGGGGCAATGATGGCTTGAGTGGGGCATATAGTGATACAGCGGGTGCAAGAGCCGCAGTGGGACAACATATCCCCTTCTTCTTTTTGAGAGACGAGATCATCATAAGATAAAGACGTGATTAAACAGCCCAGAAAAAAATAAGACCCGCTTTTACTATTAATTAAATTAGTGTGTTTTCCAATCCAGCCTAACCCCGCCTGCTCTGCCAAAGGCTTTTCCATAATCGGCGCACTGTCTGCCGTCGGCCTATAAGTAAAATATTTTTTTAAAATAATTTTTAATTGCTCAGCAAGTTTTACTAATCTTGATCTGATTAATTTATGGTAATCCCGGTTCTGGGCATATCTAGAAATAAACGCTAAGTCTGGATTATTTAATACTTCCCAGTCTGGGTTTTCACACAAATAATCCATGCGAAAAACCAAAACAGATTTGGCTTCTAGTAATAATTTTTCAGGCTTAAATCTCATGTCGCCGTGCTTTTCCATATAACCCATAGACCCATGAAAGCCTTGATTTAACCACTGATTTAATTGCTCTCCAGCGCGCTCTAATCCCCAGTTATTTTGATTATTTTTATTTTTAATACTAACCACACCACCGTCTGAAAAACCAAAAGATTGTGCCAGCTGTTTTAATTCTTCCAGGGTCATATTTTTTATTTCTTTAAGACCGTATCAATTGGATTAGGCAAAAGATCAGGATAATCACTATTAAAATGCAGCCCACGACTTTCATGGCGAGCTTGAGCGGACTGAATAATTAAATCTGCTAATAAAACTAAGTTTCTTAGCTCTAATAAATTCTTATCCACTTTGAAATTTTTATAATAACTATCCACTTCGTCTTTTAATAAATTAATTCTTCTTTGAGCTCTTTCTAGCCTTTTATTAGACCTAACTATGCCCACATAGTTCCACATGAGCTGCCTGATTTCGTCCCAGTTTTGCTTAACGACAATCATCTCATCAGAGTTAATAACTCGGGAGTCATCCCAGGGTTTTAAATCTTCTGGATAATTAATATTGGGTAGATAATTTAATAAATCTTCACTCGCCGCTTTGGCATAAACCAAGCATTCTAATAAAGAATTCGAAGCCATACGATTCGCCCCATGGAGCCCTGTAAAAGCCACTTCTCCAGCGGCATATAGACCCAAAATATCTGTCCGCCCATGCTGATCAATCATCACACCCCCACAGGTGTAATGCGCCGCGGGCACTACTGGAATAGCTTGCTTAGTAATATCAATATTTAAACTCAAACATTTTTCATAAATACTGGGAAAGTGGGCTTTAATAAATTCTGGGTTTTTATGCGAAATATCTAAATACACACAATCTAAGCCCAGTCTTTTCATTTCATAATCTATCGCTCTGGCGACAATATCTCTGGGGGCTAATTCAGCCATCTCATGAAATCTTTTCATAAATCTTTCGCTGTCTTTATTTTTATTTAATTTCAAAACAGCGCCCTCGCCTCTTAAAGCTTCTGAAATTAAAAAAGACCCGGCATTCGGATGATATAAACAAGTCGGATGGAACTGATTAAATTCTAAATTGCTCACACGACAGCCGGCTCTATAAGCCATCGCAATGCCATCTCCAGAAGATACTTCGGGATTCGAGCTATATAAATAAGCCCTGGAAGCCCCGCCCGTCGCTAACATCACAGCCTTACTCGCAAAGACTTCTATTTTTTGATCTGAATTTAAAATATCTAAAACATAAGCACCCAGTACCTGATTTTTTTCTAGCTTATTTTCTGGGTTATTTTTAATAATCAAATCAATCGCCATATGATTTTCGAAAATTTCAATATTTTTTTCTTTCTTAATTTCATCAATTAAGACACCCAAAACAGACTTTCCAGTACTGTCATCGGCATGAATAATTCGTCGGCAAGAATGGCCGCCTTCTTGAGTCAAGTGATAAGAAATTTGGCCCGAATTATTTTTACTTTGCGTAAATTTCACACCCAGATTAATTAACCACTCAATGGCCGATTTGGCATTTCTCACGGTAAATTCAACAGCATCTTTGTGACAGAGCCCAGCGCCAGCAATCAAAGTATCTTGAATGTGGGACTCCAGAGTGTCTTCTGGATTTAAAACAACGGCAATACCGCCCTGGGCGTACAAACTAGAGCCTTCGGACAAAATCCCTTTAGATAAAATCGCGACTTTATAATTATTATTTTTATTACTTTTATTACTACGCACCAGATTCAAAGCACAGGTTAAACCAGCAACCCCAGAGCCAATAATTAACAAATCAAATTTTTTAAAATCACTCACCCTACAAACTCCACCATACGAGTCAGGCTAATTAAAGCTTTTTGGGCAACAGCGGGCTCTACAAAAATTTCATGATCACTTAAATCATTTAATAACAAAGCTTCATACATATTTTTCAAATGATTCTGCGCCATCCAAGGACAATGCGCACAAGACCTGCAAGTTGCGCCCACCCCACCTGTCGGCGCTGAAATAAATTTTTTATGGGGAGACAACTGCTGCATCTTGTAAAAAATACCGGCCTCCGTCGCGACTATAAATATTTCATGGGGCAAGTCTTTCGAGGCTTGTAATAATCTTGCCGTGGACCCCACACAGTCCGCTAACTCCAAGACTTCTGCTGGAGATTCAGGATGTACTAAAACACCAGCGCCTGGGTACTCTAATTTTAATTTTTTTAAACTTTCGGCTTTAAATTCTTCATGAACCACGCAAGACCCCTGCCAGAGGAGCATGTCCGCTTGGGTTTCTTTTTGAATATAAGAACCTAAATATTTATCCGGCCCAAAAATAATTTTCTCACCACGTTCAGCTAAATAATTTACTATTTTTAACGCATTACTGGACGTCACACACCAGTCCGCCAAGGCTTTTACTTCAGCTGAAGTATTCACATAAACAACGACGGTTCTATTGGGATTATTTTTAATAAAATCTTTAAATAAATCAGGTGGACAACTTAAATCCAAAGAACACTCCGCTTTTAAAGTCGGCATGATAATTTTCTTATTGGGGCTTAATATTTTCGCCGTTTCGCCCATAAATCTCACACCAGCCACTAATAAAATATCGGCTGAACTTTCTGCACCAAACTTGGCCATCTGGAGCGAATCACCAATCATGCCTCCAGTCTCTTCGGCTAATTTTTGAATCTCCGCATCGACATAGTAATGCGCAATCAAAACGGCTTTGTTTTTAATTAATAATTTTTTTATCTCTGCTCTGTAAAAATCTTTATCTTGCTCAGAAAAAATATAACTATTTTTTTCAGGCCAAAGTGAATTTATTTGGGCATTTATTTGGGCATTTATTTGAGAACTAATCATCATGGGAATTTTAACTTTCAGCTAAAAAAAGTTTGGGAATCTTACTCCAAGGGGCTGGTGATATGAAGGTTTTAATAAACCTGATCATAGTCACCAATATCGACTAATAAGATTTGATCTTCCTGTATCCACAGCTCTAAAGTCACGCGGTATTGCATATTAATAGAGACTGAATAAAGGGACTGTAAAGCGCCCTTTAATTTATGGAGCCGCAAAGAATTATGAAAAGGATTGAGCTCAAGAAGGGCCAGTACTTTTTCATATTGCCCTAAAAGAAGGGGATGTTTTCCAAAAAATTTATGAGCCTTTTTTAAGTAAGGCTCTGTAAAAAGCAGTTCAAAACTCACCTGACATCTTCTTATTTATTTCATTTTTTTAAGCCGTTGGACATGCGAAGCAGCGCTTTCTTTCACATATCGACCTTCTAGATAAGCACGTTTGGTTTCTTCCAGCGCTAAGGCTAATTCCATTTCTCGATAATGGTTATAAGCCTCTACGGGAATAATAATAAAACGAACCTTCCCATGAACCGTAATCATGGCCTCAGAAGCATCTTCAGAAAACGCTGATTCAATAATGGAAATTCCTTTTGTTTTAAGCTCATTGGCTGATATCTGTCTCGACATGATATGTAGACCTTATTTTAGTGCTAATTATCGCACTCTATTTAACGCTAACATCCGCACTAAATCAACCTCATCGACAAATCCAAAGCATGAATATGCTTAGTAATGGCCCCGCAGGACACATAATCCACGCCGGTCTCTGCAATGGCTTTGATATTTTCCAGAGATATACCCCCAGAGACTTCCAATTTAACTCTGCCCCGATTTTGACTCACGGCCACTTTAATTTGACTCAAAGAAAAATTATCCAACATGACCATATGCGCACCCGCCAAAATGGCTTCTTCCAATTGATCCAATCTTTCCACTTCGACTTCAATACTCTTAGTTGGGTGAAGATTTCTGGCTTCTTTTACCGCCTCAGTAATCGACCCCTTGGCCATAATGTGATTTTCTTTAATTAAAAACGCATCAAATAAACCCATTCTATGATTTCTTCCGCCCCCACAACGCACGGCATATTTCTGCGCCTGTCTATACAAAGGCAAAGTTTTTCTGGTATCTAATAATTGAGTCTTTGTTCCAGATAAAGCACTGACATACAGGGCCGTTTGCGTCGCTGTTCCCGACAAACTTTGTAAAAAATTAAGCGCTGTGCGCTCCCCTGTTAAAATATTTCTCGCATTGCCAGTGATTTTAAATATCACCTGATTTTTACTCACTCGATCTCCATCAATCACATCGAATTCTAAAATCAAACTAGGGTCCAGCTGAGCAAACACTTCTTTGACAAACTCTACACCGCAGATAACGCCAGGCTCCCTGGTAATCACTCTGGCTTTCACTAATTTATCTTTATTAATTAACTCCGCCGTAATATCTCCACTACTTCCCTCACCCATATCTTCTAATAAAGCCGCTTGGACCATGGATTTAATTAACTTTGAAAACTGCATCATGATTTTAAATCACTCCTATATCTTGTTTTTTATCTTGTTTTTTATCTTGTTTTTTAATCTCTAATAACTGGGCCTCTTTCGGCCCGATCCACAGTAAATTTAGAACAATCACTATGGTACACACCCCACCAATAATCCCAATCAATCTTTCAATACTGGCGGTCAAAGACGTCTCTGGCGTTAATCCAGCTGCCACACCAATATAAAAAACAACGACAGCCTGGGTTCCAAAATAAGAAATCTCTGAGTCACTAAAATGAAAATAAAGAAAAAAGACTGAGACTAAAAATAATAAAATTAAAAAAATAAAAATATTATTAACCCCTAATCCTAAAAATATAAAAACAACCAGCGCCCCCGCGGCACAGCCTAAGACTCTTAAAAACCCCTTATATTTTGTGTTTTCAGTATCCATCCCCAGCACCGCGCCAATAGAGACAGCGATTTGGGAAAAACCAGGCAAGCAAAAAAACATCCAGAGCAAAGGCCCGATTAAAACTCCAATCGTTCCAACAAAAGAAAATTTTAGAAATTTTAATTTTTCAGAGCGAGCGAGCGGGGGAAATATAAAATAGCCCACTCCACTTTTATTTTTTTTACTCTCTGATTTTAATTTTTTCGAGGCAAACAGGGCAAAAATAATTTGAATAAAAAAAGCCGCTAAGACTCCTAAAATCACTTCATAACTTCGATAAAAAGCGACGTTTATAAAACTATTCCCTGTCGGATTACCTAAGGGCATTAAAATCACCATGACAGTACTGATATAGCCCATTAACCAGGCATACATGCGGTCTTTGTCGATCAAAGATCCATAAATTCCCATCAAGCTAATTAAAAACAGACTTAATAATAAAAATAAGGGCTTCTGAACAAACAAACCCACCACTAATAAAGCCAATAAAGCCCCTACCACAGTTCCAGTAATTCTAAATAAGCCTTTTTTAAAAGACTCTTGATGCGCAGACATCATCACTGTCATGGCTGAAATGCCGGACCAAAAGGGATCTTGTGCTTCCGTATAAATCGCCAAAAAAATGGCTAAGACACAAGCGACTCCAGCTCTGAGCGATAAAATAAATCTAGGGGAGTCCCAAGAAAATTCTTGAGCGCTTTTTTTAAGTCCTAGAAAAAAAATTGTAAAAAAATCTATTAATAAAATTTTTTTAATCATACAAAAATAAACACTTTAACATCCGTACCCAGATATAAATTTAAATTATTTAAGTTATTTAAATTATCTAAAAATTTAATTCTCACGGGGATTTTATAATCATACCGGATCCAGTCAGTCACGGGATTAATATAAGGCAAGCCCGTATTTGAATTAGTGCTGGAACTAGGCTCTCGAGCCACCCCCCGACCCAAACTCTCAATCACGCCCGGATATAAATGCCAAGGAGAAGTAGAGATATAAATCCAGACTTTTTGACCGGGTTTTAATTTAATCAAATTACTTTCTTTAATATTTGCAACCACTCGAAAAGTTTGGGTATTAATTAAACTAAATAAAACCTGCCCCTGGCTAATATAATCCCCTGAATAAATCTTTAAATTATTCACAAAGCCATCGAACGGCGCCTTAATCACACTATGGTTTAAATCGTAATTAGCCTGGTCCAAATTACTCTGAGCGATGTCAATATTGGCCCTATTTTGAGCCAGCTCAGCTTTTAAAGATCTCGCTAGATTTTGTGACTGTAATAACTGATCACTGGCCACTTGGGCACTACTTAATTTTTGATCATAAAGCTGCTGAGACACGACCTGGGATTTTAATAACTTTCCATATCTTTCTAAATCTAAATTGGCCAAATCTAATCTGGATTGATTCGCTTTAATTTGATCTCTCGCTGCATCAATTTGCTGATTCAAAATCAAACTAGCTGCTTGCGCTTTTTCTAAATTCGCCTGGGCACTATTGACAGCAATCAGAAATGGCTCTTGCAAAACACCTAATAAAAAATCGCCTTTGTTAATCTTTTGGTTATCTTTCACCCCAATTTTATCCACCGGCCCCGAGACAGAACTGGCGACTTTGACCCAGTCAGCGTCGATATAAGCATCGTTATTAATAATAAAAAAATAACCCGAGCTGTAGTAAAAAATAATTAATAAAATAATTAATAAAACACTGAAAAAAACTTTATAAAATTTCAAAAAAAATAATTTCATCTCGCCACTTAAAAAAATTTATAAAAGCGGCCCGACTATAGCGTTCGGGAGTGGCTTTTGCAGAGGGTGTTTCATACCCAAGTGTTAAATTTTTTAAATTAATTTTTACTTAATTTAAAAAAATTATCTTGACGCGATTTTAAAAATAACTAAGTGATCAAAATAATGTCTAACTCCAGCAGCCCTTTTTCTAATTTTTATATTTCTGATCCTGACGAACTTCTTCAAACTTCCCAAGGAGATCTCACACTGGGTCATCTTTTCGCTCAAGATCCCGTTTTTGAGGCTGTTTTTAAACAAGCGCATGCACATCCCCCAGAGCCCACTGGTATCGAAATTGAAGTTGATGTTCTCGCCCACACGCTGCCGGCTTTGTCTAAAAAAGAACTCAAAACAGCCAATGTTTTAATATCAATTATCCGTGCTGCACTTCATCGTGATCGCTTTGATCTAGTACAAAAATTTTCTGATCAATTATTAGAATCTCGGGCTGTAGAGCATCTATGCAAGCCTTATAAAATCGAAGGGACTGAGGAAATTACTCTTGAGTATCCAGAAATAATTAAAGTATTTAATAGCTATCTAGAAACCTGGCTAAATCCAGACCCCAAAAATACGGCTGAAACTCAAGAGCACATCGTTTTAATTTTAAAAGACACGCTCCGAATGAGGGAAGATGAAATTAACAGGCCTGGATTTAGTAGAGAACAAATATTTCTCGACCAAGATTTACAATCTATTCCCAATCCCTTCACCCCCTTCCCTTCTTTATCCTCTTCACCAGAACCTGAGCCCCTAGCTGGTGCAGGCTCAGGTGCAGGCTCTGACTCAATGTCTAATTCTCCAAATTCTCAGCCTTTATCTATGACAAACTCACGCTGCGCGACGCCTATGTTAGAAAGTTCAGGTAGACCAAGAAGTGAGGGATTTAGTTGGGACTTAAAAGGGCTAAGCCCCCTCGGAGCCCATTAAAAAATTATAAAAACTAAAACTTAGGATAAGCATTTTTAAACGCCTGGCAGCCTTCTTCCAGATAAGCCTTTAAAAATTTTGCATAGTCTTGAGCCGCTTGATCTAAATTCTCTTCACTCATATCGGCCCCTGCGACAATAAAAGGCGGCTTGTAAATCATGTTGCAATATTTCGCACTGTATTCAAAAGGCTTGAGTAATTCAGGCAGCGTAAACCCTGGATCGTTTTTATAACGCTCAAGATTTCCGCCCGTAGTAATACACACCATCAGCTCTTTACCATGTAAAAAATCTCCACCGGGACCATAAGCAAAGCCATAGGTAAACACTTCGTCGATCCACTGTTTTAATAAAGGCGTGGTGTTAAACCAATAAAACGGAAATTGTAAAATAAATAAATCATGAGTTTTTAATAACTCTTGCTCGGCTGAAATATCTATTTTTCCGTCGGGATATTTTTCATAAAGATTCGAAATAGATAAATTACTATTTTGATTTTTTACTTGTTCGGCCGATTTAATTAAAGCCCGATTCAGTCGTGAAGTTTTAAAATTGGGGTGGGCGTAGATAATGACTATTTTTTTACTCATGGAAAATTTTCCTATTAAATTTATAAAAATACCTGGAGATGCTAGTTTAAATATTTGATATTTATATTATTTTTTAATATAAAATAAATATAAACTAACTTGAACCAACTTGAACCAAAATCTTGATATGAACCTAAATTTAGGTTCAAAACCATTTTTATGATAAATTAGGTTCATGTGTAAAACAACAAAAGAAAAAGAGAAAAATCTGATGGAATGGCAAGCATTTGGCTTTAAAGACGACCCACTCAAAACCTCCCCAGTCACTAAATCCACTTTAAATCTTTTTACCGGCCACAAAGAAGAAATTCGTGTGTGCATGAATGTGTTAAAAAGCAGCAATGTCCGCCTAGTGATCGAAGGCGCTCGGGGAGTTGGCACGACGTCTTTTGCGAACTATCTGCGATTTAGCGTGGAAAATAAAAAATCTTATTTCACGCATAGGACTGAAATTAAAGTCGAGCAAGGCTGGCGATCAGAGACTTTATTAGCGGCCATTATTTCTAATTTTGTTCGAGAGATAGAACTCAGACCAGAATTTGAAATTCAAGTGTTAGACGCACGATTTCAAGCGGCAAAAGCCCTCTCTTTTCGAATTGCTGAGACTTATAGATCTTTTGGAATTGATGCTTTTGGTTTTGGCGCCAATTATGGCAAACAAGCGGGCATTGTAACGCAGCCCATTATTGTCCCCTCTCCAACGCTGGGGCATCACTTGGAAGATTTAATTGCACTAGTCCGGGAAGCCGGTTATCAACATGGCGCTTTGTTTCAATTAAATAATCTAGATATTGGAGAAATTCACAGCCAAGAAGAGCTGAAATATTTATTCAATGCCTTACGTGATTACACACAAATTGACGGAAGCAATTGGTTATTTGTCGGCGATGTTGGTCTTAGAAAATTTATCGCCCAGCAAGTGGACCGCTTAGATGACATTATTTCTTATGAAGTATTAATTAATCCCCTGCCACTGGAAGATCTTGAAGAAATGATTAATAAGCGCGTTCAATTTTATGGGGAGTCTGAAAAAGCTGAGTTACCTATAGATCGAGATGTTTTTTATTATCTTTATAAAATCACTCAAGGTCGTTTGCGCTATGTCTTTGGTCTTTTATCTCGCTTGATGAACCGACTGTATATTGGCGATCTTACTCATAAAATTACTTTAGATATTGCAAAACCCATGTTAATCAAACTGGGACAAGATCGCGTCCAACGTTCAGATATCTCCACTATTGAAGAAACCGTTTTAAAATTATTAGTCACTGAGCCTGAACTCAGCCCTGGCGCCATCGCAGAAAAAATTCAGAAAACTTCTCAATATGTCGGTCGAGTGCTCGCTCATCTTGCAGAGAAAAATTTAATTTCTTCTAAAAGAGAAGGCCGTGAAAGAACTTACATGCCATCCATGGATGCCATTATTGCCTATACAGAATTTGCGTAATTCTATGGCTCTAACTTTTGGCCCCCTCACGCTCGGCACCCAGACTTTTTCCAGCAATTTAATTCAAGGCCCACTGGCCGGTGTTAGCTGCTGGCCTTTCAGATTATTAGCGACTCAATGGGGCGCGCCCGGTTTTTGCTATACCGAAATGCTCTCGGCTAAAAATCTTGCCACTCATGCTGAAATATCCCCACGATTTAGAATAAAACATCCTGAAGAAGGCCCCCTTTGTGTTCAGCTCTCTGGAACCGACCCGGAAGAACTAGCCAGAGCCACTGAGCGTGTGATTAATTTTGGGGCAGATTTAATAGATTTAAATTGCGGCTGCCCTGTGACTAAAATTAGAAAAAAAGGCGCGGGATCTAAGTTATTAGAAACCCCCGATTTATTAGCTGATTTAATTAAAGCCATTAAATCTCAGTCTAAAAATTTACCTATTTCTATTAAAATTCGCCTCGGGCCGCATAGTTTATTAGCCGCTTTAAGAGCCCAAGATGCGGGCGTTGATTTCATCACGATTCATGGCCGCCAATGGACGGAGCATTATGAAACTCCAGCTGATCCAGAGGGTATTTTTAATATTATTCAAAGCCTAGATATTCCAGTCATTGCCAATGGCGATGTGAATAATACCGAATCCGCATTGGCGCTCTTAAAACAAACAGGCGCCTCTGGAATCATGATTGCCAGGGGTTCAGTAGGCCGTCCTTGGTTATTTAATCAAATTAAGCAAGAAGCTTTAGGGGAAATTTTTATCCCGCCTGATAATTATAAAATTGGCCAATTATTGCTCGAACATATTCAGGGCTTAATTAGCTTAGAAGGCGAAAAAATAGCCGTCTTACAAGCGCGAAAATTAATTAAATACTATGCCCGAGCAGTGAATAATTTAGATCAAAATTTAGATCCAAATAATTTTGAAAATTTATTAATCCAAGCCCAAAAGCTCACCCATTTTTTAAATTTAGAAAAATTAGTCCAAGATTTTTTTAAATAATTTTTTTATTTTTTTATTTTTTTTATTTTTTTACTCTTGTTATTTTATAGCTATTTTTATAAAGTAGTTTTATTAATTTATCTAAAATAAAAGAGCCTTTTATGTTTACCAATAAAAATTTAAAAAAATCTTGTCTTTCAGCCCTACGCGTTGGCTTCTGCACGGCACTTGCAACCGCGATTACTTTGGGAACCATCGCCTTAATTTCAGCGTCTTCTCCCACAGCAGAATCTAAGCTCGCACATGTCTTAAAAAATTTAGGACCCCTGGGGATTTTATTTAACTGGGGATTAATCCCAAGTGCTGCTGGTTTTATTGTCACTAGTTTTTTAGAGCTTGCTCTATGGGCTCAATTTAAATATCAAGCCTCTCGCTACCAAAGTCATTTTCAGCGCTTAAATAAAATCTTGTCTCATCGCCGCTTAGTCCATCAAAGCAATATCCAGCTGACGAATATTGCGACGCTAACTAATGCTGTTTTAAATCTCTATGCCCTCAATGCCAAAGAGCTGGATTATAAAGTCGGGCTGCCGGTTGCGAGCATCGTGGGCATGCTCTTCTCTCACTATAATTTACCCGCCAAAATGGGACATTTTATCTTGCATAGTTGCCAAGCAGCGCTTCGATCTAGGACTCATAAAATATCTGCCATTACTATTTTTAATCCATTAAAGCGCGCCTCAGAGATTCGCACAGAAATTGAGCTAAGAGAAAGACCAGGAATGGGGGTATTTCCCTGTTAAAAAATTAAAAAATTAAAAAATTAAATAACAAAGCCCTCTGGAAAAACTACGCCCACCAAGATTTCTTCTTGATACAGTAATTTAACTTGCTCTCGAACCCAGGGTGGAATGGCCCGCTCTTGAAATAGTTTTTTTAAAGTCTTGTGATGTGCGGACCCTGCTAGTTTTATAATTTCACCGCCCTGCCGTGTTTTTAAAATCAAAATAGTAAGATCTGTTTTTTCAGGATCAAATCCCTCGACCCATAAAATATTTTGACGCTCTAAGGGGCAGAGAGGGGGCGTATTTTTTTCCAAAAGACCATCAAAAAGACAATAAAAATAATCTTGAAACTCACGAATCTCACAAAAATTATTTTTATTTTTTTTATTATTTTTAAATCTTAATCTTTTCTGGCTTAATAAAATTTCTATCTGGGCTTCAGATAAAATAATTTTAAAGCTGAATAACCAGGCTCTGAGAATTAAAATTTGTTCTGATTTTTTTAAGTCCCAAAATAATTTCAGGGGTAATTTTTCACCCAACTCCCCGCCGATTTTTTTTAGTAAATCCCCCGCCTGCTGGTCTAATAATTTCTGAGCTGAAGCACAGTGTCTGGCGGATCTTGCGATGTTTTTTTCCAGGCCTAAATATCTTTGCTTTAATTTAGGAAAAATCTCATGCCGCAAAAAATTTCGATCTAAATTTAAATCTAAATTACTGGGGTCTTCTATAAATTTTAAATTAAAAAATTCAGCATAATTTTTAATATTATTTCTAGAAATATTTAAAAGCGGCCGATATAACTTTCCAGCGCCCAGATCACTCAAAACCGGCATGGCTGATAAGCCCGCCAAGCCTGCCCCTCGAAATAATTGCAGTAAAAAAGTCTCGGCTTGGTCATCTATATGATGCGCTGTGATTAAAAAATCTTGAGAATTTTCTAGACAAGATCGAAAGCAGTCATATCTCACTTCTCGGGCATAAGCTTCGAGAGATTCGCCTGAATTTATTAACCTAGAGGGATTTAGAATAATTATTTTAATATTTAAATTTTCACAAAAATTTTTACAAAATTTTTCAAAATCAGCCGCCGCGTCTTGCAGCTGATGATTAATATGAATTGCAAAAATTTTAGATTTTAAATTTTCAATATTATTTAAAGCATGAAGCAAGACCGCAGAATCAATACCACCAGAAAATCCAATAAAAATTCGTGAGGCTTGATTTAAGATCTCAGAATTTTTAAGGATTTCACAGAGAGGGGGTAGCATAAAAAATCAGCCTTCAAACTTCCCAAAGGCCATGAGTCGTTTATAACGCTGGTCTAATAAATCTTTTAAACTTAATTTTTCCAAGCTTTCTAATTTTTTACTTAGGGCCGTTTTTAATTGAAAAGCCGCATGATCATAATCTCTATGCGCGCCACCAATGGGCTCTTGAATCACTTGGTCAATAATGCCGTAAGAAACTAGCTTAGGCGCAGTAATATTCATGATTTCCGCGGCTTTGGGCGCAAATTCTGCACTTTTCCATAAGATCGACGCACAGCCTTCAGGGGAAATCGTCGCAAAATAGCTGTACTGCATCATGAACAAACAATCACCGACGCCAATCCCTAAAGCACCGCCGGAACATCCTTCGCCAATAATCACGGGAATAATCGGTGTTTTTAAAACAGCCATTTCTCTTAAATTTCTCGCGATGGCTTCACTTTGACCACGTGCTTCAGCGTTCACTCCAGGATAAGCCCCAGGTGTGTCAATCAAAGTAATAATCGGCAATTTAAATTGCTCAGCCATCTGCATAAGTCTTAAAGCTTTTCTATAACCTTCTGGATGCGGCATGCCAAAATTTCTATACAGCTTTTCTTTGGTCGTCCGACCCTTTTGCTGGCCAATGACCATCACTGACCGTCCGTTTAATTTCGCCGTACCGCCAATAATGGCCGCGTCATCGCCGAAAGATCGATCCCCATGGAATTCATCGAAATCGGTAAAAGTTCGTTCTAAATAATCCAGGGTATAGGGCCTGTCTGGGTGTCTCGCTAATTGAGTAATTTGCCAGTCTGATAAATTTTCAAAAATTTCTGTGGTTAATTTATTAAGCTTTTTTTCTAATTTTTTAAGCTCGTCAGACATATTTATTTTTGAATCAAAATCCACATCTTTTAAAGCATTAATTTTAGTTTCTAGATCAGCGATAGGCTTCTCAAACGCTAAGTACTGCATGGGTTTTCCTAAAAAATAGGCCTAGAGAAAATAGGGCCAGAAAAAAAGAGGCGGGAGTATATCAACCCCCTATTTTTATCTCAATTGATGAGCTGGCTTAAAAAAATCTAAAAAAATCTAAAAAAATCTAAGCATCATAAGCCCATTGATTTAAATACATGCCGCGCACTTGATGCCAAATAGAAGAATTCTCAGGGACCATTTTTTCCACTTGATCGGCTTCTTTTTTGAACGCCATTTGATTATTAGTGGTCATATATAACTCTAATAATTTAACTCTTAGCTCCAGATTATTTTGATCTTGGGTAATAGCCGATTTTAATAATCTCTCCGCCCCATCGTAATTTTTTTCAGCCATATCAATCATGGCTGAGGCCATGGCTTCAGCGGACTGATGAGAAAAGTTTTTAATAGGCTGATTAGGGTGAGAATTAGAATTAGAGTTAACAGGGTCTGTTAGAAAATCTTTCTCTGGCGATAAATCCAAGCCCTCTTTGAATCTTCTTGTTTTATAGCGCATGACTTCAGGAGGCTCTTGGCGACGAGCTGAAATACCCAATCTCAAAGCCGCAAAGCGTTTAATTTCACTGGGCAAAGACCCCGCTAATTTTTGCTGCCAAGCCCAGTAAGCCAGTGATAATAAAATAAAGACTAGACAAGCCCATCCCCAGGGAAAATGATTTGGATTATTAGGCGAAGTATTAGAAATAGGAGTATTGGGAGTAATAGGCGTAATAGGCGTAATAGATAAAGCAGGCGCAGTATTTAAATTAGCTGGAGAAGTAGGCGCAGCTGCAGGCTGAGCTTGAGCTTGAGCCTGAATTTGAGCCTGACTCAGCATTGGAAGATTATTAGGATTAACAGGGTCAGCATGAACTGGAGTATTAGCTGGAATATTGGCTGGAATATTGGCTGGAATATTAGGATGCAGCGCCGCTCTGACTTCAGCAATATTCTCAGGAAGAATTAAATTCTGACCCTGATGCACTGCTTGTGAATCTTGCATTAAGGGGCCGTTTAAAACCTGAATCGCCTGGATCATCTGATGAATGCTGACATGCAGCGGTCTATGAGTCTTAGCAATCGACCAAAGTGTCTCGCCTTTTTTAATGGGTCCGTAAGTCACCGTGGCCATTGTACTAATTGGCAGAGCCAAAATAAGCACACTAAGTAAACTAGCTCTTGCGATGACTGCTGCTTTCATAAAATACGCTTCCCTTTATATTTTTGAATTTTTTAATTTGACCCATCTTGATCTTGCTCAGCATCTAAACTTGCTTCCATATCTAAAGGATTATTAGCACTGGAGTCAGAATCAGAGTCTAGAGGCGTTGGATTATTGTTCACCAAATTATTATTAAATCCCTGATCGCCTGGCCTCATATCCGAGTCTTCATCAGAAGACGACTCATCCATGATTTGTTTTTGCAAGTAAGCTCTATTTTGCAAATAAGCACTACGCACGGCGACATAAGGATCCACGGACATTTGCATCATCATTTCTTCTTGAGGCAGAACATCCGACGCATTTTGTAAAAGCTGCAAACCACGAACACCGACATAACTCCAGGTCGGAGTGATATAAGACACAGGGTTCATAAAATAATCAGGCACAAATCCAAAGGTTCCTCGAACGGTCGATGGCCCTAAAAAAGGCACCATGACATAGGGAGATTGGTGAATGCCCCACTTAGACAAAGTCAAACCAAAGCTTTGTGTTCTGGGACCAAAACCAATATTAGACGCGACGTCGACTAAGCCAAAAAAACCCATGGTGCTATTAACCGTTAGTCTAAATAAATCACGCCACATGAATTTAAAATTCGCCTGCAAGGCATCATTACCAATGGTCGGAACCATCATGATATTGCCGTAAAAATTACGAACGCCATTACGAGCAGTCATAGGCAAAATCGAGTTATAGGTATTCACGACGGGTTTCAAAATGGCTTTGTTTAAATCCATATTAAATTGGAAAACCTTGCGATTATATTTTTCGTAAGGATCCACAGAATTAGGGCTTAAATTGGGGCTTAAATTATCACTGGAATTATTTAAATTAGCCGTATTTTTTTGAGGTGAATTCGAGGCACAGCCAGATAACTGTGAACTCGCAAAAATACAAATAGATAAACCAGACAAGCAGAGAAAAAATCTTCCTACGTTCACAAGTAACCGACATCATGGATTTTAAAGGAGCGGGACTATAGCATACCGATCTTTTTTTTATTAAGAGCGAGTTTATGAATTTTTCATCTTCTTTTTTTACTGCTTTTTTTCCTGCTTTCTTGCGTCCCTATCTCGTCGTTTTTGCAGCAGCGACTTTCTTTCTTTTTTCGTTTATTAATTTAAATAGTTTTAATGCCCTGAATGAATTATTGCGAAGTTTTTATCAGGTTGATGCCGTGAAAATTTCCAATCTTTCCGCCATGTATTTCTATGGAAATATTATCTTTATGATCCCAGCAGGATTATTACTAGACCGAATTTCTATTCGAAAATTATTAATTTCCGTCATGCTGATTTCTATTTTATCCAGCTTTGTTTTCACCTGGTCTTCGCATTTATATTTAGCCATGTTCAGTCGATTTATCATTGGCCTCTGCTCCACTTTTTGTTTATTAAGCACGGCAAAATTAACCTCTCGCTGGTTCCCTGCACATCACTGCGCTTTGATTATGGGCTTAGTGGTCACGATGGCCATGCTCGGTGGCGCGATTGCTCAGCAACTTCCTGCTCTAGTTAATTTAACCCATAGCTGGCAATGGGCCATGAGTTTTATTTCTATTTTGGGAATTTTTTTCTGGCTCTGTATTTTATTATTTGTTCAGGACTATCCACCCAATTATCAAGAAGTAAAAAAACCAAAAGATCAGGGGTTTTTCAAAACTTTATTCCAAGCCATTTTTAATTTACAAACTTGGATCGCTGGGATTTATAGCAACTTGCTGACTCTGCCGATTATTATTTTGGGTGCACTCTGGGGCAAAGCCTATTTAACCACCGTCCATCACGAGAGCATTAGCCAGGCTGGCGTCTCTATTTCTTTTATTTTTCTGGGAACTTTACTGGGCTGTCCTTTAGCGGGATTTATTTCAGACAAATTAAAACGCCGAAAAATGCCCATGCTCATCGGCTCTTTTTTGACTTTGTTAATGGCCCTAATTTTATTAACAGAAAGAATTTTGAGCCCCCTGGAAACTAGTACTCTATTTTTTCTCATGGGCTTATTTTCAGGCTCTCAAGTGATTACTTTCGCCCTAGTCATTGAATCCAATCCTAAACACATGACGGCCCTGAGTGAGTCCGTCGCTGCGATGATCATCATGTCCGCAGGCGCTATTTTCCAGCCCTTGTTTGCCTATCTTTTAGAATTTAATTGGGATGGAAAAACAGAAAATCATTTAGCTATCTATAGCCCTGCTGATTTTCATACGGCTTTTTTATTATTACCCATCGCCTTTGGCTTAAGCGTCTTGCTTACTTTTTTTATTAAAGAAACTTATTGCCGGTCTAGGTAACTCAGGCGGTAACTCAGGCGGGCGAATACAAGATTCGCCCCTACACCTTCCATCCTTCGATCATCCAATATTAACCTGCAGCAGGTGCCATTTCTTGCTCTTGTTGCGTATTCAAAGACCTGGGTTTGCTGCCTGTCATACGAGGCGTTGGTGAACCAACACCTGGAGGCGCTAATAGAGAATCATTCATGGCTTCACGAGCCATGGCAAATCTAGGACCAGCAGGCTCACTTTCTGCACTCGATCCTGCGGTTGAACCTTCAGCGGCACCCGAAGAAGCAGCTGGAGCTGGAGCTCGAGCTGGAGCTGGAGCTGGAGCTGGAGCTGGAGCTGGAGCTTGAGCTGCTGGAGCTGGAGCCGCTGGAGCCTGAGCCGCTGGAGCCTGAGCTGCTGGAGACTGAGCTACTGGAGCTGCTGGCGCTTTTTGAGCTGGCGCTTTTTGAGCCACTGGCGCTGCTTTTTCAGCTTCAGGTGCTCCTTTTTTTTGAGCTAAATTACTAATGCCTTCAGCGGCCATACTGACTAATGCGGCGGCGCCTAAAATTAATAGACCCAGAGGGGATTTTGTTAAATTACTTAAAACATGGGCTTTTAAACGGTCACCAAACGTGCTTTCTACATGGGCCTTCAGCGCCGCTTTTACCCCTGCTGCCTCTGGTTTTTTACCGGCCTGATCAGCTTGCTGAGCTTGCTGGCTTAGGTACACAGTTTGCAAACGAGATTTTTCAGAAATACTGCCTGCATCTTCTTTGCTTAAGCCAGATAACTTTTCAAATTCTTTCAGCATTTCGGCTTTCTTCTCAGGAGAAAGGCCTGCAATAAACTCTTGACCCGCTTTTCCTGTAGCAGCCTCCAATCTCTCACTTTCTGAAGGTCCTTTTCTTTCAGAGCCTTCAACGACTTCGCTGCGAACATACTGAATTCCTCCAGGAAATTTATATTTAGCCTGGAGCTCCTGCATTTTTTTTGTGATTTCCTCATCCGCTTTTCTGACCTCTTCAGGATTAGCTCCTGAAGCATGAAGTTTCTCAGATTGATCAGCCAATTGAACCGCAAGGCTTCGATCTTCTTTAGATACTTTCGCTGCTAGATCTGGAGACAACTCATAAACTTCTTGAAATTTTTCTAATTCTGCTGAATTAGGTTCCTGAGCATCCGCTACGGCTGCCACTGCAGGACCTGAAGCCGCTGAAGGATCTTCTTCCGCTAATTCTCGCGCTTGCGCATCCGAATCCATATCACCGTCTAAAGCATCCTCTAAATCATCTTGTTGATCTGAATCGCTTCCAGCCACTCTGGTGTCTGAATTGCCATCTTGTTCCAAGCTCGCACTTGGCGAAGAGCCTGAGTCATCTAAACCCTCTGAATCATTTAAAAGCTCAGCACGTCGCTGCTGTCTTTGCTCTGCTAAAAATTCTGCATCTTCAGCCTCATTAAAATCAGACTGAGGATCTTGCGACTCAGCCAATGCAATCGCCTCTTGGCTTTGTAAATTAGGGTCGGTTTGTTGCGCATAAAACGCGGCTTCATTCGCATCTTGTGCTTGTCGTACTTGTTCATCAGCCAGTTGCTGAGCGAATTGCTGATCTTGGGCAATTTGTTGTGCTTCAGCGGCTGCTCTCTGATCTTGAGCGGCGAGTTCTTGCGCTTGCATTTGCTCAGCCATTTGCTGATCTGCTGCTATTTGCTCAGCCATTTGCTGAGCTGCTTGCTGATCTTGTTGTGCTCTGAAATTTTGAGAAAAATTATCATGATCTTTGGCATAGTTATCAAAAGCATTGTCTAAATCTTGAGAGCTCAGATCCTGAGGACGACCAGCCAGGTATCCTTTCGCATAACCCACCAACCCCTGCAATAAACTTCGATCTTCAGGTGCTTGAATACCGGCTTCATTCATATCGGAATCCAAATTGGCAGGAGAAAATTGAGTGGATCTGTTATTAGACGCCACTGTTTTAAACATTTGTTTCATTAATTTTTTCTTGTCTGGAGTACTCGAAACTCCAGCTAATTGGTTTAAGAAAACAGAAAAAACACCCATGAAATTTACCCCTAATTAAAATAGCTCGTGGACGCTATCGGAAGGTTTTGCCTAAATCAAACCTAATAAAAGCTACTTAAAATTTAATTAAAAATTAGTTAAAAAAATGACCGTAAAATTCTAATAAAGCAAAAAATGGTAATACAGCAATTAGGCTATCAATTCGGTCTAAGACACCGCCATGGCCGGGCAAAATTACACCGCTGTCTTTTATTCCGTGCTGTCTTTTTAATAAACTTTCGAACAAATCACCAAAAATAGAAAGTAAAACCAAGCCCAGTGAGATTAAAAATATCTGAATAAAACTGGCGCTTGCTTTATTTCCAAAATATTCAAAAAAAATACTCGATAAAAAACCAGAAATTAACAGTCCACCTAAAGCACCTTCCCAAGTCTTTTTGGGACTAATTTGGGGGGCTAGCTTATGTTTTCCTAAAAATTTCCCAGAAAAATAAGCCCCTGTATCAGCCAAAGCGGTGATTAAAATTAAATAAATTAAGGCCCAAGGATGAAAAGGTTTAAATAAAAAAACTAAGCCCATCCAGGCAGGGATTAAAATTAAGAAGCTAGAAATATTTAAATAAAAATTATTTTTTAAAGCTAATTCTTGAGGCCATAAAATTAATAAAATATTTAAAAGCCAAACACCAACCCCTAGATATAAGCCCCCTAGGAAAATGGGATTACCCAGACAGAAGCCAAAGATCAGCATCGAGCTAGTTAATAAAATTAATAAAATTATTTTTATTAAAAAATTATTTTTTTGAGAAAAACTAAACCATTCCCAGGCGGCGATTAAAAAAACCAAGCCAGAAAAAATAAAAAATAAATAATAATTTAAATAAAACAGGGCTAAAAAAATAACAAAAACCAAGCCTAATCCAGTGATGATTCTTTGAAGCATAAGAAACTAAAACCCCTGTTTTATTTTTATTTTTTTATTTTAACTGCTCAGAAATTTGTCCAAATCGCCGCTCTTGCTGCGAAAACCAAATAATCGCTTGATCTAATTTATCTGGAGAAAAGTCAGGGAATAAAATATCTGTAAAATAAAGTTCTGCGTAGGCGATCTGAAATAATAAATAATTACTAATTCTAATCACACCTGATGTTCTGATTAACAAATCAACTTCGGGGCAGTCATGGGTTTGTAAGTAATTTTTAAAATTATTTTCCGTGAGATCTTGGATTTGAATATGCCCTAATAAAACATCCTGGGCGAAATTTTTAGCCGCTTGGGTAATCTCCCAGCGGGAGCCATAATTCAAAGCCAACCTGAGTTTTAGACCTGTATTAGCTTGAGTTAATTGCTCGACTTCTTGACTGGCTTTTTGTAAATCTTCGGGAAGACCCAAAATATCCCCAATGATTTTTACCTGGACATTATTTTGATGCAGCTCAGGCGCTTCCGCTCTTAAAGACTTGGCATACATTCCCATCAAAAAAGACACTTCGTCTTCAGGGCGCTTCCAATTTTCAGTACTAAAAGTGTAAAGCGTCACAGCTTCGACGCCCAGGTCTCCGCAATGTCTCACCAGGGCTCTGGCTTGGCTATAACCAGCTTTATGACCCATTGCTCGGGGTAATAATCTTTTTTTAGCCCAGCGGCCATTACCGTCCATCACAATGGCGATATGACGAGGTATTTTTTTGAGATTGGATGACAAAAGCATTCTAAATAGACATCAGCTCTTTTTCTTTTTCAGCCATCATCTGGTCAGCCAATTGAATATGCTGATCGGTTAATTTTTGAATCTTCTCTTCCGCCTTACGCAAAGCATCTTCAGTAATTTCTTTTCCTTTCTCCAGCTCTTTTAAACCGGCATTGGTATCACGGCGGACGTTTCTAATCGCTACTCGCGCGTTCTCAACTTCATGACGAACGACTTTGGTCATATCGCGACGACGATCTTCAGTAAGCGGAGGTAAAGGAATACGAATTAAATCTCCGACCGTCACTGGATTTAAGCCTAAGCCCGACTGCCCAATGGCTTTTTCAATCGCGGGAACTAAGTTTTTCTCCCAGGGAGAAACAGAGAGCGTTCTCGAATCCAAAGTATTCACACTGGCAATTTGAGAGAGCGGCGTGGGATTGCCGTAATAAGGCACCATCACATGCTCTAATAAAGAAGGATGCGCACGGCCCGTTCTTAATTTGGCCAGCTCAGATTTTAAAGACTCCAAACATTTTTTCATGCGACGATCGGCGTCTTGAATCAATTCTTCTTGCATGGCTCTCTCCTGCTTTAAAAAATTAAAAAAATTAAAAAAATTAAAAAAATTAAAAAAATTAAAAAAATTAAAAAAATTAAAAAATATTAAAAATTAAGACACTAAAGTCCCTAGTCCTGAATTTATTTCACCCACTAAAGCTTTATAAATCGCCTGGGGCTGGTAAAGATCCATGACAAAAATAGGCAAATTAAAACTCTGACATAAAGTAAACGCCCCAAGATCCATGACTTCTAATTTTTGAGTCAGGGCTTGGTCAAAACTTAAAGTGTCATAACGAACTGCGTCTGAATATTTCTTAGGATCTTTGTTATAAATTCCATCCACTTTCGTGGCTTTAATAACACACTGCGCTTGAATTTCTATGGCTCTTAAAGCCGCGGCTGAATCAGTGGTACAGAAGGGATTTCCAGTACCCGCTGCAAAAATTAAAACAGCGCCTGATTCCATAGCCTGAATCGCTTTTTTAGCATTAAAGCGCGGACAGACCCCTGGAATTTCAATCGCTGAAAAAATTTCTACTTTTTGACCTAAATAATTTAAAACATCGCCTAAAGCTAAAGCATTCATGACCGTCGCTAACATGCCAATTTGATCCGCCGTATTACGATCAATCAACGTAGAGAGCGAGGCGGCACCTCGCATAAAATTCCCACCCCCGACTACTAAGCCTATTTGTACACCGGCTTTGACGGCCTGAATAATTTGCTGGCTCATTAATCTTAATTGCTGATCACAGAGCCCCGTTTGAGTGTTATTAGCTAACGCCTCTCCACTGAGCTTCATAACCACACGACGAGGAGTGGGAACGACCATAAACATCCTTAAGTCTTAAGTTTTAAATTTTAAATTTTTATATTTTTTAAGCTTTAGCTTGTTCCATGACTTCTTTCACAAAATCCACTTCAACTTTTTCAATACCCTCACCCACTTCAAAGCGGATGAAAGATCTGACAGAAGCTTGTTGTGCTTTCAATAAATCACCGACTTTTTGCGAAGGATCTTTCACAAAAGGCTGACCGACTAAGCTGACCTCTTCTAAATATTTACGTAAACGACCTTCCGTCATTTTTTCAATAATATCTTTAGGCTTACCAGAACCTTCTGCTTGAGCGATAAAAATTTCTTTCTCTTTATCTAATAAAGCCTGGGGAACTTCTGAGGGCAAAATCACCATGGGAGAAGACGCAGCGATATGCATCGCAATATCCTTCGCCAAGGCTGGATTACCGCCGTCTAAATCCACAATGACTCCAATACGATTATTGTGAACATAAGCGCCCACAACACCTTGGCTATCAATAATTTCCGCACGGCGAATATTAATATTTTCACCAATCTTGGTAATTAAATTTTGACGCGCCAGCTCAATCGTTTGGCCATTAGGTAAGCTCACAGAAGAAAATTCTTCGAAACGAGAGACGCCCGATGTTAAAACCCCTGTGCCAACATCTTTGACAAAGCCCATGAAGTTTTGATCACGAGCGACAAAATCTGTCTCGGAGTTAATCTCAACCATGACAACACGCTTGTTATCTGCTGAGCACTCAACCGTCACGACGCCTTCAGCGGCCGTACGACCGCTTTTCTTATCGGCCTTGGCTTGACCTGCTTTACGCATTTCATCCATGGCTAAATTAATATCGCCATTGGCTGCAACTAAGGCTTTCTTACATTCCATCATCCCTGCGCCACTCATTTCACGCAGTTCTTTTACTAAAGCGGCTGTAACTTCTGCCATGTTCTTACTCTCCAGCTTGATTAGATTCTGGGGCCTGATTTACGGCCTGATCTCCAGCATGACCTAAAGCTGCAGATTCAATCACGGCTTTCATTTCTGAATCTTTTTGATCTTTATGACCTTCTTTACCAGTCGAACGAATACGAGCCGCATCACGTGCTTGGCAAATCGCATCAGCAAAGCCTGAAAAATATAATTCAATGGCACGAATCGCATCGTCATTACCAGGAATCAAATAAGCAATATCATCAGGACATCCATTGGTATCAACAATACCAATCACTGGGATATTTAATCTTTTAGCTTCTGTAATCGCAATTTTTTCTTGAGCAGAGTCAACCAAAATAATGGCATCGGGAATCCCGCCCATATTTTTAATCCCACCCAAACTGCGCTCTAATTTTTCCATTTCGCGGGTTAAGTTTAAAACTTCTTTCTTAGTCATGCGCTCAAACATGCCTTCATCACGCATTTTCTCAATATCTCTTAAGCGCTTAATCGACTGACGAATGGTTTTATAGTTGGTCAACATGCCGCCTAACCAACGATGGTCTACATAGGGCATCCCAGCACGATCTGCTTGGGCTTTAGTCACCGCTTGAGCGGCTCTTTTAGTCCCTACAAATAAAACTTTTCCGCCTCTTGCAGCAATAGAGCTGACAAAATTAACAGCGTCATGGTACATGGGCAGTGTTTTTTCGAGGTTAATAATATGAATTCTGTTTTGGTCGCCGTAAATATAAGGCGCCATTTGTGGGTTCCAGTGACGTTTTTGATGTCCATAATGAACACCGGCTTTGAACATATCGCGCATTGTAATCGCTGACATAAAAGTAACTCCTTGCAGTTTATTTAATCTTAGGGTTTGGCGACCGCACACCCCGAGCCCGACAAGATTTAAATATTTTTAATTATTTAAAACCCTGCACCCCGCGCTCTGGTTAATTAGAAAATAAATTAAATAAATACTTACTAATAAAACTGTTGGTGTACGTGATTTTCGATCTTAATTACCTATCTAGCTACTATCTAGCCACTCAAGATCGGCGCGCTTTATATCATATTAAAAATTCAAATGCATCTGGATTTTTTATCTAGCTTTTATAAGCCCGGCCCCTTACCCTGCGCGCTCTATTTTAAAATTAAAAAATACCCATGATCTTTCATAAAAATAAACCCCAATCCGCCCATCTTTTAAAACCCAGTCATCATGACAATTTTTCTCAAGATCCCGATTTAGCGCTTATTTTCTTAGACTTTTCCAGTCAAGACACTTATCAAAACGCTCTGACCCAAGCCTTGAAAAAACTAGAAATCAAGAAAAAATACTTTCTATTTTTTAATAAAAACTCTCGAGAAAAAAACACCCATCCTTCCAAATTTATCAATCACATTTCTGATCAAATCATGGCTCTCACTGAACGCCCAGGTGGTTTTATTTTGCGCGGCCAGTCTGGCAATAATTACCATGCCAAAGCGTGTTTAATTATTTCAGCTCAGGCTATTTCACTCAGACAAAGTTCTGATTTACTCATTCAAAATTTAGACACCCAGGGTTATTTAATTCCAGAAAATTTAAATTTAATTAACTCAAGTCCTAAAATTTCAGAGAATTTCCAAAGCTTGTCTTTACACCCCAGAATTCAAGAAAAACTATTTGTCTGGGAATTAAAATTATCTCCAGAGACCCCAGAATCTCCAGCATTTCTAGAACCCTTATTTTTAAAATTATTTAAAACCCTTTGGGGCTAAAAAGAACCGGGCGTAGCACGACCCTCTCTGCCAACCCCATCAAGGTCAAAATCAGCAAGATCAAGATCAGAATCAGAATCAGGATCAGGATCAGCACCCAAAGCAATAAACTCTCGATGGCTTGGGGCAAATAAAAGCACAGACTCAGGTGCTGGTTTACCTACTGGCCCCGTTGAAAACTGCAGAAATTTAGCGCGATAAAAACAAAAAAATTTATAGAGGCAAAAAATGCTCATTTTTTTGAATTTTTATGCGAAAAGTTTCAATTTAGATCGCGAATTTCAATAATTAA
>Ga0214919_10001129_pt1 | contig 44831 bp, 47 predicted proteins | sample LL1503_MetaG_FD_177994 | JGI IMG/M metagenome (GOLD analysis project Ga0214919, IMG submission 177994) | Freshwater microbial communities from Lake Lanier, Atlanta, Georgia, United States - LL-1503 | ecosystem: Environmental > Aquatic > Freshwater > Lake | place: USA: Georgia | collected... | reverse complement strand
TTCTCCAAGATGCTTATATGCCATAATTTGACTCCAATTTTTAGTTACAAATTATAGCTCAAAATTAAGCTTTCAAGTGGTGCATCTCACCTCAGCGGATGCATAAATTTGCAGCTTTCTACATTTCAAATTACTCATGTCTAAATCACTGGCAAAAGCAACTACTGGCAATAGTAATAAACTAAATAATAACTTACGCATAATAAACCTTCCTAAGCACAAATAAAATTAAGATTAAAATCAATCCAATTTAATTAATTATTAACGACAACCATTAACCAGAGCGCTTGGTTCGTCACGAGGAAAATCACAACGTACTTTATCATTAGTCGCAGTATTTACAAATTTTACTTCGTACATTCCTAATTCATAATTATAAGTTTTGTCATATTCTTTTTTAATTTGACACTTATCTTCCACTTGTTTTAAAGTAGTCGCAGAATCAATTTTCAAATCGCCACAATACAAGTTATTCATGTCTAAAGAACCAGCATATGAAACACATGGAAGCACTAAGAGAGATAAAATTAATTTACGCATAAATAATTCCCTTCATTTAATTAAAAATCCACTACCTATAACAGGGAGCACGTGTTGCCGTACCAGTATTCAACTGCTAATCTTCATTCTTTATTACACGATTTTACTCTTTTAACGCATTCAAGTCAATCCTCATAGTATTATGTAAATAAGTCACTTATGAAATAAATTACATAAATTATTTAAAAGCGAATAAAAACACCATAATACCGATAAAAAATTATAAATCAGGTGATTATACCACCACACAACCTAATACTGTCTAACCATTCAAAGTAGGATAGTCGGTATAGCCTTCAGCCCCATAACCATAAAATAACTCAGGTTTTGGCTGATTTAGTGTAGCATTAAGTATAAACCGTTGCACCAAATCAGGGTTAGCAATATACGCTTGTCCCCATGCGGCTGCATCAGCATGCCCAGCATCAATTTCAGTTTCAGCTGTTTCTTTACTTAGTTGTTGGTTAATGATATATATTCCACCAAACTCTTGTTTAAGTTTAACGTGTAAATTATCGTCAGCCAAAACAGCCCGTGCACAAATGAACGCAAGCTTACGCTTACCAAGTTCGCGAACTACATAGCTAAAAGTTTCTAATGACGTTGAATCACCCATAGATTGTGAATCACAACGCGGCGCTAAATGCATACCAACTCGTTCAGCTCCCCATACTTCACACACAGCATCAGTAACTTCCAACATCAGACGTGCACGATTAACAATGCCGCCACCATATTCGTCATCACGTTGATTGCAATTATCTTGTAAAAATTGATCCAACAAATAACCATTGGCGCCGTGAATTTCCACACCGTCAAAACCGGCTAATTGAGCATTAAGTGCACCTTGTTTATAATCCGCAACCACTTGTTTAATCTCTGCAATATTTAATGCACGTGGCACATCATAAGGTTTAATCGGGCGAACATGGCTTGGATGACCATCCGCAGCAATTGCGCTAGCCGATACCGGTTGTGCACCATTTAAAAAACTTGAGTCAGACAGACGCCCAACATGCCAAAGCTGTAGTACAATTTTACCGCCAGCATTATGAACTGCAGTTGTAATCTTTTTCCATCCTGCGATTTGTTCCTCCGACCAAATTCCAGGGGTGTCTGGGTAGCCAACTCCCATTGGGCAAACTGACGTCGCTTCGCTGATGATCAGACCAGCACTTGCGCGCTGAGTATAATACTCAACCATCAAATCATTGGGAACTCTTCCCTCAGCTGCATGGCAACGCGTTAACGGCGCCATAATAATCCGATTACTTAATTCAAGAACTCCAGCTTTTAGAGGTGTAAATAATACTGACATAAATTTTCCTTCTTAATCATCAATATAACATTGATCTAATTTACCGTTTAAAAAATAACAATCAACAATTCCTGCCTCTTCTGTCTTAACCCGTAACAAAATTTCACCATCAGAATTTAGCGCCCGCCCAACCACCGTGCAATAATTCAATACATCGTTAATTGATGAGCCATTTACTAAAGTATAACGCCCACAACTAACATTATCATTTCCCAGAAATAAACTCTCATGCCCATAATTAATAACCACCGCAGCAACAGAAAATTTTGCTAGTAGGATAAGAGATAGGATTAATAATTTGCGCATAGCACCACCTTTTGGAATTAGTTGACTAATTTCTCACTTTTGGTTTAAATGACAAAGTTAAAAATGCACCGACAACTAAAGATAGACATATAAAATAAACTCCATCCTCCATATTGCCGGTAAAATCTTTCAAGAACCCAATTAAATATGGGCAAACAAAACCAGCTAAACCACCAAGCGAGTTAATCCAAGCAATTGCTGCAGCCATAGTAGCACCGCTCAAAGCAGTAGTTGGTAAACTCCAAAACAATGGAATCACACTTAAAATTGCCCCAGTCGCCAAGCTCAGTAAGATTATTGCCACCGCCAAATTGTCACTAGCCGCAACACTCCACCATAAACAACAACTACCAGCCAAAGCTGTAAGCGCTAAATGCCAACGCCGTTCATTATGTTTGTCAGAACTCCGCCCCAGAAGTAACATCGCAACTACTGCGGTCGCATAAGAAATAGAGCTTAAAATCCCAATAGTTAAATTATCGTTAACTCCAGCATTTTTTATAATCGTGGGCAGCCAAAATCCAACCCCATAAAGACCGATACTAAAGCAAAAATAAATACAACTTAATTTCCAGATTACTGGGCTAGTAAAGACTTGTTTTAATTTAAGCGTTACTTTGCTTCGTTTATCCGTTTGCAAATTAGCCAATAAGCGCTGCTTTTCATTAGGGCTTAACCAGCGAGCAGCATAAATACTATCATCAAGAGTAAATAAAAGCACGCCACCCATTACGATAGAAGGCACCGCTTCAATAATAAACAGCCATTGCCAGCCAGCTAAATTATGAACTCCAGACAAACTATGCAGAATCCACCCAGATAATGGTCCACCAATCACACCAGAAATCGCAACTCCGGTCATAAATAGCGCATAAATTCTGCCACGCCGCGCCTCAGGATACCAAATAGAGAGATAGTAAATTACCCCCGGGAAAAACCCAGCTTCAGCTAATCCAAGCAAGAAGCGCAATAAATAAAACATGCTCGGCGTAGATACCAGCATCATGCACCCGGATATTATTCCCCAGCTAAGCATAATCCGTGCCATCCAGCGTCTGGCACCAACACGCAACATGATTAAATTACTTGGCACTTCAAATAAGAAATAACCGATAAAAAACATTCCAGCACCCAAACCATAGATAGTTTCGCTAAAATGCAGTTCATCAAGCATTTGCAGCTTAGCAAAGCCTATATTTATCCGATCCAAATAAGCTAAAATGTAAGCAGTCAAGAGGATGGGAATAATCCGCCAACTAACTTTACGATAAAGTTGCTGTTCACGCTTATCAATGCTTAACGCCATTAATCTTCTTTCTAAACAGCAGCCGCAAGTGCAGAAGCTAGGTTAAATTGATTTTCATACAACGCTTTACCTATTACGACACCATGCACATCTAATTGGCGTAATTCAACTACATCAGCCAACTTGCCAACACCGCCAGATGCAATTAAGTTTAAATCATGGTAACGCAACTGAATTTGTTTATACAGTGCAATACTAGGTCCAGCCAAAGTACCATCTACACCAACATCGGTACATAAAACATATTGTGCATTCGGGTAGTTATCTAGCACATCATAAACGCTTAAGCTACTTTCTTGTTGCCAGCCATGCGTACGAACTTTGGGTACACCTTGATTGTCCAGACTACAATCCAATGCCAGAACAATTTTATCCGCACCAAAGCGTGTCATCCATTGGTTAACTAACTCCGGTTCAGAAACACAAACGCTACCAACTACAACCCTCGCTACGCCAGCAGTAAACAGAAGCTCTAAATCTTCAGTAGCCCGAATCCCACCACCGACTTCAATTTTTAATGGCGAATTTTTGACTAATTTTGCGATCAGCTCACCTTGCGTAAATTTGCCAGCTTTAGCTCCATCTAAATCAACCATATGCACCCATTCGCTACCTGCGGCCGCAAACTCTTCAAGCATTGCAGCCGGGTTATCATTATAAATCTTAGTCGTTGCAAAATCACCTTTATATAAACGTACACATTTGCCATCCCGTAAATCAATTGCCGGATAAATTACCATTAATATTTCCTCTATTTTATTAGACTTTAATTATTGCTCAATCTGGAATTTGGCTTGTTGTTGCACAATTGCTATAAAATTAGCCAACAATTGTTCACCAATACTACCAGATTTTTCAGGATGAAACTGCATCGCATAAAAGTTATCTTGTGCTGCCATCGCAGCAAATTTAACCCCATAATCACATGCCGCAACCGTTACTTGATTAACTGGAGCGTAGTAACTATGCACAAAATAAACATCCTTAGCTAAATTAATCTCATTAAGTAATGCGGACTCTTGGAGTTTGCTAAAATTATTCCAACCCATTTGCGGTACAATCAGCTCTGCTGTTGCAATGAATTTACGGATTTTACCCGGTAAAATCCCTAAGCATTTAACATCACCACCTTCTTCGGAAGATTCATAGAGTAATTGCATTCCCAAGCAAATTCCCAGTAATGGCTTTTTATAATTGCGCAAAGTATCACATAAACCATGCCTGGCTAATTCGTTCATTGCATAAGCAGCAGAACCAACCCCGGGTAAAATTGCGCCATCTGCGGCATTAATCACATTTTTGTCAGTGGTTAGTTCGTATTCGACACCCATTCTTTGTAATGCAACTTCAATCGAATAGAAATTTGCTCCACCGCCTGTTATCACCGCTAACTTCATTAATCAACATCCCTCAAGAGAATTACACTGTATAAGCAAAACTGGATATTTAAACCAAGGAGATATTATATCTTTTTTCATCATCTCTTGGTTAGCTTAGCAAAATCATCATTGAGAAACCTCTGCACATTATTAAAAAATCCTGCCTTAAAGACAGGGTTTAATAATAATGGTGATAAATATACAGTCGTTATAGAGTAACGGAACAATTATTCTGTATAAACTTTGTTATTTTTAATAGAAAATAGCGCAACCAGTATAATACTTGCGACAATAAATGCTAAAATATACAATACCGGGCTAAGGTAAATCGCTTGTGTTTGCTTAATTGCAGTAGTAACCAAAACCGGAGCCAGACCACCAAAAGTAGCAACCGATAAGTTGTAACTCATTGCAACACCGCTAAGCCGAATATTAGCCGGAAACAGGGTTGTTAAATATAAAGGGGATCATTAAGCCAATAAAAGCATGCCCAAACATCAATAAAATATAGCCGCTAAATGAGTATTGATTGACAATCAAATAGTACGCTAGAGGTACAATTAGTAGATTTACCAATAAAGAAACCATCATAAGACGCGGTAAATTTACCAGATTACGCAATACTACCCCAGATGCGGCAATCGTCATCACTGACACAGCTAACGCTACTGGCAGCATACTATTTATCGAGTCCTGACTTAGCTGTAAAATAGAGCGCAGATAAGTTGGCATATAAATGATCGCTAAAATAGAAAACACCTGTTGAGTAGCCGAGAAAATTACTCCTGCACCAACTTGCGGAGTATAGTTTTTGAGCAAATAAACCAGTGGAAGTTTAGGCTTATTCATTATTTCCTGAAATACCTTGGTCTCACGGAGACTTTTACGGATTTTGTAACTAATGAAACAGACTAAGCCACCTAAGGCAAAGGGAATACGCCAAGCAAAATCATTTAACTGAATATTATCAAAACAGCGTGTAAGGATATAATTAATTGCTGCCGCAAATAAATAGCCACTAAACACACCTGTCATAGTGACCCCAAACGCCAAAATTCGCTTTTTAGGCATTGATTCACTAATAAAGTAGTTGGAACTTCACCACCAATCGCCAAACCTTGCAAAAGCCGGAAGAGAAGTAACAACAACGGCGCGGCCATCCCTATCGTAGCATACGTTGGTAAGAATGCGATTCCAACCGAAGCCCCCCATAATCAGGATCGTATATACCAGGACATTTTTGCGACTATACTCATCACCAATATGGCTAAAAATGATTCCACCCAATGGACGCAAAATAAACCCCAACGAAAAAACCATATAAGTTTCTAAAATCGCGGTATAAGCATTGGTGCTCGGGAAAAATTGATGCGCAAAATAAACGGCAAACATGCCATAAATTGCGAAATCATAGAGTTCCAGCATCCCACCAAGAGCTGCCAGACCTACAATCTTACGTTCTTCTTTATTCATAGTATGCCTTTGGTGGAAGGTAATCCATCGCTGGTAATTGCAATTGCTTGCTGCAGCGCCTTAGCAAAAGCTTTGAATAAGCCCTCGACCTGATGATGCGCATTTTCACCACTAACTTTGAGATGAATTGCAGCCTCCATAGAATCAGCCAAGCTATAAAAGAAATGTTCAACCATTTCCACCGGAAAATCACCAATCAGCGGTGTCGCAAATGATGCTTCATAAACCAGCACGCCACGCCCGCTCAAATCAATGTTGGCTGAAGCCAATGATTCATCCATCGGAACTGTAAAGCCATAGCGATTGATACCACGCTTATTGTCCAGCGACTGTTTGAGAGCTTGCCCCAGCGTAATCGCCACATCTTCGACAGTATGATGGTAATCAATATGAGTATCACCATCAGCAATCAGTTTTAAGCTGAAGCCACCATGTTTACCCAATTGCTCAAGCATATGATCAAAAAAACCAATCCCAGTATGGATTTTAACTGGCGTAGTTTTATCCAGATTAACTTCGGCAACAATCTTGGTCTCGTTGGTATTGCGAATTACGGTAGCAGTGCGCTGTAGTTGTGGATTAGCTCCGGCAACTCCAAAAGCTGCCAATAATAAATCATTCTCCGCAGCGGAAGCAATGGTAATTCGTAAAGTATTGGCAATGTCTTTGTGACGATTACGGACGATAATTCCTTTGGCTAATAATTCCTTATAAGTCTTAGCGGCATCAACAACTTGCACCAATAAGAAATTAGCACCACTAGGGTAAACGGTAATACCCGCAACTTGTTGTAACGCAGAGAATACCCGCTCTCGTTCGCTTTTTAGCGTATCAATCCGGCTTTGCGCTAAGTACATCCCATGTGGTGAAAGCGTTTGCATCGCGACACGAATACATGGTTCAGCTAACGGATAGGGTGCCATTACTTTACGAATTAGCTCAATAATTGGCTGTTGGGCAAGTAAACTCCCCATCCGCACTCCAGCAAAGGCAAAGGCTTTGGACATTGTTTTCATTACCACCAGATTGTCGTACTTGCTCATTAAAGCAATTGCCGATGGTAAGCTACTAAATTCCAAATAGGCTTCATCCACCGCTAAAACTACTTCAGGCTTAGCTTTTAAAATAGTTTCAATCTCAGCAAGTGTTAATGAATTACCGGTTGGATTATTCGGCGTACAGACAAAAATAATTTTAGTCTTGGCATCACATAGCGCTAATAATTGCTGGATATCCAATTTAAAATCAGGTGCAGCACCTAATGCAAGCTCACGGGTTTCAATTCCTTGAATATCAGCAGCAACTTTATAGTATGAAAAAGTTGGTTTAGCGGTAACGATATTATCCTGATAAGCAGTACAAAATACCCGAATCAGTAACTCAATCCCCTCGTCCATCCCACGACCAACAAAAATCTGCTCGGTTTTTACCCCGTAAAAAGTTGCTAAGCGCGATAATAAATTAACTGGCTGAGGGTCAGGATAGCGATTTACTAGGCTCATCTCTGCAGTTTGTGGATACGGTGCCCACGGATTTTCATTGGCATCAAGCGGAATCAAACCGCTAGCATCAGCTAATTCAGAACGAGCCGAAACATAAGGCGCCAGAGCAAGAATCTCTGGGCGAACTTGTTTATTTAACCATTGCATTTATTCTCTCTTTCTTTTATTTCATACTCTAGACTAACTATTTGTACACCATTCTTTTACGAATTGATTATTTAGAATTGTATTGCAATATTCTGTCACAATCTCATTTTTTGATTGGTAACCATAAGCTTTAAAGCGTAAGACCACTGGCGCAAACATTGCATCAGCAATGCCAAATTCACCAAATAAATATCCACCGCTATCGACAGATTTAGTGCGCAAACCCAACCAAATTTCTTCTACTCTCTTTATCTCAAGACGTAACTCATCAGAATCAATAAATGATAAACCACAATTTAGGCTAAATGGCATTGATGATCTTATGCTTTGAAACCCAGAATGCATCTCACTAATTACGCTTCTGGCAATTGCGCGCGAATTAACATCACGAGGAAATAAACCACTCGTAGGAAATAACTCATTGAAATATTCAGCTATTGCCAAAGAGTCCCAGATAACAAGATCATTATGCATTAATGCAGGAACTTTACCTGATGGTGAGTAACGCAATATTTCATCTTTGGCTGATGGTGCTGACAAATTGATAAATTTAGTTTCAAAGTCAATCCCAATATGCTTAGCCATTAACCATGCTCTTAGTGACCATGATGATAATTGCCGATCACCCAAAATCAATGTAAATTTATCTGCCATATGATACTTTCTTTATGCCATTGCAATAGAGATTTATTAATTATCTCTATACTGTAAAAAAACTATATTAAGTTACCAAATAATTATTTAACTACAGGCAAACCATTGCTATCTAAGTGATAACCAGCTGGTTGTTGCTTGGTAAAGATAATATCAGTACGACGATTTTTTGCCCGTCCATCATCGCTGGCATTAGAAAATTTAGCGATAAGTTTACCATTTGATACTGCTTCAATATGATTCATATTTGCACCTTTGGCAATCAAAGCTTTTTTCACAGCATCAGCACGGCGTTGCCCCAATGCCAGATTGTATTCTACCGAACCAGTATCATCGGTATTACCCGCTACTTTCACACTAGCACCATTATGACTTGCTAAATAATTGGCATTATAGCCAATAACTGAATCATATTGATTATCAACATTATACTGATCAACACCAAAATAAACTGAATTAGTCGCCTGATCAGCGTTTGTGTTATTATTGATATTTGCATTATCTGCATCATTTGAGCTAATATTCACCGCATCTGATGGATTAGTTTGTGGCGGTTGATTCGCGGTTGTGTTAGCCGATTGATTACTCGCACAAGCCATAAGTGATAAACTCAAAACACCAATACAAAAAAATCTATTTTTCATTGTAAAACTCCTATTTCATTAAATTAAAGATTCATTAACCCTAAGCACTATTATTAAAGACAAAATTACAATATTAACCACGTAGATAATCTAAGCGTACTGTCACCGCATTTTTATGTCCATCCAAACCTTCCAAATCAGCCAAAGTTTCGACCGTAGGTCCTAAATGGCGAATCCCTGCTTCGGATAGATTTTGGAATGAGATTGATTTCATAAAGGCAATCACATCCAAACCGCTATACATTTGTGCATAACCATAAGTTGGTAAAACGTGATTGGTTCCGCTGGCATAATCCCCCACCGATTCAGGTGTCCATGCACCGACAAATACCGAACCAGCATTAATTACCTGTGATAAATAGCTCTCAGCATCTTCAACCTGCAAAATCAAATGTTCCGGGGCATATTGGTTGGAAATTGCAAACGCTTCCGTCATATCTGCAGCAATAATTGTCGCGCTTTTTGCCAATGATTGCTCAATAATTTCTTTACGTGATAGATAAGCGGTTTGACAAGCAACTTCAAGCTGAACCGTCTCCGCTAACTTGGCTGAAGTAGTAACTAAAATCACTTGTGCTGCTACATCGTGCTCGGCTTGCGCTAGTAAATCGCTGGCAACAAAAACCGGATTAGCCTTCTCATCAGCAATCACCAACACTTCCGATGGTCCGGCTGGCATATCCATTGCTGCACCTTGATGATGTTGCGCTGCCTGAATCTTGGCTTCAGTTACGTATTTGTTACCCGGTCCAAAAATTTTGTAAGTTTTTGGGATTGATTCAGTTCCAAATGCCAATGCCGCAATCGCTTGCGCTCCACCAACTTTATACACCGCGTCAATGCCACAAGCTTTGGCAGCAAATAAAATCGCCGGATTAATCGTGCCATCTTTGCTTGGTGGTGTTACCAGAACCTTGGTTGGGCAACCTGCAATTTCTGCCGGAATCGCAAGCATTAGCATCGTTGAAACCAATGGTGCAGTTCCTCCGGGAATGTACAAACCAACTTTTTCAATTGGGCGGAATATTTTACCTAATTTCGCACCATTTTTTTCAAATTCAAAAGGTTTCGGCGCACTCACCGTATGGTAATGGCGAATATTATCAATTGCATCTAAAATCGCTTGTTTGTCAGCTGCGGATAGGCTCTCGGTCGCTGCATATTCCGCTTCACTCACGATTAAAGAATCTAGTTTTACCCCATCAAATTTCTCTGCATACTCATATAATGCTGCATCACCACGAGCGCGTACGTCAGAGATAATACCTTTTACCAATGTCGTTAAGGCAGCATCATCGCTGCTACTACTACGGCTTAATACTTGTTCTTGTTCATTTGCGTTTAATTTATTCCACGTTACCACACGCATTTTACCCACTCCCTTAAAATTAATCTTTAGATTGCACGGCATGTCTCTTATTGCCGTTATTGCTGGTTTTAGATCTCAGCTTGATACGTTTACGTACATTACTTTACCATTATAAATAAAATGGTTATTGATAATTTTAGTCAAATTTTAGTTTCTCATGTCGAAATTTTGCCATTTTTTCGACACGTTATTTTGTCATGTCGAAAAATTCGTGCTTCTTCGACACGTCATTTAACTACCGTGCTTAACAAGTCAAATAAACTATGATTAATATAATAGTTACTTTTTCCTATTTTATGCGAAGTTAGTAACTCAAGCTCAACGAGCTGATCCAAATATTTCGCAGCAGTTTGGCGATGCACGCCCAAATCATCTTCAATGAATTTAATCTTGGTATATGGGTGCTTAAATAAGCTATCCAATAGCTCTTTACTATAAATGTTTGCAGCATCAGCCTGAATCTTTTGCTGAAAATCATTCATCAACTTCTTAATTTGACGAATCAATCCAACTGTTTGTCCAGCGGTAACAGAAACCCCATTCAACATCCAAACGATCCACTCACCCCAATTATTATCTACTCGTACCGATTGTAGCAAGCGATAATAATCTGTTTTGTGTTGGTTAATATAGCGACTTAAATACAATACTGGAATATCCAATAATTGAGTATAGATCAAATATAAAACATTGATAATCCGCCCAGTTCGCCCATTGCCATCATAAAAAGGATGAACACTTTCAAATTGATGATGAATAATCGCCATTTTAATCAATGGATCAACATCATGCAACTCGGGTAAATTAATATACTTATCCAAATTCGACATTAGTTCAATAATGTCCTGTGGGTTTTGTGGCGGCATATAAACCACTTCACCAGCAGAATTTTTGAGTGCAGTACCCATTAGTCTACGAAACCCAGGTTTATTTGGTTCCAATATTGCCTGAATCTCAAGAATATGATTACTTGTCAATAATTGATGCTCTGAGATCAAGCGATAGCCGTGCAACAAAGCAGCCGCATATTGCTTTACTTCTTTTGCTGCAATATTTTTGAAACCATCATCAACTTGCGATTTAAACAAATCATCTTGCGTGGTAACAATATTTTCAATCTCAGAACTCTCTTTTGACTCCTGCAAACTAAGTGTATTGATCAAAATATCACTATTGGGAATAGTTTTTGATTCCCCTTTTAACTCAGCTAATGCTCGCGAAGCTAAATTTAGCGCCCGCCAAACTGCAGGATCGTCAAAATTATATTCCGGCGGTAAGTTTGTTAATTTGTGCATTAAATGTTATCCATTAATGGTGTTCTATTTTTAATAATTTGCATAATATTAATAACTTTGGCTTGACTCATTACCATATTTAGTTAAACTAAAATTATGTAGATTTTCTGGTTTGGTAAACGTAGAAAACGGAGTTTCATCGTAATATAGCATTCCACGGTCTTTATTTAGTACGATGGTATTAAAATTATCATTCTTTGCTGCACTAATTATTAATTCATCAGGTTTTTTCCAATTAATATGTGCTCCAAAAATCCAATAGGTATAATTACTTTCGTATTGTCGCACTAAGAATAGTTTGTTGACTAATTTGATCTTTTCATCAGCTTCAAATGCATTAACATTGGCATTACATCCTTCATAACCAAAATAATGCTTTGATTCATCGCCATTCTCAAATTCGGACAAAACTGCTCGATTTAACTTACTATTACAAAATGAGATTTTATTACGCGCTACGTAATTCTTCAGATCTGCTAATGGTATATCCTTCTCAGTCAAATATACTGTAGACTCAATACTAGACTCAAAAACATAGCGTTCGAGTTGTAAGTCACTTGCCTGAGACTCGTTACCATTATACTGTAATTGCTGAAATCCCATACCCAGTAATTCTTCGATTAAAAAAGGACTATTTTCATTTAGTTTTAACAAAGATATTATATTAGGGTTATTTCTTAACCCTAAAAGTTCTAAAATATTTATTTGCGGAGAAATTATAATCCATGATGCTACAAAATAAATTAATACAAATAATCCAGCCTTGCTTATAGCGTTATAGAATTTCATCTCTACCAATGTGATCAGTATTATGACAATAACAATAAGCTCCATAACAAGAATATAATCTACGACTTGGTGATTCTTGTCAATAGTAGCTACTGCAGCCCACAACAAAGGAAACAACATCGGTAATAAAATTAAAACAACCGCACGCAGATTAAATAAAAAGTCTTTTATGCCAGAAAAAATATGTTTAGCAGTAACACACAAACCTGTAAGTATTACTGCGATTATTAAAAAAGCTAAGGAACTATTGCTAAACTTAAATGTATGCGCATGTATTGTAGATACCACCAAACCCAAAACAGCTGTGATAAAGATTAACTTTATGATTTCCTTGAGAAAGAATTTTTTGGCATCACTTTGATTCCGAACAACTTTAGCTTTGATTTTATCAAGAATTAAACGACTATCATCGAAGATAGCGAGGGCTATGTATATGGCAGGAAGAATCACACAAATAATTAGTGCCATAATAATTGCACTCATGTTATTCAGTATATTTTTTAAATATTCAAAGGATAGATTGCTTATGATTGGATTAGGTATTAGACTAATTACGTATGTAATTAAACCACTTAAGCTTGTTAATATTACACTACGGCTTAAGAACTCCCAAGTTTCAGGCCACCCGCTTTTGCTTGTTTTAATAATTTCTTGAAACTCATAGTTTCGCTGGCATTTTTTGAAATACGCACGCAAAATTTTCTGCAAATGAGAGGCTAATTCGGACAACTCTTGTTTTTTTATAGTAGCATCAGTTAATTCACTTATTTCTTTGATGTTTTTATTTAAGATTTCTCTAAAATAACTTGCTGCTGGACATCTGTCTAATAATTCCTGTAAATTTTTGGCCGCTTCTTCACATTGCTTAGTTGCTTTTTTATTACTGATAAGCCTTATTATTTCACAAAGTTCTTCAATCTCATCAATTGGTTTTTGCAAAGAAAACAATGTTCGTGAGGTTAGTTTTGCACGATAATAGCGATCAATCATCGTTTTAAATGACTTTTGCAGCTCCCATAAATCCAAATTATTTGGATTCAAAAAGAACTCAATTTGCTCGCCTAAGCTTTTAAACTGCATAATTGCTTCCACCAAAAACAATAAACATCACCTGTACCATATTATGTAACGTAGCACCTAACAGTTTAAAATTGCGCATCACAAACACTCACCGAATAACCCAGCTTGCAGCTCTTCGACACTTGGCAAACTCTTTCTAAATTCTTCACTCAGTTCGTGGGTTAATTGATACTCAGCGACGCCAATCGGTTTATTTATATCGCGTAAAGAATATTCAACCACTAAGCTATCCTTCGTCTTACATAGCAAAATTCCAATGGTTGGTTTGTCGTCACTAGTTTTGATTTGCGCATCTAGCGCATTAATATAAAAATTTAGTTTTCCTGCATATTCAGGCTGAAATTCACCAGTTTTTAATTCTATTACGATATAACAGTGCAGCTTGGTATGATAAAATAATAAATCCAAATAAAAATCACGTTCACCTACTTGGAGCAATTTTTGTTTGCCCACAAAAGCAAAGCCATTACCTAGCTCAAGTAAAAATTTGCTAATATTATCAATCAACGCCTGCTCAAGCTGTTTTTCATTAAAGTTTGAGCCTAGTCCCAAAAAATCAAATTTATATGGATCTTTGATAATTTCTTTGGCTAAATCAGATTGTGGTTGTGGTAATGTTTGGCTAAAGTTATTAATTGATTTACCATCTCGTTCATAAAGTTGGCTTTCAATCTGATGTGTAAGTACTGCACGGCTCCAATTGTATTGAACTGTGTTGGTCACATAAAATAATGCTTCTGCTATATTTCGACATTTAGAAATTACTGCAAGATTATGCCCCCACGGCAATTGAAATAATTTATGAATAGCTTGTTGTCTATCAGCTTCACTTAAATTGGCTACAAGTTGTTGCCAAAATAAATACCATTGACGTATAGATCTCAAATTGCGATAAGAGAATCCTTTAACATCAGGAAATTCACTACTTAAATCACGGCTCAACTGTTCGAGAAAACCACCACCCCAAGCTGTGTATTTTTGTCGCGCAACTATATCGCTCCCCAGTTGCCAATAATATTCTAATAGCGCAGTATTAACCGCAAGATGAGCCTTAATCTGGGTTTGGCGAAATTTATTTTTTAAATCCCCCAGCCAATTTTTATAATCTGAGGAATGTTGCACGCTCAAGCTTGATACAGTCATCTAGTCAATCACTCTCAATTAAAGTAAGTTTAATATTTTGTAGCCGCACAACAATCCCCCAAACAGTTAAAACCCGGTTCCCAACATCATTAAACCTGTTACCTACACCATTATAGAAACACTCAATAACTACTCCGTAGATTACTCAATTGCTCAATCGACTCTTGCAAACGATTCGCAATCAAAGATAACTCACTATGTGCTAATTTACTATCATCACTAAACAACTGTTTAAATAGCACAACAAAATCACTATGCTCATCGCGAATGCTCACGACATCTTGAACTATATCTATCGCTAAATCATCATTATCGGCGTTAAATCCACCATATAAATATCCTAGAACATGAATAGCATGATTTAAACCAGATTTTAACGCAGGTACGACTTCTTTGAAAAACTCATTGGCAAGCAAAACTCCCGCCATTTTATGATAATATCCCACTTTATCCAAATGACAATCCGCCAATTGTAAATTACGCTCACTAATTTGCATTTTGGATTCTGGGGAACTCTTGGAATATAGATTACTGTAGGCTGGGTTTAATGAAATAACCCCCGCCGCAATCAAACGTTGTAAGGTATCATAGGTTTTGCTATCAATCTGCTCTACTTTGATAATACCAGTAGCAGTTTCTAACACACTATTGGCGCTATCCGAGGGCAAATTATCAACGACACTAAACACAACCGGTTCTTGATTATTTTGATTAATATACACATCAACTTGATTTAATTTAGTGCCAAATTCACGAACTAAATCATTTTTAGCTTTATTAATAATATTATCAACTAGCGAGCGTTCAGTTGCATCTTGAAGGTCAATGTTTTCCGTCGCATTAGCATACAGTTCCTTATTTTTCTCATTAGAACTAGATGCTATGTTCTGATTGTCCGCATTTTCCTCTTGGGTTGACTCAGACTTATCGGTCATCAATGCTTCTAAGCGCTCCATAAATGCAGCGCGACCTGTCGCCATATGAATATCGTTAAACTCTTCGTCACCAACCATAACACCTTTAGCTACTGCTTTTTTCAGCTCTAAAAGAGGTAACATGCGGTGTTCAATACTATTTTCACATACTAGATTGATAACCTGCACTGCTCGGGTTTGATGTTTGCGCCATGCTCTGGCAATTCTTTGCTCTAACTTTGCCGGATTCCACGGCAAATCCAGATTAATAACCACATTTGCTACTTGCAGATTTAGACCAACACTGCCGGAGTCTGTAGATAAAAACAATCGACACTCTGGGTCATTTTTAAAGCGATTAATTTCTTCACGACGTTTTTTCTGATCCACCGCCCCAGTATGCCAAGCAATTCCCCAATTTTGTTCATTCACCATGCCTTTTACAAGCTCTAGCATTCGCAACCACTCTGAGAAAATAATCACTTTGCACGATTTATCAGCTAATACCCCCTCCAAAATAGTTTCCAATTCATCAATTTTAGGAGCGACTTTATAATCTGAATCCAAAATATATGGAGTATCACAAATCATCCGCATACAAGATAATAATCGCTGTAATTTCTCAGACTCCTCTTTGGTCAAATGGCGTTTTTGTGCCCGAGCCATCAAAATTGCCAGTTGAGACTCATAATCTTCATAACGAATGCGCTGTTCTTTTGCCATTGATACAAAAAAATTATTAACCGTCCGCGGAGGCAATTCACCCTCAACATCAGATTTCTTACGGCAGAGCATTAGCGGTTGCAGTTTACGATAAAGCCCATTAAGATTTTTGCAACCAGAGGGTTTGCCATCTTCATCAAATTGGTAAAATTCACGATTAAAACGGAATAATGAACCGAGTAAATAAGGATCTAGAAATTGTACTAATGAATAAATATCGTCAATCCGATTTTCAATCGGAGTACCAGTTAAAACAAAAGCATAACGACTATCTAAGCGCTTGATATTCGCCGCAGTTTTAGTTTGCCAGTTTTTTATGCGTTGTGCCTCATCTAGAATTATGATTTCAGGTGCTAGAATTCGGTTAATTTCCTCAAAATCAGCAACAGCCTGCTCATAATTCATTATGTAATAATCAGATTTTTGGCGATAAGCCTGCAAGCGCTTCGCTCGAGTACCATAGATTAATAAACTAGAACTATCGGTAAATTTGGCGATTTGCTCTTCCCATTCGGATTTTAATGAAGCTGTTGTCACAATTAAAACTCGGCTTACTTGCTGATAACGACGCAATAATTCACTCGCGGCTATTCCCTGAATGGTTTTACCCAAGCCCATTTCATCAGCAAGCAAAGCGCGCTCATTAAATGCCAGATGTAACATTCCATCGCGTTGATACGGATACAACTCAGCTTTAACCAAATTTAAATTAATCTTGCCACAAGCAACATCACGCATGAAAGTATTATAATGTTCGGTCTTTAACCCTTGTTGCTGCTGATATTCAATATAATAATCAATATGTTGTGAGATTCTTACTTTACCGCGAAATTTTTCTTCTAACTGTTCGAGCACAGATTTGAGTACTGCATAAGATTTTTCTGGAGCGCCCAAGAGCTGACCATTGGTCGAAAAAAATTGGTCTAACTGTTCTAGTTGTTTAGTATCGGAATTAGTAGGGTATTGAATCTTAATTGCAACGGAACTGCTGATATCATAGCAATTATCGAGAAATATTTCGACGCGAGAACTACCTGCTTTAGCTGCAGTTTTGAACTTCCGAATACCACGTGCTTGCAAATAATTTAAGGTAAACTCAATATGTTTACAAGTAGCTAAGCCATTACTCCGAAAATCAATGCAATTGCAAGAATTAATTCTGGAATCCAATGAACGAATTTCCACCGTATAACTTGCATCCTTAACCGATGAGATTTTAAAAGTGCTAAAATGATGATATTCGGGTTCTAGATTCTCTATTACAAAATGCTCTTGCTTTGCTCTGATTTGTCGTCGAACAATCTCATCTTCATCTGTAGTCTGCCAAGTAGATAAATCTACTTTATTTAGTGTTTCATTTTTATTAGCTCGCGACTTAGTTGACTTTTTATTAACTTTCTTTGCATTTGGCTTTTTTAACTGCGTCATAAATTCACCTCAAAACTATCAATTTTAATCCATCATCTTTTCAATCGGCAACACCAAAATCGAAGAAGCACCAATGCTTTTGAGCTTGGCAATCGTATCCCAAAATACACCTTCCTTACTCACCACATGCACCGCAACTTTATTATCTGTACCGTGTAAATGCAAGACCGTTGGCGACTCACAACCCGGCAGCATTTCTTTAAGTTTATCAATATTATCTTTATCAATATGGAGCATAATATATTTGCTGTCTTTGGCCTTAATCACGCTTTGTAAACGAAAAACTAATTCATTGGTGCGCTCCGAAATATCCGCTGCTGCAGTTTTACGCCCGATCAGCACGGCTTCGCTTTCCAAAATAATGTGAAGCTCAACTAAACCATTTTCTTTAAGCGTAGTACCAGTAGACACCAAATCACAAATTGCATCAGCAATCGCAATCTTAGGCGCTAGCTCGACTGAGCCATGCATTACCAATATTTTGGCTTTGATCTGATTCTTAGCCAAGAAATCACGCAAAGTCTCCGGGTATGAAGTGGCAATGGTTTTACCATTCAGATCAGCTAACTTTTGTATACCAGAATCATGTGCTGCGGCAATACTCAAACGACATTGCGCAAAACCCAGCTTAGCAATCACGGTTAAATTATGCTCAGGATTTTCCAAAATGTATTCAAAATAACCATTTTCACCAACAATCCCGATATCGCTGGCATCACTATCTACAAAACCCGGAATATCATCATCGCGAATCATCAAAAAATCGGTATTCATTTCTTTGGATTGAATCAGATAATGATTCTTGGCTGGGCGTAATTTAAAACTGCATTTATTAAGTAAATCCAAACTACCTTCGGATAATTTTCCTGATTTTTGTAATGCAACCCGTAATCTTGGTTCTAACATCGTAAGCTCCCTAACACTCTGAAATTAATTTTCTAAATAACCCAATATTATAACAATTTAAGTAAAACTTATTTTCTATATCTCACATTAGGTTTATTCATCGGAATAACTAAAAATATGATACAATTTCGTAACTATTAGGAGTCTAGAGAAAATGTCAACATTAAAATTTGATCCTATTGATTATGCAAGACAGCTACGTAGCGTAGGAGTTAGTCAAGATCAAGCAGATATTCAAGCACAAACGATTGAAAAAATCATAAGTGATATTGCAACTAGTCAAGACTTGGTCACGAAACGGGATTTAGTTGAGTTAAAACTTGAGCTAATTAAATGGATGCTAGGAATTGGAGTTGCTGGTATCGTGTCTGTTGCAGGGATACTAAAATACATGATTCATTAATATACTCAACCATAAAGGTTATAATTTACCACCATATAAACTTCTGTTTTGCAAAGAGTTACTTTTAACAACGTTCTAAAAGCTTCAATATCCGCATCACTCACGCTATTCACATCTATTGCTATCGTCTCCAAACCTTGCAGATTAAATGCATGAGTTAGCTGATATCCAAGGTTAAGCCACAACAACGTATTTACCATCAACTTGTTTACGTGCGTAATATTGTATGACAAAACAGCCATGGTGTTTGAATATGGGTTAACCGTGTATTTCTCATAACCGTAATCATAAATAATCAACTGGAGATTATGCTTACAGCTATATCTTCTGATTATAAGATCAATTAATATGCTTTAGCAAAAATCATTTTATGTTTAGCTGGTTTACCGGTAAAGATACACACGCCCGGGGTATCATTATCCGCTAATGGCATACAGCGCGCGGTAACTTTAAGCGGTTTGATATATTCTTCAATTGCAAATTCATCGACTGCATATGCCAATACAAAGCCACTATCAATATTTTGTTCGGCAGCAAAGAAAGCATTAAACTCAGCAACAGAACTAATTTCACTAATCCGCGAGTCGCGGAAAGATTTAGCCTTAGCAAATAAATTATCCTGCATATCACTCAAGAGTGTTACAGCATTGGCAATCAGCTCTGCACGTGGTGTTGATTGCTTATTGCTTAAGTCATCACGACGAGAAAGCATAACTGCATCTTTTTCAATATCCCGCGGACCAACTTCAACTCTTAATGGCACACCTTTTTTAATCCATTCCCATGATTTTGCTCCACCCTGGATATCACGATCATCAATCATAACCCGAATTTCATCACCCGCAAAATTTTGTGCTTCCAGGTCAAGTTTTAACTGCTGGCAATATGCCAATACCGCCGCACGTTGTTCGTCATTGCGATAAATAGGTTGAATCACAATTTGCTGTGGCGCAATTCGTGGTGGTAACACTAGACCATTATCATCGCTATGCGTCATAATTAAGCCACCGATCATCCGAGTTGACATACCCCACGAAGTAGTCCAGGCATGTTCTAAATTACCATTTTTACTTTGGAATTCAATTCCGGATGCTTTCGCAAAGTTTTGCCCTAAAAAGTGCGAAGTTCCCGCTTGCAAGGCTTTGCAATCCTGCATCATTGATTCAATACAATACGTGTTTACTGCCCCAGGGAAACGTTCAAAGCAAGGTTTTTCCCCCTTAATTACTGGCATAGCCATTACATCTTCAGCAAACGCAGCATAAACTTCCAGCATTTTAATAGTTTCTTCAACTGCTTCTTCAGAGCTAGCATGCGCAGTATGCCCTTCTTGCCACAAAAACTCAGAAGTGCGTAAAAATAAACGCGTACGCATTTCCCAGCGCATTACATTTGCCCATTGATTAATCAGTAATGGTAAATCACGGTAAGATTTGACCCACTTAGCAAAACTTTCGCCAATAATAGTCTCACTAGTTGGACGAATTACCAATGGTTCTTCAAGTTCACCATCTGGTTTAAGTCCACCTTTACCATCCGCAACCAAGCGATGATGCGTAACTACTGCACATTCTTTGGCAAAGCCATCCACGTGTGCCGCTTCTTTTTCTAAATAGCTAAGTGGAATTAATAATGGAAAATAAGCATTAACATGCCCGGTTTTTTTAAAGCGTTTGTCCAAATCCTTTTGCATCAATTCCCAAATTGCATATCCCCACGGCTTAATTACCATGCAACCGCGTACCGCAGAATTTTCTGCCAAATCAGCAGCAACAATCACTTGTTGATACCACTCTGGGTAATTCTCACTCCGAATTGGGGTAATTGCAGTTTTTTCCATATTTTATATTCCTAAAATCAACTATTAATAATTTGTAAAATTTTGTTATGTAATTCGGCATTAGCTGATGCCAAAACCTGACCATTAAATTCACGATCCAAAGGTTTACCTTGCCAATCGCTAATTACACCACCAGCGCCTTCAATCACTGGCATTAAGGCGGCAATATCATAATATTGTAATTCTGCTTCCATTATCACATCAATATGCCCGGCTGCCAACAAGGCAAAAGCATAGGCATCACCACCAAAAGCAGTCAAACGCACCTGAGAGCACACGCGCTCAAAAGCATCGCGCTCGTAAGCAGTTGTAAACATCAATGGAGTAGTTGCATTCAGGCGTACATTCGTAACCTCGGTTTGTAGACTAGTTTGCAGCGTTGCATTATTTAGCCATGCACCATGATTTGCTATACCACTAAAACGCTCTTTGCTAATTGCCTGATCTATGATACTCAACAAAGGCACACCATTGCGTAATAATGCAACTAAAGTAGTAAAGCTTGGTTTGCCAGTTGAAAATGCCACTGTTCCATCAATCGGATCTAAGACCCAGCAAAATTCAGCTTGTGTATCGTGATTAGCAAACTCTTCACCAATAATCCCGTGGCTCGGATAATGTTGTTTAATTAGCTCACGCAAACGTAATTCTATCTCACGATCAGCTATTGTTACCGGAGATTTATTATCTTTGCTATCAATAGTTATTGCTTGACGAAAATATTTGCGGCTAATCTGCGCGGCTTCATCGGCTAAAAAATTGGCAAAACCCAGTAAGTTACGGGTTAAATTATTCTCCACTATCCAAATCTTCCATATTAAAATTACTGTTTATTACTAGCTATATTCATCACTCAAGTTTATTGCTTGGACTTTGAACACTAGTTAAAATTACAACTTATTTATTGAGTAAGGAATTTACTTTGTGCAAAATGGCTAGTGGATCTTGCGCTTGCGCAATCGGGCGTCCAATCACCAGATAATCCGCTCCATTTTTAACCGCTGCGTCAGGTGTCATTACACGAGTCTGGTCATCTTTAGTTGCATCAGCCAGACGGATACCCGGCGTGACCGTTAAAAATCCTGGCGCGGTAACGCTTTTAATTATATTTGCTTCTTGCGCTGAGCATACTACTCCATCTAAACCACACTCGTAGCTTAAGCCTGCTAAATGTTTAACTAGGCTTGCGAGATCCTGTCCATAGCCAATTTCGGCGACTTCGCTGACACTCAGACTAGTTAAAATCGTCACTGCAATCAACAACGGCTTATTTTGGCTATCATTAATCGCTTGTCGCGCCTGAGTCAGCATCGCACGCCCACCGCTGGCATGAACATTAACCATCCACACACCTAAATCAGCTGCCGCTCGAATTGCTTTATAGACCGTATTGGGAATATCGTGAAATTTTAAATCCAAAAATATTTCAAAACCTAGTGCCTGCAACTCACGCACAATTTGCGGACCATAGCTGGTAAACAATTCTTTACCAACTTTAAGCCGACACTCTTGAGGGTCTAAACCTGAAACCAAATCCAATACTTGCTGACGCTCACTAAAATCCAATGCAATAATAACTTTACTGCTAATCATATCTTCCCTTATTTGTAAGTGCTCATATTCTAAAATCTGTAACTATTGGAATACGAAGCAAGAAGCTCAGCGTAACGATAGCTGCTAACTAAATATTCTGCAAACATTATTAATTGCACGCTAACCTCACTTCAGCCATACATTACGTTTTTGTTGAATGACCCAATTAGTCTCATCTCTACGTAGCTGCCAAATTACCCAAATCCGTCCCTGAAAATCCAATTGAAGCGCCACCGGCTGATCCAGTAAATTGGGCAGATAGTTTTGCACCAGATTATTATTATCCAGCCCACGAATTACCGATGAAGGACTCATTACTAATTTACGCGTCGAAAGTAACATCATTCCTAATAATGAGCTCCCCCAATTACTCGGAATCTCTTGCACAATAACTTGTGGATAGTCAACTTTCTTAACCGTTGCAAAAATCGCATTAGCCGGAAACTGACGAACATTATCCGCAAATCCAGTCAGCGAATACAGCAACAATAGAACAAAACCTATGATGCGCATCATTAACTTAATTTAAGAAAAATTGAATGGAAGTAACCACGCGCACTTTTTTATTGAGATTGCTAGTGTCCCCCACGTTTGAGCCATCCGGCGAAGATATAGTAAACACTCCTTGACTGGCAGATTTAATTTTACCAACCTGAGATTGAGTATTTTTTGCAAAAGTTTCGGCGGCGGATTTAGCATTTTGGGTGGCGCTATCCAGCATCCCAGCTTTGATGCTATTAAGATTATTATAAAAATAACTGATACTGTTATTGGTAACAATCACACCTTGATTGACTAATTCACCAGCATTCTGGCTAACTTTTGCCACCAAATCAACATTAGAAGTAGTAACACTCACACTATTGCTAATTTGATAATGCGGTAGCTTGGCATTGGGATTACCATATTGATTTGCCCAATTGTCATTGACACTAATTGTGCCTAATTGGATGTCTTTTGCCGCAAAACCATTACTTGCTAAAAATTGACTTACCGTTTTTTGGTTAAGACTAACTTGCTGATATAAGGCTTTGAGGTCACCGCCACTGACGCTAAAATTAATACTCCAGGTTGCCAAATCTGATTTAACATTTTGTTCAGCCAAACCTTTAACTTCAACCGAGCGATCAAAATTACGAAAAAACTTAATTCCATTACCAATATAGTGTCCGCTGGCGGCTATTCCGACGGCTAGAATTATAGCTCCAATTACTCTGCTACCTGAATTCATGATTTTCTCCCATATGGTTAAATATTTAAAAACTGTGAAATTCGTGCCAAGTGCTCTTCTCGGTATAAATATGGCGAATGTCCGGCGTCCTTCACCGTTAATACTTCAGTTTGTGGATTTTGGTGCTGCATTTTTTGTACGGTCGCGGTGCTAAGTAAATCAGAGTGCACACCATGAATAACTAAGGTTGCTACAATCACGCGTTCCCAAAAACTCCAAAACTCAAGGTTATCGCTGCCATTCATTGTCGATGCCAAGCTAATTGCTAATCGTAAATCTCGTTTAAGTTCCCAGCGCCCACTACAATTTTTCTGAAAGGAACTGACAAACATATGCTGCCAAATTTCTTCCTGATAAATACCATCATCTAAAGACAAACTCCGCAAATATTCACAAGCTTCAGAATAGCTTGCAAAATCAGGCTGGTGCATACTATAACCAGCAATTCGGGCAATTCCGGCAAATTCAACTTCTGCACCAATATCTGACAAGACTAGTTTACGAATATTATTTTGCGGTAAACTGGCAAGCATCATGCCCAAAATACCACCCAAGGAAACACCGAGAAAATCATAGTTGACAATTTGAAGCTGATGGAGTAAATCAATTAAATCTGCAATATTAGATTCTAAACTATAACCGCGCGGGTCATCTAAATAATCACTATTGCCACGTCCTGGCAAATCTGGTGCAATTACATAATAACCATGCACAACCATTTTTGCCGCAACAAAATCAAAATCACGACTGTTGCGGTTTAAACCATGAACACAGAGTAAGACCTTTTCTGCCTGAGGGTTGCCCCAAGCAGAATAGCTGATGCGATATTTTTCTTCAAACTGATTAACTCGTTCAATATAATTGGTCTGCATCGACAACACCTTTTATCTTTAATTTGCGCAGTTTGTGACAGATTGCAAAACAACTGCAAGCATGATTAACTCATTTTAATAAGTTTTAGCTTTAGATATATTCTTCGAATTACGCCAGATTGCAGCACCTTGCTGTACATCAAAGACTTGAACGAAGAAAGTATATGAAACTAACGTAGTCTTACCATCTGGTCCAACTGAAGTGTCACTGGTCAATTTACCATCTACGCGACATTGCGCACCTTTCATTTTACCAGTCTTAGCGGTAGTTGATTGATCGTATAAGCCAGATTGATTCTGACGTTCTAATTCATCCACCTGATTTTGCATTTCCTGAGTTGAAACTACATAAGTTGAATTAACTGCCGATGAATTAGATAATTTATCTGCCATCGCATTAGTCATAACCGAAGTATCTACGTATTGATCAGTTGAGTTTTTAACTGGTGAAATCGTATAAGATTTACATTTATTCATCTTACCGCTTTGAATTAACTGCATTGACATATCCTGAGCTACTGCGCGTAAATCATTTTGATTAAAATTAGTAGTCAGATTATTTACCGCATTAGGATCAACATAAGAAATAGTTGGGCTAGCACAACCGCCTAGAAATACAGTGGCACTTAATAGAGATAATTGTAATAGTTTAGTTTTCATTTTCATCCTTTACTTAGTTATAAATCGTTACGTTACTTGCATCATTCGAAAATTCGATTTTGAAATCAGTGGCTTCAAGCTGGGTTGCCTGACATTTAACTGGCTGATCTTCATTTGGATAAATTGTAAGCAATTGCCATTGTTCAGCATCACCAACTTGCATTTTATTGGCATCATAGAATTGACAACGGTAATATCCCTGAGCAGCTTTGCTACCTGTATTATGGAAATACCCTTGCGCAATTAATAAACCATTTACCCGTACTGAGGTCATTTTGGTAACTTTTACATTACCCATATTACCGACTTCAACTACATGGTCTTTGATTCGATTGGTACTACATGCACTAAGAAGAACGCCAGCTCCCATCAAACTATATATCAGTTTTTTCACACACTACCCCTTTGAAGATTAAATATAATTTGGCTACCAATTACCCTAAATGTCACAATTTGGTATGGTTGATTAAGCGTAATCGTTTGAATATGTGGCACACCATTAAGGTTCACTGTTATTTTATGCTCGCCATAAGCTAAATTATTCACCCGATTAATATAAATTTTGCTTGGTAATAAAGTCCACGTCCGTTCATCAGCCCGATCCAAGAGCATACCACCCAAGCTAGCACCAAGACTTAGTATTGTTCCCAACGAACCACCATTATTACCAGCCGTACAAGCCGCCTGTGAAGTGGCAATATTACGCACTGCGGCAGCAACATTACGGGCAATAATATGTGGCGTTTGATCGCGGATTGAACGCGCCACCATCAAATTTACATCAACCATCAGCATTGGATTATAGTTGGTATTATCTAGTGAGAATGCATACGGCGTTGTATTCATTTGATCCATAATCAAGCGTGGATAAAACACATCAATCATATTGATACAGGATTGTTGATTGTTTTGCGAGGCACTAAAATTCAAATTGATCGGCACATGAACTTCTTCCGATTTAATTTGCGGTGCGTGCCCAATTTCTTCGACAATCAATAAATCGGTAGTTCCTTTTTTGGAACGGGTATTACTATCAATATTGTCAATACTTTGTTGAATTAGCGTATTATTTGGGTTTAACTGACCTGCTTTAACATATCCCGGGCGCGATAAACTTGGTTCATTTAGTGCCTCAAAAACAAACCCAGCCAAGTAATGGCTAAACGCATTTTGATAACTATTTTTTAGCGCTAAAACTTGGGGTGTATTGATATCAGTGAAATTGTATTTCTTGAGAATTTGTGTTGATAAATAATTTTGCTGACTATCTTGTTTTACCTTCTGAAACTCTTGTGCTTCCTGATTGTAGAGTGCCTGATTGTAATTTTCAGTAGCTTGTTCAATTTGATACATCCGCTTAATTTCAACCCGCGCATTTTGCCAATTATTAAGATCCAGATGGTTTAAGGCATGATAAGTCGTTACAAAACTCCGTTCATAACCACGCGGCTGATATTCAGTCGCATTATCATTGACTAGCATTGACAATGCAGTATTACTCAATTGCCCACCAGTGGTACTCATCCAGCTATTTGCCCACACATCCATACTTTGTTGGGCTAAACTAAAATAATAGTTACTTTGCGAATAATTTTGATCCATGCGCAATAAACTACCATATTCCATATTATACAATGGATCGCTGGTACTTTCTGCTTCCATTGCCATCGGTAATTGCCCACTATAGATTTTATGCAATGTCGTATCGCTGGTAGATTTATAAGAACTGAACGGATTACTCGCACACGAGCAAAGCGATATTGCAGCAGTGGTTAAAATCAAATTCTGAAATAATTTCATTAAATTACACTTTAAAATTAATGATTATGTTGAAGAAAAGACTCACTATACGCCAAAGGTAACATCGAATGTACTCCGCTTGCAATATAAACTTTACCGGATTGACCAGCCATAATTACTCGCATTGCATACCCTGATTTATCTTCAGCTTCTAAAAGTAGCTGGCGACATTTACCACAAGGAGTAATTGGGAAATCACTACTGGTGCCTGGGTTCATATTTTTAAAAGTTACTGCAATACTCTCAATCGTAAACTCACGCAATAAGGAATGAAGTTCCAAAAGTAGATTTTGTTCCGCACAAGTTATAATTGAAGTATTCTCTTTATTACTGCTAGTATAGATTGAACCATCGCTTAGTCGTGCTGCGGTTCCTACATTAAAATGGGAAAACTGCGCTGAGGCATGATTAACCGCTTCGGCTGCGCGCTTTAATAATTCAACATCAGCAAGATTTAACTCATCTCGCGATAAAAATTCTTCATAGGCAAATTGAATTACTTTTTGCATAACCACCCCAATTTTATTCATGTATACTAGTAGGCGCGCTTTGCGACGATGCCTACAGCACGTAGGTGAGGAGCAAAGCAACGATCTAGGATTATCAATCTATCTTATAGCATAGCTGCTGAGATAAATTAGATATCGACGTTACGTGCCATCAATGCATTGCTTTCAATGAAATTGCGTCGTGGCTCTACTTCATCACCCATCAGAGTACTAAAAATATTATCTGCAGCAATCGCATCTTCAACGGTAACTTTTAATAAACGTCTTACACTAGGATCCATCGTAGTTTCCCACAATTGAGAAGCATTCATCTCTCCCAGACCTTTGTAACGTTGGATGTTCATCCCTTTTTTAACTTCATTCATTAGCCATTCAAGCCCCTTGCTAAAGGTTGCAACTTGTTTACTGTTTTCACCTCTAAACGCAAGCATATTGATACCGCTAATTGGTGCAACTAATTCACCAGCACGGCTAATCCGTGAATAATCTCCGCTTTCCAAGAAATAACTATCTAAAGTCGTAACGATATGATTACCATGGACAATCCGCACTACTCTCAGACGATAGCTTTGTTTAATTTCATCAAATAATACTTCAAAATTAATTTTATGACCAGCAAGAGCCCCAGTTAACACTTCAACAGTTTCATTAGCCGCATCTAAAGTATCCAGACTCAGACGTTTCACACGCAACAATGCTTCAAGAACTTCACGATCCATAAAGCGACTGTGCGATTCAATAATTTGTTTGGCTTTTAAATAAACTTTTGCCATATTAGTCAGCTGATCTTTTTCAACTAATACTGTACCGTCGGCACTAAATTTAGCATCGGCAAGCGCTAATTCTAAAATATATTGATCAAATTCATCCTGATCTTTTACATAACGCTCATTTTTACCTTGCTTCACTTTAAATAATGGTGGTTGGGCAATATAAATATGTCCACGATCAACTAATTCTGGCATTTGACGATAGAAGAAAGTCAACAACAACGTCCGAATATGCGCACCATCGACATCGGCATCGGTCATGATAATGATGCGATGATAGCGTAATTTATCTGCATTGTATTCATCTTTACCGATTCCGGTACCCAAAGCAGTAATCAAAGTCACCACTTCCTGCGAAGATAACATTTTATCGAAACGCGATTTTTCGACATTCAGAATCTTACCTTTAAGCGGTAAAATCGCTTGATTTTTACGATCGCGCCCTTGTTTCGCCGATCCACCTGCCGAATCACCCTCGACTAAGTACAATTCACTAAGCGCTGGATCTTTTTCCTGACAATCTGCCAATTTACCTGGTAAACCCAGCCCATCCAAAACACCTTTACGACGGGTTAAGTCACGCGCTTTACGCGCAGCTTCGCGCGCTCGTGCTGATTCCACAATTTTATTACAAATTAATTTAGCATCAATCGGATTTTCTAAAAGATAAGTTTTAAGAGCTTCATTAACTAATTCCTGAACCACTGGCGAGATTTCGGAAGAAACTAATTTATCTTTAGTTTGTGAAGAGAATTTAGGATCGGGTAATTTTACCGAAAGAACACAGGTTAAACCCTCACGCATATCATCACCAGTTGTGGTAACTTTAGCTTTTTTAGCCAACTCTTGCTCTTCGATATATTGGTTGAGCGTACGTGTCATTACCGTGCGTAATGCCGATAAATGTGAACCACCATCTCTTTGCGGAATATTATTGGTAAAGCATTGGATATTTTCACTATATGAGTCGTTCCATTGCATTGCAACTTCCACCCCCATGCCATCACGTTCACCAACACCATGGAAAATCTTCTGATGTAAAACAGTTTTGCTGCGATTCATATATGCAACAAAGCCTGCAACGCCGCCAGAGTATGCAAAGCTTTCCTCTTTACCAACCCGTAAATCAGCTAAAACAATATTAACGCCGTTATTTAAGAATGATAGCTCACGAATCCGTTTTGCCAATATCTCATAATGAAACTCAACCACACCAAAAGTCTCAGCACTCGCCATAAAATGAACGCGAGTTCCCTTACGACCTTTGGGCGCATCACCCATTTCTTTTAATGGCGCAACTGCATCACCACGATTAAATTCCATCCAATGTTCTTTACCATCACGCCAAATTGTTAAGCGCAACCAATCAGATAGAGCATTTACCACTGAAACCCCAACCCCGTGTAAACCACCCGAGATTTTGTAAGAATTACTATCGAATTTACCACCGGCATGAAGCACCGTCATAATAACTTCAGCTGCCGAACGTCCTTCTTCCTGATGAATATCGGTTGGAATCCCACGTCCATTATCTTCGACAGAGATTGAGTTATCTTCATGAATTACAACTCGAATCGTATTACAATGTCCGGCTAACGCCTCATCAATACCATTATCTAAAACCTCAAACACCATATGATGTAAACCAGTGCCATCCTGAGTGTCACCAATATACATCCCCGGGCGTTTACGTACCGCATCCAGCCCTTTTAAAACCTTAATACTACTACTATCATAACTTTGTTGATTATTGTCAGACATATTCAATCCTATAAACTTAACTTATTTTTATTACTAAGCAATATTACTCGAAGTATTTGATTCTTGGACGCGAAGGATTGATAAAAAAGATGACGCAGTGTAGCTAGAACTACATAAGGAGTCTTTTTTGAAATCCGACAAAGTACAAGATTCAAAGACAAAGAGTAATTGAGTAATTAATTGCGTAATGGCATTATCACGTATTTAAAATCAACTTCATTTGGCACAGTTACCAAAATGCTCCGCTGATTATCGAAAAACGCCCATTGTAAATTCTCAGCATTACTGTTATTTAAGACATCCAAAACATAGCTGATGTTAAAATTTAAGCGTAATTCAGCATCGTTACCATATTGGATGGCTAACTCATCGCGTGACTCTTCCTGTTCCTCATTCCGGCAGCTAATCGTCAATAAATTTGGTTTTAGATCCAGCACCAGAGTTTTTAATTTATCAATTCCAATTACTGCCACCCGTTGCACGGCATGTAAAAACTCTTCACGATTAATCAGACATAATTTATCATTGGTTAATGGGATCACCCGTTCATAATCCGGATATTTACCATCAATTACTTTAGTAATCAATTGTTTATTTTGAGTTTCAAAAATTACTTGATTTGGATACATTTTAATCGTTACCTGATCATCACTATCTTCTAATAAACGATAAAGCTCGAGCATGGTTTTACGTGGAATAATAGTGCTAATATCCGACAGCATATCCGCTAGCGCATAATTCACAAAGCTCAGGCGATGTGCATCAGTTGCAACCAAGTGTAATTGATTATTCTTTATTTCAAGCAACATACCATTGAGAAATACCCGACTATCATTCACCGCCATTGAGTATTGAACCTTACCGATTAATTCACGCAAGTCACGTTGCGCAAGATTAAACTGACCAACACATTCATCACTAACTCTTAATAGTGGATAATGATCGGCTGGTAGGCTTTGTAAGGTAAACTTAGTTCTTCCAGCTTTTACTGTAACTTTATTTTCAATTACTTCCAAACTAATTTCTGCATCAGGTAACGCTTTCAATACATCCTGCAATTTTTTAGCTGGCAACGTAATGGCAAAATCATCACCCTCAATACCACCTTGAACATTTAGTGTTGCCTGAATTTCCATATCATTAGCAACTACAATTACCTGCTCTCCAGATTTTTTGAGATAAATATTTGAAAGAATCGGCATGGTTTGTTTTTTTTCAACAAAACCGGTAGTTTGAGTAAGTGGTTTTAGCAAAGTATCGCGTTGAAATTTCAATAACATGTTATACCTCAGAAATTAGTTTTGTAACATTTGAATTAATAGTTTATATTCGCGGTCAATTTTTTCATCTTTGGTCCGCAAATCAGTAATTGTGCGCTGCGCATGCAGCACGGTTGTATGATCACGCCCACCAAAAGCCTCACCAATTGCCGGAAGACTATATTGGGTCAACTCTTTCGTTATCGTCATCGCAATTTGTCGCGGACGAGCAATTAATTGAGTACGCTTACTTGATAATAAATCAGAAATTTTCAGCTTATAAAAATCACAAATTGTTTTTTGAATATCATCAATTGACACACTACGCGATTCAATTGCAATAATGTCCATCAAAGCTTCTTTAGCAATTGCAATACTCAAACCCTTACGTGAGAATTTAGCGTGGTAGGCAACTTTATTTAACGCGCCCTCCAGCTCACGGACGTTAGATTTAATATTTTGCGCAATAAAAAACGCAACTTCATCATCAAGATCAATTTTATTCCGCCCCGCTTTTTTCTTCAGAATTGCAACGCGCATTTCTAGTTCAGGTGGCTGAATCTCAACCGTTAAACCTGAGGCAAAGCGAGAAATCAGGCGCTCATTAAGGTTGTTAATATTTTTAGGATAAGTATCACAAGTCATTATTACCTGTTTACTTTTATCCAGCAAGTTATTAAAGGTATAAAAAAATTCTTCCTGAGTCTTGGTTTTATCACCCGCAATAAACTGAATATCATCCATTAGCAGTAAATCTAAACCGTTATAGTACCTTTTTAACTCATCAAACCCTTGGCGCATCGAAGCTTTTACTACATCCTGAATATAATCATTGGCATGTAGATAGCGAATTTTAGCATTCGGATTTTTTTTGTATATTTCATTGCCAATTGCCTGCATTAAATGTGTTTTACCTAAGCCAACACCACCATAAATAAACAAGGGGTTGTGATTGCGATTACCTGGTTCTTGGGTAATATGCATCCCAATGGCATAAGCCAACTGATTAGAATTACCACGCACTAAACTATCAAACGTATAATCTTTATTTAGTTTAGTCGATTGATGAAGTTGGGTTAAAACCTCTTTATCTTGTCGCGATTTAACTTGCGCACGTGACAATGGTGCTTTAGGTGCCGCCGTTGCCAAGTTTTCATTGTCAATTCTCGGAGCTTTATTCTCATCATTGCTTTTAGTTTCCGCACTAGTATTTTGCTGCAAATTTAGAGTCGGTCGAACCTCAGACACAACAAGCTGTACTTCAGCTCCACCAGTTAACTCTGCTAACACAGCACTAATCTTGCTCCAGAATTTCTTACTGACAAAATCATGTGTCAAGCGGTTAGTTGCTACAATCTCTAATTTATTATCTTTGATCTGTGGCTGTAATGTTTTAACCCAAGTATTATACTCAGTCTCGCTAACGATGCCCTGCTCTTTAATCAACATTAAACACTGCTGCCAAATTATTTCCAATTCGGTCATTATTTTATTTTTCCTACACTTGTATATTCTAAATAAGCATTGCACTCAAAAAACTTAAGCACATCAAATATTAATACGCAATCCACATTACAAAACCTAAAATAAAATTCTGTATAATCAAAAGCATACCACAGTATTTTACCAGAAATAATGATCTGGGCATAGCTTATCTCGGAAGAGTATTTATGGAGCTTTTTTCTAAACCAATAATCATGTATAAAAAATGAATAAACAAAAAAACCGCGATGAATCAAATCACCGCGGTTTTTTATATACCTAAAGATAATAAATTATTTTTTGGCAGTTTTTTTCGTAGCATTAACCGTTGCTGTAGTAGCAGCATTAATATTGCTATTAGTAAATTCAGTAACTTGAGCGGCAACTTTATTCATTGCTGATAATGCTTGGTTAGCACTATCAATCCAAGTTTTTAAAGAATTAGTTGCAGCTTTAGCGCCACTTGGATTATATTGAGCTAAACCATCAACTGAAGTTAATGCAGCTTGTTGAAGGTTTTGTACACTTTCTTCAGCCACTTTATTGATTTTAGACTGAACTTCGCTCACGATATCATAAACATCACGTGCTGAAGCAAGATTTTTTTCAACCGCTTGAGTAGCCATTGCATTTACCCGGCTAAACATTTCTTTAGGATCAGTAACACTAGCTAGCTCTTTGATTGCTTTAGAAGTTTCTTCCATAATTTGACGTGAAGTTTCTAATTGAATGTGAGTTAATTTTTCAACTGAGTGAATTGAAGTTGTAACTAACTCCATTGCAGTATCTATTGCTTTTTGAGTTTCTGTTGCAATTTGTTCGTTTTTAATCATGATAATATTCTCCAAAATTCGGTTAATTGCTGCAAGTGCACAATTATTCCATGTTATAATTATTTAGAGGTATAATTAGTACCTTTATTATATCTTACAGACGATATTATTGTGCAGTGCAGCATAATTTGTCAAGTTTTTTTTAATTTTTCTATCAGGTACTTATGAAAAAAAAACCAGAACATAGAGTTATCAAGAAATACCAGAACCGCCGGCTTTACGATACTGCGACCAGCACCTATATCGTATTGGAAGATATTAAGCAAATGATCATGGATGGTGATGTGGTGAGCGTTCTTGATGTTAAGAATGATACTGACGTAACCCGCAGCGTTTTGTTGCAAATCCTCCTCGAAGAAGAAGCTACTGATTCGCCAATATTATCCAATGACTTTCTAGTGCAAATTATTCGTTTTTATGGCAAAGCATTCCAACCAGCAATTAGCCCATTTTTAGAGCAGGGAATGGACATGCTCCGTCAAACGCAAAAGCGATTCTACGCCCAGCTAAAAGCAAATTACCCCAAAGACTCGATTCCATCAAGTCTAGATCTATGGAAAGAATTTTGGCAAGAACGTGGGCCACAAGTACAACAAAATATTTTTGACTATCTTAATACTAGCACCAACAACTTCATTCAAATGCAGGAACAAGTACACGAACAAATTCAAAGTCAGGCTGAGAATTTTATGAATATGATAAAATTCCCGTTTAATGCAGAAAAAGGTAGTAGATAAAGCATGGCAAAAATTGGTTTTATATCGTTGGGCTGCCCCAAGGCACTAGTTGATTCAGAAAATATCTTAACCGGTTTAAAGGCAGAAGGTTATGAAGTCGTTAACAGTTATGCTGATTCTGAGTTAGTTGTTGTCAATACCTGTGGTTTCATTGATTCGGCGGTTGAAGAATCATTAAATGCAATTGGTGAAGCACTCAAAGAAAACGGTAAAGTTATTGTAACTGGCTGTCTTGGTGCTAAAGAAGGTGTAATTGAAACTAAATATCCAAATGTATTAGGCGTGACAGGTCCACATGCAGCACAGGAAGTGTTAAATTTAATTCACAAGTACGTACCAAAGCCCCATGATCCATTTGTAGATTTAGTTCCGGCACAAGGTGTAAAACTAACCCCTAAGCATTATGCATATCTCAAAATCTCTGAGGGCTGCAATAATACCTGCTCATTTTGTATTATACCAAGTATGCGCGGTAAATTAGACTCTTATCCAATCGGTGATGTGCTTACTCAGGCAGAAAAATTGGTTGCCGCAGGAGTTAAGGAACTATTAGTCGTATCTCAGGACACTGGGGCATATGGCAGCGATAAGAAATATGTAACCGGATTTCATAATGGGCGTCCAGTTAAAACCAAGTTCATTGATTTATGTGAACAACTTGCCAAATTAGATGTTTGGGTACGCTTGCACTATGTCTACCCATATCCGCACATTGATGAAGTAATTCCTTTGATGGCTGAAGGAAAAATTCTTCCTTATCTAGATATACCGTTTCAACACGCCAGCCCTAAAGTTTTGAAAGCAATGAAACGCCCGGGAAATGTTGATGGACTCTTGGAGCGGATTAATCAATGGCGTAAAATTTGTCCAGATTTGGCAATTCGTAGCACCTTTATCGTTGGTTTTCCTGGCGAAACCGAAGAAGATTTTCAAATGCTACTGGATTTTCTGACTACGGCACAATTAGAAAAAGTTGGCTGCTTCAAATACTCACCAGTGGAAGGCGCTGGAGCGAATTTGATTGCTGATCATGTAGCTGAAGAAATTAAAGAACAACGCTACCACCGCTTCATGCAGCACCAGCAAGCTATCAGTCAGGCAAAATTACAAGCCAAAATCGGTAGCCAGATGCCAATAATCATTGACGAAGTTGGACGTAAGCTAATTGTTGGGCGTAGTAAATATGATGCACCTGAGATTGATGGCTTAATCTACATCAAAAATATGGGGCAATACGATAATATTCAAGCTGGAGATATTGTTCAGGTTGAAATTATTGCAGCTAAAGATTATGACCTGTATGCAAAGCCACTTTAATCATAGAATTCCTTTACAGAAAAAAGCTATCAAGTGGAGAAAAGCTTATTCCACTTGATGCATAAGCTACCTTAATCTTCCCATTCTAATCTTTCACTCGAATATCTCATTAATTCAAATTAATTACAGTATAATACGGTGTTAACCTATGTAAGGATATGCTATGAAACATATATATTTAGCCATAATTGGCATACTACCACTAATCGCAAATGCAGGCGCATTAGCTGTTAGCATGGATGATCTATACTTAAAAAATAATACCTCAAAAGCAACAACTATCCAAATAAAGAACCTAGATGAAAGCGCGAGTAAATTTACTCTTCCTGCTAATAGCATGTGTAAAATAAACCAAAGCATCATGTTTCAACCATTTGAGGAAGAAAGCAATAATTTCGTGGTTATGGTAACTAGCCCTGAAATGGTAAACCCAATTGTGATTGATCAATTTGGTCTGCTAGCACTAGCTTCTGACTCAGCGATTAAAGCACAATACCATGGAAATGTTAAACAGTATAGTTTATTTGGTTTTTGTGGTAAGAAGCTAGGTCAATACAAGTTTCTTAATGTAGCTCCGCATGATAATGAAAGTGCAGCACCAAACTTTACGCTAGCTAATTGTTCTGAGCGTTCAAACTTTGTTTACTTCATCAATGACAAATATATTCGAGTAAAGAATCGTCCCAAATACTTTGACTTTAGCAAAGCACCAAATTGTAAATTAGCTGAAAATCAACTACCCGTAGCAGTGTCAACAGAAAGTATGCCAGTAGAATCACAAACAAGATAAAGGTATAGCTTTTATGTATAGACTCTAAGTGATCGCATTGGATGAAAAACCATTAACGGAAAGAAAGATATGAAAAAATTTATAAAATATACGCTTTATAGTTTATTAGGAATAGTGGCAGTAGTTGCTATTGCTTTAGTGCTCCTAGTGACCATAGTAAACCCTAACCGCTTTAAACCATTCATCGTTAAAGCCGTCTATCAATCGACCGGACGGACTATCGCATTGGATGGCGATATTAGCTGGAAAATTTACCCTAATTTGGGCGTAACCATTAAACAAGTATCCCTTTCTAATCCAGCCAGTTTTAGCGAATCTAATTTCATGACCTTAAACTCAGCTGATGTATCGGTTGGTTTGATTCCATTATTAAGTAATCACATCGTAGTTAAAACGCTGGCAATTGATGGACTTAATCTTGCACTTATCAAACAAAATGGAGTTAACAACTGGACTTTTACGCCACCAAATCAAGAGTCAAACATCGCTAGCGCTGAGGGCGGTAAACCACAACCACTGCGTCTTGAGATGAGCGCATTTAGCTTTACCAATGCGACCTTAAACTATGCTGATCGTGATTTAAAACAAAACTATGGTGTGAAAAATGCTAATCTGATTGTTGATACTGATTTTAGAGGTGGAATTACTTTTGATCAGGGTGCAGAACAACTTTCGCTAAATAAAGTTAAGTTTAAATACAACGACTTAGCACAAGGTAAACTAAATTTTGAGGTAAAACAATTTGCTAAACCAATTTATTCTGGCGATCTAGCCATTGACAAATTAGCCCTAAATTCAATTTTAGATCAATTCAATATCGCTAGCAAACAACGCCACGGCATGTCACTCTTGGATAATGTGATTTTTTCGGGTAATATCAATGGTGATACTAATAACTTGACGCTAAAAGATTTTAAATTCAATTTATCGGATAAATTTAAGGGTAATGTTGCTCTGTCTTTGAAAAATTTTGCCAACCCAGTTTATAGTGGTAATCTGGATTTGGAGAAATTTAATCTTAATCAACTACTTGATAGTTTAAATATCGCCGTTACTGAACGGAAAAATAAACCGCTGCTTAATAGTTTTGCAATTAGCAGCAATGGCTTTAGTGGCGATAAAAATAATATTTCGCTCAAAGGTCTAAAGGTAAGTGCGGGAGATAGCGTTAGCGCGTCATTTGGTAGCCTGCAAGTCAAAGACTTCACTAAACCAAGCGTAATGGGTGATGTAACCATTCCAACTTTCAACCTCAATAAAACGCTGGATGGACTGGGAATTGCAATCGCAGAGCGTAAAAATAAACCATTATTAAATAGCCTTGCCTTTAGCGGTAGCTTTAATGCCACTCAAAGCGCTGCTAATTTAAGTAACGTTAAACTAAGTGTTGGCGATAGCCTAAAAGCTGCATTTAGTAGCTTACAAATTCAAAATTTTGCTAACCCAAGCGTATCTGGAGCGATTAACCTTTCGGAGACTAATTTAAATAAAGTTTTAGACGGACTTGGTATTGCTGTTGCTGAGCGTAAAAACAAACCATTACTTAATAGTTTCGCAATTAATAGCAGTTTTAAAGCTACAACCAACAGCGTAAATCTAAATGGTGCTAATTTCAAATTTGGTACATTACTAAGTGGAAACACAACGGTGGCAGTACAGAATTTTGCTAATCCTAAATATAGCGGTTCAATCAATCTACCAACTTTCTCATTAAACGGTGTAATGCAACAACTAGGAATGACGCCACCAGATATTAGCAATAAAGCATTATTAAATCAAGTTATGCTTAATACTAGCTTTAGTGGCAGTATGAATACAATTAGTCTCAGCCAATTACGCGCCAAAATTGCTAATTCAACCGCGACTGGGAATGTTAACGTAAGCTCATTTAAACCACTGGCGTTTAGTGAAAATATCACTATTGATCAGATGGATGTCGCTGATTTTAGTAATGTAAATGGTTATCGTGTTCCGATGCGTCAGCTACAGTTTAGCGGTAACTCCAGCATTGGGAGCAATATGGAGTTAGCAACACTAGGTGGTAAGCAAAATATTCAGATTGGTAATATCACTGTGCTTGGTATTAGTTTGGATAAATTGGTTGGGCAACTCGACAGTGTAATTGGGCATAGCGGCTCCAATAGCGGCGATATTGTACAAACTTTGGCTAATTCAGCGCAAGTCGTTCAAGCTATCAATAATATGAAGGCTGAGATAGCTAAAGCCGCTTCACCTGCTGCCCGGGATTTGAATCAAAAAACTAATTTGGGTAGCTTCAGTGCCAATGTCGCGATTAATAATGGTTTAGTTAATCCATCTGCATTTAAATTAAATGGCCCAAGTGTTGCTCTAAATGGCTCCGGTTCGGCAAATTTAGCTGGCTCTAAAGCCTTAAACTACAAAACCAGTAGTCAACTTTTGGTAAACGGAATTAATCCGATTTTCAAAAAATTAACTTTCCCAGCTACAATTAGCGGTACGATAGCAGCACCAAGTGCTAGTCTGGACTGGGGTTCAATTCAGCAACAATTGCTCAAACTTGCCTTTGAAAATAATAAACAGCAAATCCAGCAAAATGTTAAACAACAGATTAATAACGTTCTTGGTAATCCGCAGCAAGGAAACCCTAATAATCAACAACAAAATAAAGCGGTAGATGCTGTTAGTCAGGGTGTTACTAACGTCATTGGTAAGTTATTCGGCAATTAGAAAGTCAACACCATGCTGAAGTGGCAAATTGATGAGCGTATCATGGCGCGTAAATTTACACTCAGCGATGCAGCTTCTGTTTTTGCGGTAATTGAGCATAATCGTACCTATCTAAGGCAATGGATGCCATGGCTCGACCAGACGACATCCGTTGCCCATATAGAGCAGTTTATCCAAAAAGCACAGGAGGGTTATGCTAATGGCACTAATCTTATCCTTGGGCTATGGAATGATAAGCAGTATATTGGAGTTGTCAGCTTCAATAAAATAGATGGCGCAAGTGCTGAAATTGGTTATTGGATTAGCGAAGACACCCAAGGTCAGGGAATTATACGACGAGCAGTAAAACTGTTGATTGAATATGGATTTCAAGACCTCAATCTAGTAACCGTTAATATCCAATGCGCAACAAACAATCTCAAGAGTCATGCCGTGGCTCAAAGACTCGGTTTTACTCAAGTCAAAACTATCCCTAATAATGAATGGCTCTATGATCATTATGTCGATCACGCATTATACGTTCTAAGCCGCTAAAACGGTTAATACTGAGTTCATATTGTGCTACATTTGCTCTTTAGTAACAAAAAGCCCCACATAGCAAATTTCAATTTTTATGTGGGGCGGTACAATCTTCGCAACTTAAAGTCAATCTTATCTGGAAAATGGATAAGCTATCTGATAATTTATATTGTTCAGCTAATCCCGCTCTTTGTTATTTTACACCTGTTTGCGAGTTTAAATATTGTTACAAAACCGCTCAGTAGTCTATTAGCAATGATTTATTTATAAAGCTTTAGCAAAGAAATAATTTATCGTCAACTATTACAAAACGGCTTGCACCAAATTGTTGAAATTAAGTCTAAAGCTGTTGCCAGTGGGCTTCCCATCGTGATGATAAGCATCGTCGATGGAACACGTCATCTCCCAAATGAAATTAATTTTGTAATTTTAACTTTTTTTGTGGGCGCTGCATATGGATATATATACCAAAAATCGGGTAAAATCGAGGTAGCAATCTTAGTTTACCTTGCTTTAAAACGAACCTTTGGATTAATTTTAACTTTCTGGGGATATGATTTAGCTTTACCAATTAGAGTATAAGACTAACTCAAGCATAAATAACTTTATACATTTTAAGGAATAAATATGAGCATTTTAGAAATTAGAGTTCCAGATATTGGTGGACATAGTGATGTCAATGTTGCAGAAGTTTACGTAAAAGTTGGCGACACGGTTAGTATTGATGATAACCTGATTATGTTGGAAACAGATAAAGCAACTATGGAAGTTCCTGCAGACAAAGCAGGCGTTATCACTGAAATGCTGGTTAAAGTTGGTTCAAAAATCAATGAAGGTGATGTAATCTTTAAAGTTGAAGCTTCTGGTGCGGCTACAACTACAGCCCCAGCTCAAACAGCTTCAGCACCTGCTGCACCAGTTGCCGCGCCTCAAGCCACAGCGACTCCCGCAGCAAAAGATGGTGAAATTGTTTGTGATGTAATGGTGCTTGGTGCTGGTCCTGGCGGTTATACTGCTGCATTTAGGGCTGCTGATTTAGGTTTAAAAACAGTATTGATTGAAAAACATCCAACCTTGGGTGGTGTTTGTTTAAATGTTGGTTGTATCCCGTCTAAAGCATTATTGCACGTAGCTAAAGTAATTAACGAAGCGGATGAAATGAGTCATCATGGGGTGAGCTTCGGCAAACCTAATCTAGATATTGATAAAATCCGTGAGTTTAAATCTGGGGTTGTTGGTAAATTAACCAAAGGCTTAGACGGTCTAGCTAAACAACGTAAAGTTGAAAAAGTTCAAGGTTTAGCCAAATTCACTTCTCCACATACAATTGAAGTAGCAACTACTGAAGGTGTTAAAACAGTACGTTTTACCAATGCAATTATTGCATCAGGCTCACATTCATTTAAAGTACCAGGCTTCCCGTTTGATGATCCACGCGTGATTGACTCTACCGGAGCACTAGCTCTTGAATCAGTACCTGAAAGATTATTAGTGGTTGGTGGTGGTATTATCGGTCTGGAAATGGCAGAGGTTTATGGCACATTAGGCTCTAAAGTAACCGTAGTTGAGCTTGGTGATGGCTTAATCCCGGGTGCAGATCGTGATGTGGTTAAAGTTCTCGAAAACCGGATTAAAAAACGCTATGAAGCAATCTACACTAAAACTAAATGCGCTAAAGTAGAGCCTAAAGTTGATGGTATCTGGGTTACCTTTGAAGGTCCTAGTGCACCAGCTGAAGCACAAAAATTTGATAAAATATTGGTAGCTGCTGGTCGTCGTCCAAATGGTAAAACCATCGGCGCTGAAGCTGCAGGCGTGATCGTAACAGAACAAGGCTTTATTCCGGCAGATAAACAACAACGTACTAATGTAGCACATATTTATGCAATTGGTGATGTGATTGGTCAGCCAATGCTTGCACATAAAGCGGTACATGAAGGTCGTGTAGCTGCCGAAAACTGTGCTGGAATGAAGTCATTCTTTGATGCACGGGTTATCCCTGGTATCGCCTATACTGATCCTGAAGTGGCATGGGTTGGTTTGACTGAAGGCGAAGCAAAAGCGCAAGGTCTGGAAATCGAAGTTGGTAAATTCCCATGGGCGGCATCAGGTCGTGCTCTTGGGAATGGACGCGATGATGGTTTCACAAAAATTATCACCGATAAAAACACCCATCGTATAATTGGTGCCGCAATTGTTGGTGCAAACGCTGGTGAACTATTAGCAGAAACTTGCCTGGCAATTGAAATGGATTGTGATATTCATGATGTGGCTCTAACGATACATGCGCATCCGACATTATCTGAGTCAGTAGCCTTTGCGTGTGAAATCGTGGATGGTTCAATCACCGATTTATACATGCCTAAGAAGAAATAATCACCGCCACGCAGTAAGTTAATTGATTAAGCAGACCTAACAAGTCTGCTTAATTTTTATACGAGAAGAAATTTATGGCAATTCGAATTATAGAATACCAAGAACAATATACCTCACAACTAGTAGAATTAATTCTCGGGATTCAGGTTGGTGAATATGGACTTGCAACCAATCTTGAGGCACAACCAGATTTATTACAAATCCCAGAGTTTTATCAAGTTAATCATGGTAATTTTTGGCTGGCATTAGATGATGAAAAAGTAGTTGGTACAATTTCACTTAAAATTTTTTCACCAACACAAGGTCCATTACGTAAAATGTTTGTCGCTGATGGTTATCGTGGTGCACCACATAAGATAGCTCAACAATTATTTGAGCGTTTACGTGCTACAGCAAAGCAGCAGCAACTTACTACAATCTATTTGGGAACCACTGATAAATATTTGGCAGCACACCGCTTCTATGAAAAAAATGGGTTTACACTGATGAATAAAACTCAACTACCTGAGGAGTTCCCCATCGTTTTGGTTGATGATCGCTTTTATCGTCTGGATATAATTTAAATGAAGATTGCTTGATTGATAAATAAGCATGAGTTGATTCAACAAACCTTTGCATTTGTTAAAAGCATTCATCAAAAAGATTTCTCGGGGCATGATTTTGAGCATACCAAAGAATTAGAATTCGGATTGGTAGGCGTACAAACCAGGTGCGCCACCCGTCATCATAAACAGTAGATTTTTTTGTCCGGCAAATTTGCCCTGCTTAATATCTGCAATAAATCCGGCAAATGCTTTACCACTGTATACCGGATCGAGAAACAGCCCTTCTTCGTGCGCCATTAAACGTACCGCTTCACGCATGCTATCCGTTGGAATACCATAACCCGCGCCAAGATATGAATCATCTAAATAAATATGATTATCATCAACCAGTTTCTCACATTGCAACAAATCAAATATCTCTTGCGTAATTTGCCGGGTGACTGGTAATGTATCTGCTATAGGTTTTAGTACATTATAACCAATAACTTTAGCTCTACCCCCCACCAGCTCGCAACCAGCCAATAAACCGGCATGAGTACCACTGCTACCATTGGCTAAAACAATGCTATCAAAGTTTACTCCAATTTGTTGTTCTTGCTCAGCTATTTCAAATGCACAGCTAACATAACCTAAACTGCCTAAGGCACAAGAACCGCCAAAAGGAATAATATAGACTTTTTTACCCAGCGCTTCAAGCTCAGCTTTACGCGCTAAAGCCAGCGCCATCAAATCAGCTGCTGCATCGGTTTCATGAATGGTTACGCCCATTATCCGATCAAGTAATAAATTACCATTATGGAGATAATCAGGATCATCACGGGGCACCTTATGCCCGAGGATAATTTCACAGTCAAATCCAGCGTGGAGTGCTGCTGCAGCGGATAACCGTGCATGATTGGACTGCATTGCTCCCATTGCAATAATTGTGTCACAACCAGCTTGGAATGCCGCACCTAAGTAAAATTCGAGCTTGCGTAACTTGCTCCCGCCGCCACCCAAAAAATTAGTATCATCACGTTTTACATAAATATCCGCTCCGCCTAAGTGAGCTGAGATGCGTTTTAGTTTTGTAATTGAGGTTGGATGAGGTATTAGCTTATAGCTTGGAAAATCATTGATTGTTAACATTTACAAATCCTGTTTTGGTTTAGCTTTACTGTGACCTAGAAATATTGCGCGTAATGAATTTACACCGATTGATTGCATGATTGCAGACAACACCACATACGGTACCACCATCAGCCAATAAAGTATATCCAATGAGAAAAATATATGAATTGATCCCGGACTTAGCCCAGTAATCGAATGTAAAAGACTTTTGCCATGAATTTTTGCCATAATAGCTTCCTCAATCGCAATAAGTGTATCGTTACAAGCATCACATACAATAAAGAGCGTCCAATAATGTGCAATATAATTGATTTACCATCATTTAACTTGATGGGATATACTGCCTGACTAACTAATAAAAATTTGGCACAAACTATTGCTTTCACGATACCCAGCCCAAAATCAGTATATGGCACTTGAGCATGCTTTAGTATAGCAAAACGAAAATAACTGATTGCAATAAAAAAAACCGTAAAATAAAATGATAAAACCCACATTTTTAATATTTCATGTCTTAATTTGTGTATAATCGAACTAAGCTTCATTTTTTCTTTCGATAAAGTGCGTTTATATTTATTTGAAGTAATTAACCACTAATCATAGAATTATATCAAATTTTTGTGTGAATAGATTTATATAACCATACGCAAGCTTTCCTGTGCGACTTTCATAGTTACTACTCAGCCTCCTATAGGTATAGGCTAAGCTAAATTTATACAATCACTAAATTGTAATCCAATGGATTTAAAATTACCCGTTTCAGGCTATCCAAAATATCCAGACCTTGCTTTTTCATCGT
>Ga0214919_10001128_pt1 | contig 44883 bp, 34 predicted proteins | sample LL1503_MetaG_FD_177994 | JGI IMG/M metagenome (GOLD analysis project Ga0214919, IMG submission 177994) | Freshwater microbial communities from Lake Lanier, Atlanta, Georgia, United States - LL-1503 | ecosystem: Environmental > Aquatic > Freshwater > Lake | place: USA: Georgia | collected... | reverse complement strand
CTGGGTTCAGAACGTCGTGAGACAGTTCGGTCCTCTATCCGCTGTGGGCGTAGGAGATTTGAGGGGTTCATTTGTTAGTACGAGAGGACCGCAAATGACATGCCTCTGGTGTTCCGGTTGTCACGTCAGTGGCACCGCCGGGTAGCTAAGCATGGAACGGATAAGCGCTGAAAGCATCTAAGCGCCAAGCCTTTCCCAAGATAAGATCTCCCTATAGAACCCAGGAAGACTACCTGGTTGATAGGTCGCAGGTGTAAGCGTAGCGATACGTTGAGCTTAGCGATACTAATGTTCGATTGATCTGCAATTGGCTTCTTAGCCGTCTCAAGGACGTCTAGGCCAATGGAATCATATAAAGTAATTTTACTATGCGTAAACTGTGCAATTTTAACCCTATGACGGTCGCTATTCAGAACCTGGCACAAACATGATCACCTTCATGCAGCGACCCGAGGAATCCTTCTGGTGATCATGGGCACATGGAAACACTCGTTCCCTTCCCGAACACGAAAGTTAAGAATGTAGCCGCCAATGGTAGTGCAGCCACGCTGCTGTGCGAGAGTAGGTCATCGCCAGGTTCAACGAGCCCAGTTTCCGAAAGGACGCTGGGCTCGTCCATTTTACAAGGGTTTCAGATAAGTCTTAACCGGCCTTATCTGAAACCGCTTTGGCTTTTTTATCGATGCGCCGCGAGCTGACCCAACGTCAATCGTGTCTCGGCCGCTTCTAAAATATTTTTCTCAATCCGCACCAACTCACGTAACGCCGGATCTTCATGCTCATTGAAATCATTCGCCTCGCTGCCGACATCAGCATCAATGACTTTCCATAATTGTCCCACCGTCATTTTTTCCAACGTCCTCACGGGTCTCATGCCGTGCTTTTTGAAATCACCTTCTAAAAGATTTTTTTCCTTACAGATTTGTAAACAGCTTTCAATGACCCCACTGGGTAAATGCGTTTTCGAAATTAAATCCTGCACCAGAATTCCGGATTCGCCGGCTTCATAGCGTCGCAACGATTCTAAACAACAGGTGAATGCTAAGGCGCGACGAGATTGATGACTGAGGTGCTCCCAATTTTTATTTTGAGTGAGCGCACGACGATGTTGATAAGCAAACGCGAGCTGCCCACCGAGTAAAACGAAGAACCAAGATAAATAAGTTCCAAACATGATGATCACTAAAATACTTACTCCACCATACAGAGATTGTAGATGCGTCACCTTGCTCACATAGAGCGCGGAGAGTTGATGATTTACAATAATCAGCGCGGTCACACAGAGTCCGCCAATCGCCGCTGCACTCCAATGCACTCGTCCATTGGGCATGATCCGATTGAAGAGGGTAAAGGCCCCCCAAAGGAGTAAGAACGAGATAATCAAAGGCCCATTACCGCTAATAAATTCAATGATTTCCTCGCCCATAGGCAGACGGATTAAAAAGTCGCCCACCCAGGAGGTACTTTGACCAATCGCATCGGCAATCGAGGCCGCAGATAACATGGTTAGAGAGGTCGCTCCGACTAAAAAGAAGAGAATTAAAAAGAGTAAATAATTCACGCAGCGCTTATACCAATGTCGCCCCACACGTACTCCCCAAATTCCATTCAACGCATCTTCCACCCGACTTAACATCAGCACCGCTAACGCTAAAATAAAAAATAAACCAATGAGTCCCGCTTCGCTGCTCGCTGCATTCGCTAAAAGTTGATCCACCATCTTATCTAAATTTTCACTGATGTCGTGCAGCTTCTGTGTCGGCTCGGGAGTACTCGCATTTTTTGCGGAAAGTGTTTTTAAATTCGATGCATTGATCTGCGGAGCAATCCATTGAATCGAAGCGACGACAGATTTTTTTGCTAAATTATCTTCGCTGCTGTTTGGTTGTGAAAGAATGTATCCAGAGATGGTTAACGCGAGCGCGAGAATCGGCCCGATCGACATCAGCGTGTAATAGGTCAGTGCTGCCGATTGTTGAGGTATGCGATTCTCCCCAATGCCTTTCCAGCTCGTGATGAAGACTCGGCAAACTGCTTTAATTCGTCCAAGCCATCCGCGCTCTTTTAAATCCTGTTTTCCCCATAAATTTTTTAGGAGGGAAGGGGAGTTTTTGATCTCTTCGGCCGCAGAATTTTTGCCCATTATATTGGCTTTCTAATAAATTTTTACCGTTTGAGCAACCTCCCTCCTCAGGGGGTAATTTCCCGGTGAGTAACACCAATAACTTAGATTTGAACTTGGCTAATTTTACGCTTTTTTAAGACGAAATCCCCACCGCCTGTACGAACCTTAAAAAAATAGTCAAAAACCCCCATTGTGAATAAAGTTTTTTTTGTAAGTGCCCTATGGAGAGTGATTTAAGAAAAAACACTAGATGTGGTGTTAAATAGTATTTACACCCCCTATCCCTAGTATAATTTCCCGATATACCAATACAACTAGCGGCCCTTCCGGCCTCTAACAAAACCCTTTTCTCTACCTACTAAATATTAATGGAAACTATCACAGTAAAAGTCGGACCAAAAACATTCATCCTCGATAAAGCAAAAGCTGAAGAAGCATTTAAGAATAAACAAGTCATCAACGGACGTGAGTCGATGTTCTTTAATATTCTCCCACTCAAATATCAGTGGGCATATGATCTTTATAAAACCATGAAAGCTAACCACTGGGAACCAGAAGATGTTCCCATGGGTAAAGACTGCGAACAATGGCGCGAAGGTTCTGGTGCGATTACTGAAATCGATCGCTGGATTATTAAAATGGCCATCGGTTATTTTTCTGCCGCAGAAGGAATTGTCGGTGACAACATCATTCACGTTGTTCGTGAAGTCGTCACCGCTCCGGAATTAAAATTAGTTTTAGGTCGTCACGCGCACGAAGAAAATATTCACGCTGACTCTCTCGTGTACATGATCTCCTCACTCGGAATTAATCCTCACGAGTGTGAAGCGATGTTCGAAGATATTCCAACCATCGCCAAGAAGGCTGCCTTCGTCGTCAACAATTCCCGCGCGCTCCGCCGGAAGCTCGACCTTACCAAACTCGAAGACAAGCAGGCCCTCGCCCATAATATGTTCCTCTTCGGTCAGTGCATGGAAGGTACGCAATTCTACGGACTCTTCGGCATGGTGCTTTCCCTCGCTCGCCAAAATAAATTCCCAGGTATCGGACAGATGTTCCGCTACACACTGCGCGATGAGTCCAACCACATCGATCTCTTCCGCCAACTCTTCTTAGAGTTAGTAAAAGAAAATCCAGATATCTGGACCGAGTCCTTCCGCGAAGAACTTCGTCAGCTCATGGCTACAGCCGTGGGCCTCGAAAAAGACTTCATCCGCGATTGCCTCCCCGTGAACGCATTAGGCCTTTCTTCAAAGGAATTTGAGCAATATATCGATTATATTGCCGATCGTCGCCTCAGAAACTGTGGTCTCGAACCATTAGTCTCCCCAGCGCCCGTCAATCCATTCCCTTGGCTTTCGGAAATGATGGACCTCAAAAAAGAACAAAACTTCTTCGAGGGCCGCGTAACCGAATATCAAAAATCAGCTGCTTTAGAAAAGGTCGACGACGCCGACCTATAATTAATCGTGCACCAAATTAAGCATTACCCCCTCAGTGCTTAATTTGGCACGGTTTCTGTTCTTACCCCTACATCCTCTTAAACTCTCCTTCCCCAATTATTCAGGCCACCTCCTGAATACAATACACTTTCGACTCCTCTCTAAAACCAAACAAACTTTCCATCAAATATGAATCCTGAACTCCCTTTCTACCGCGAAGACATCGCCCTTAAAAACGCCATCCGCACTCCCGCGAATGCGAAGCCACGTTTTAACTGGCGCGAATCTTTGCCCGCAGCCGCCGCCGGCGCTGCCCCTGTTCCAGCCATCGCTGGATTCGACCACGGTCGCATTGCTGAAATTGTCGGCACTGCTCTGACCGACCTTTTACTCTCGCGTGAAATCACCGATATTTTCACCGAACAAAATCGCAACTTCGTCGCCGCCGTTGCTAAACAAGTTTCTGAATCCGTCAGCGATCTCGTTTTAAAAACCGATGGCTTGGTTACCGAAGCACAAATTATTCCAATCATCGAACAAGCGCTCATTCAGCATAATCGCCACGACGTCGCTAAAAGCTTAGTTTGCTCATCCGGTTATATTTCCACTCCTGGTAGTGTTGAAGTGAAAGCACGTTTGATGCGTCGCAATCACCAGATTGTGCCCTGGAATCAGTCCAAAATCGATATCGCGATTCGTAAATCATTTCTCTCCTTGGGCTTCGATTCGAGTCCAGCTGAGTTAGTTGCTTCCGCTGTTTCTTACCGCGTTGCTGAATTAAAAGTAAACATCATCGGCATCGAAGAAGTTCAAGATATCGTCCAAGCCGAGTTAATGCGCCAAGGTCACTTCAAAGTTGCCGAAGCCTACATTCTTTATCGCGCAGAACGTACGCGCACCCGTGAGATTGAAGCCACTCAGCCTACCGTTGCGGACGATCGTCAAGAGTCGATGATTTTGGTTAAGGCAGCTAATGGTTCAACTTACTTATGGAGCGGTGACGATTTACGTAAGCGTGTTTCTTACGCGGTGACTGGATTGAATCTCTCGCTCACGGTTGACGAAATCGAAGTCGAATTACGTCGTGGTTTATTCAACGAAATCACCGAGCCAGAATTACGTAAGACCATCGAACTTAATTCTAAGACGCTCATTGAGCGCGATGCTGACTTCGCAAAATTCGCGGGCCGTCTCTTACTCACCTATATCTATGAAGAAGTTTTAGGTTGGAGCATTCTTAAAGACGGCGTTTCTAAACTCCAAGAATTCCACCGCATTAAATTTGCTGCTTATATTGAGCGTGGCATCGAAATTGGTCGTCTCACTCCCGAGCTCCGTCGCTATAACTTAGCGAAACTCGCTGAGGCTCTCGATCCGATGGCTGATATGGAGTTCGAATTCTTAGGCGTTCAAACTCTCTACGATCGTTACTTAATTATCGATAAAACTAACAAGATTGCACGTCGTTTAGAGACTCCTCAGTTCTTCTGGATGCGCGTAGCGATGGGACTTTTCCTTCGCGAAGAAAAAGGTCGTGAAGAATGGGTTACCCGTCTGCACAATCTCTACTCGTCTCGCCGCTTCTGCAGCTCGACTCCTACGCTCTTCAATTCAGGAACTCTCCACAGTCAGCTCTCCTCGTGCTATCTTTATAAAGTGGATGACACGATTGAATCCATCATGGTTCGTGGTATCGCCGAAAATGCCTTCCTCTCCAAATGGGCAGGTGGCTTAGGCGGTTCGTGGACAGCCGTTCGCGGAACGGGCTCACACATCAAAGGAACCAACGGTGAATCCCAAGGCGTCATTCCTTTCCTTAAATTACACAATGACCAGCTCGTTGCGGTGAACCAAGGCGGCAAACGCCGTGGCTCAGGTTGTGCTTACCTCGAGGCTTGGCACAGTGACTTCGAAGATTTCTTAGAACTCCGTCGTAACACCGGTGATGACCGTCGTCGTACGCACGATATGAACACGGCGAACTGGATTCCTGACTTATTCATGAAGCGCCTTAAGGCTCGTGGTGATTGGACCTTGTTCAGTTCAAACGAAGTGGCCGACTTACATGAAACTTACGGTGCTGATTTCGAACGTCGCTACGAAGCCTACGAACAACAAGCGCGCGAAGGTAAGATTTTCGCTCGTACGCTTCCTGCTCTCGAGCTCTGGAAGAAAATGTTGGGTATGATTTTCGAAACCGGCCATCCATGGATGACTTTCAAAGATCCTTGTAACGTCCGTTCTCCTCAAGATCACGTGGGTGTCATTCACTCCTCGAATCTTTGCACCGAAATCACCCTCAATACCAGTGCTGATGAAACCGCGGTCTGTAACTTAGGTTCAGTCGTCTTAGATTCACACTTAGATGCGGATGGCAATATCGACCACGCCCGCCTCGCTGAAACCGTACGCGTAGCCGTTCGTGCTCTCGATAACGTGATTGATATCAACTTCTATCCGACCAAGGCCGCTGAAGTTTCAAACATCCGTCACCGTCCTATCGGTCTCGGCGTGATGGGTCTACAAGACTGTCTCTACCGTCGTGACACTTCGTTCGCTTCGGATGCAGCGCTTGAGTTCAATGATGAAATCATGGAAGCCGTAGCTTACTACGCTTACGAAACTTCGTCTGACCTCGCTGCTGAGCGCGGCGCCTACAGCACTTACAAAGGTTCCAAGTGGGATCGTGGTTTGCTTCCTCAAGATACCGTTGACGTGCTTGAAGCTGAGCGCGGTGAGCCAATCGAAGTGAAGCGTGGTGGTCGCATGGATTGGACCTCGGTTCGCGCGAAGATTAAGAAGCAAGGTATGCGCAATTCCAACGTTCTGGCGATTGCTCCTACTGCTACGATTTCAAATATCGTCGGCAGCTCACCTTGCATCGAGCCTACTTACAAGAATCTCTTCGTTAAGAGTAATCTCTCCGGTGACTTTATTGAATTAAATGCCTCGCTCGTACGTGACCTCAAGAAACTCGGTCTCTGGAATCAAAACATGGTCGAGCAACTCAAGTACTACGACGGTGAACTGAAGGACATCCCAGAGATTCCTGATAACCTTCGTCTGAAGTACATGACTGCATTCGTGATTCCTTATAAGTGGATTATCGATGCTGCTGCCCGCCGCCAAAAGTGGATCGACCAAGCACAGTCACTCAATCTCTTCTTACCTGCAGCAGATCTCAAAGAGCTGTCGCACATGTATCAGTACGCCTGGCGCACTGGTCTTAAGACAACTTATTATCTCCGCACCCTCGGCGCATCTAACATTGAAAAGGCAACTTCTTCAATGGAAGGTAAGACCAAGATGGAGAAGAAAGAGTTCACCGCTGAAGAAAAGAATGCGTGCTCGATTGAAGCGATGCGTAACGGCGGTACCTGCGAAGCTTGTCAGTAACGTCGAAAATGGTCTCAATAAAAAGGCGTCTTCGGACGCCTTTTTTGTGTCTGCATTTTCGACGAGGGGACAAGCGGGCAAGGTGACACGGGGACATGGGGAATAAATTGAGGGGACACGCTGGCACGTGGGCAAGTTGGCACGGGGTTTTTGATATAAGTGCGACTGCGTCGCGTCCATTACATCTCCCCTTGTCACCATGCCCATTTGCCAACTTGTCCCCTGATTATGAGGTATCAACCTTAGGTTTTACGGATTGGTTCGTTTAATAATAGAGCCGATGGTATCGCGTGCCTTCTTTTATTAACCAAAAGAGAAACCCCGGCTCCTATCTGCTAGAAATAACAGAGGAAGGGCTTCCGGGGTCAACAGATTGAATTTCCTAGCAGAAAATATTTTGGCAAGTAGAAATATGAAAATCCTAGAAAAAATTCAGCAAGCCCTAACCGAAGATCGATTGCTAGCCTATGGACAGGATGGTGCCGATTTACAACTAGTCCTCGCTCGATACCTTTGGAACTTGGCGATTTGTGAAAGCCTGTACACTCCTTTGCAATTGGCTGAAGTGTCTTTGCGTAACTCAATTAACTTGAATTTGACCGAGCAATTTGGAAAGCGGGATTGGTATGAAGATATCTACTTACTTACATCGTGGCAGAATGATCAATTAACCCTAGCTAAACAAAAAATGAAGAAAAACGGAAAATCAATAACCACAGGTGAAATTATTGCAGAATTAAGTTTGGGCTTCTGGACTGGGTTTTTTAATAAAGTACATGTGCGAAGCGGCTTAGGGCATTCGCTTGCTGCTCACGTTTTTCCTTACGCGCCGCGGCGCGAGAAGGATTTGCGTAAAATAGACTATAGGTGGAAGCGTATCAGAGATTTGAGAAACCGTGTTTTTCATCATGAAAGAATAATACATTGGAAGGATTTAGACTTACAATATGAGGCAATTATCGAGGTGATAGGTTGGATTAGTCCAGAAATGCATTTGATGTCAGAACGGCTGGGGCGATTTAAATCGATACGTAGTCAGGGTTTAGGTCCTTGGGTTGAAATAGTGCGCCAAATATCTGAAAATCATATTAGAAACGATTTATCATCCTAATTAATAGGTCATACATCTCCCCTTGTCCCCGTGTCACCTTGCCAACTTGTCCCCTGGACTTTACCACGTGACCGTTCGCAACCGAACAATATTATGTCATCGGGTCTTAGCTAAGGCCCTTTGATGTATTTAGTTTATCGGCGAACGGACGCGACGCAGTCGCGCCCCTACCCATGAATCGAGGGACATGGGGGATTGCAATTTGAGGTGAATATCACATTTATAAATTAAGTATGGCTGATAAAATCCAAACACTCGCCGGCGAAGTTCACGTGCTGACACGCGATGAGTCGTTTGCTGAGTTGGCGAATTTAATTAATCAACTCGCGAGCAAGGGCAGGGCGAGTGTGGGCCTGAGCGGTGGATCCACTCCCAAAGCTTTTTATGCCTGGGCGGTAAAAACAAATGCGCTTTCAGCCGAAGCGATTGCGCAGATTGATTGGCATGTGAGTGATGAGCGTTGTGTGCCCTTAGATTCTGATGATTCAAACTTTGGTCATGCTCAACGCGGACTTCTCGATCCGTTAAAAGTCTCCGCAAAAAATTATCATCCTTGGCCGGTGGACAAGTCACCCGCTGAGGCCGCCAAAATTTACAATCAAACTTGGAAAGAGCAGTCTCCGCAGAAGACCTTTGATCTCTGTGTGCTGGGCTTAGGAGATGATAGCCATATTGCCTCACTCTGGCCTCAATGTCCGCTGATAGGGGCCAAGTCAGAGCGTTTTACCGCTACCGAGTGGCCTGGCAGGGGCTGGCGCCTAACTATTACCGAGGCGGGCCTGGCAGAGTGCGGAAAGATTATCGTGCTCGTGAATGGCAAAGGCAAAGCACCAGCACTCGCTGCGGTTTGTGCAGGTGAGTTCGACCCTAAGCAGCACCCCGGTCAGACTCTTCGAGGTCTAAGTAACCGAGTGGTCTGGCTAGCAGATTCTGAGTCCGCCAGCTTGATTAAGTAGATAACTTAAGCTGCTTTAGACTTAGTAGACTTACTCTTAGGCTCTTCGGTGTTGTCTTTAGAGTCAGTCGACTTCGCAGGATTAGAGTCGATGTCGATAATACAACGTACATCGAATTTATTTATACCTTGAGTAGGTATTACAAAATAAATCGTTCGCATACTTTCGTTGAATACAACTTTGGTAGAAACAATTTGATTTTCGGTTCCATTAGGTTCGGTGGCGGTCATTCCGATTGAAGCAACTGTCCGTGTTGTAAAAAGTTTAGGTGATTTTCCGAAAGTACCAGGCATTACGACGAAATTACTACCTTCAACAGTGCAGGCGATTTTGGAGTTACTAAAATTAACGGCGAGAAATGAGCCATAAGGAAAACCTCGAGCACTGAAATCATACACTCGTGCGCCGTAGACATTTTTTTGTCTAAGAGGAACAAGTAGGATACCTAAATCATGCGACTCTACTTGGGCGAGATTGATGCTCGTATAAACCTCGTAGGACTCTTTGGGTTTTCCGTTATTATCTTTTTCGGTTGAAACCAGTTTTTTAAGAAGATCTACGGATCCATCGCTATTTAAGCCTACTTCTTGCGACATCGACATAACGCGCGGAGTAACGGAAATATATTTATTACCAGAAAGAATATACAGGTCAGGAATTTCAGCAGGCGGCTCCCACCATGCGAAACGCAGATTGTAATTCTTGGCTTCCTGTTTTGCGGATTTTTTCCCCTCCTGGTTGGCTTTATCTTCTTTATTGGCCGGTGTATTCGCGGCGTAAATAAAAGAGGTTAATCCACAGAGTAGGACTGTGAGGATTCTAAGTGAATACATAATTAAATTTCTTGGGGATTGAGCCAACGTAATGACACGGTATTAAAACGACGACCAAGAATGCGATTAAGGTTAATTAAACGATTTTTGGTAGCATCAACGGATGTGTTTCGCTTATAGCGATCGGTGATAGGTTTGGTTTCGTAATCTGAATTAGAACTTCCGTCATTATTACGATAAAATTGATTTCGGATATTGGGTTCTTCATTCGCTAAAGCGATGTAGTCGGTAGAACGTTGAGCGACTACCTCAATCCAAGCCTTACCGATGGATTGACCATTATTATCGTAAGCTTCGCCGTAGGCACGAATGACGAATGTATCAGAGCGGGCCGTTAAATTCGGTCCGATAGAATTGAGTACATCCATTTGGGTTACGATTCCTGGAGCGCCTAGAGCTGCGGTGACTTTTGTTTCATCGTTCGTTTTGCTCATCGAACGAACTGAAGGGAAACGATCGTTCGCAGGAATGGGTAAATAAGGTGAACTTAGAGCTACTCCCTTAGGTGCTTCGTGTGTGCCTCCACCGTTGTTGATTGCTGTATCATTAATGGTTGTAGCATCAATTGCAGCTTGGAGTGCACCTTTGAGTCCGAAGTTATCATTGTTAACAAGGCGACGATTAATGAAGTCGCTCAATGACATGAACGGTCCGCGTTTACGTACTTCGCTGACGACTGCTGCGGCAAGATCATCAATTTCTGAATCGTTTAATTCACGGAAATTACTCCAAGGCGTCGTTTTACCGTCGTTGCCGCCAAAAGCTCTAGCAAACTTAGTTAAGGGTGTACCATTAGATTGGGCAGATCCTTCTGGGAGTTTTTGATTACGCAGTGAAGCAAGGATAGCTTTCCAAGCTGCTTTTGAAGTGGAATTAATATTGAACCCACCATCGTAGAGTGAACGACGTCCTAAGAAAGTAGGGTGAGGGAAGGTGAGGTAATCCGGGAAGATAGTATTTTGCATCCCAAGGGTTGAAGGCGACGCTGTGGTGGGTGCAGCTGGGTCTGGTCGATAGGATACTCGTTTGTTAGCCAGTGGGTTATAGCCCTTGTCGAGTGCGGTCTTGATACCGTTAAGAGTGTTTAAATCACTGACGCCATTAAGTCCGAGTGCAGTAGCTTGAGCACCTAATATGGCTGAGTCTGACGGAAGATTAGGACCTCCCGGCCAATCACTAGCGGAATCGGAATAGGATTTTGCCTGAGTATTTAAACCGCTAAACCAATACGAATCCCAGAGAGCAAGATTAGCAGCAAATGCGGCATCGGTTCGAACATTGGCATAATTTCTCTGAACTATTCCCGTAGAAACACCACCACTACTCGATCCACCTAATTTTAGAATGTAGCCGTGTTCGGGTACTGCAGGATCAGTACTGTTAGCGTTAGCTTTTGTTCCAGGCCAATCAACAATCTTGGAAAGATCTTTGATTCCAGGATTAGCAAAAGAGGCGCCGACGGTAAAATCAGGATCTGTTCCGAACTGTGCAGTACCTGCTGCACCCAGTTGCGAAATTGAGAGAAGCGGACGACGGGGAATCGGGAATAGTATCACGCTCATGCCATCAGGATTACCATTCGAGCGAATGGATTTACCCCAATAACTTTGATTGCGCGTTTTTCCTGTTCCAGAGGTTGGAATATCAATCGCTTTATCTACACCACCGCCATTGAGTGTACTTTGACGGCAGACCCAACCCAAAGGAGTGGAGCACTTACCATCATACGCCATGAAACTTGCTTGCTGTGGACGCGTGCTGATAAAGTAAGGGGACATCGGCGCAGGTATTATTTCGGTCGGAGCTGCTAGTTTGTTAGGCCACATTGATTCTTTGGTGCCTGGGTAGGTTTGATAATACGGACTGGTTCCGGCTAAACTCGTTTCGGTGGCGCCACGGACAAAGAAATCTAAAATGAAAAATTGTTTCCCTACTTTTGAGGTGAGTAAATCTACGCCAGGGGATTTTGAAATAGCTCTCCATCCATTGGTTCCGTTGAAAGATTCAGGTAGGGTTCGAGCAATTGGATGAACGTTTCCGAGTGGGTCTGTTGGTGGTCCGCCATAAGTTTCATCAAAGCCAATAATACCAGAACCAAATTCAGGGTCAGTGGCAGTTGAATATCCCTTGTCGGCATTTCCGTAGAGTGGCCAACCTGCAGTCATGGTTCTCATTTCCATGATGAGCGGTTCATTCACGGAGAAAATATTGGTGATACATCCCGTGCCGGTTAAGCTAGTGGTCGTATTTTCATCGCTAAATCGTAACGGTCCCATCCAATGTCTGAACTTATTAAGTTGTTGTCCTCGAGCGTTAGTATCGTGTTGGAGATAAAATGCAAAATCTTGGTTTCCTCCGTCGACTATGTGACCCGTTCCGCGTGCATAAGTATTAAATTTTCCAAAGGTATTTAAATTTTGGAAAGCCATGTAATTAGATTTGTATGGCTGGAAAAAGGGCGCTCCTTCGTTTCTCGCTTTGACGACAATTTGGCCTGCTCCGCCCTTGGCATTAAAATCAGTTAAAGTTCCATTCCATCCCCCGAGAAAAATTTGTTGCGCCCCGTAAAGTAGAGCTGTGTTACTTGTGCCGTATATCAGTTTATAATCAGGATCAACGGATGATATAGGTGCCTTAGGGGGTAGAGCATTGGTCGCGGTTGCTGAGCCTGCTCTGTATGCGACATTTGCATACGGATTCATGGGAACGTAGAATTGACTGCCTTCTGTATAAACGAAATCACAGGGTATATCTATACTTACAAATGGATCAATCGTGGGCGCATTGGTATCATTAGTCGCACCAATTAAACGTACTTCACCAGGCTCTAGTCGAAAAACTGTAGACTTGGTTGCACCATCTCCGTTGCCGTAAGTTGTGCCGCGATTACCGGCAATCGCACGGAATGAAATTTGGTGATTAGATTCAAACGTGTTCGCTGTGAACACATCGCCGATTGCTACATTATTGTAATAGAATTCGAAAATGTGATTCGCCTCTTTTTCGCTGGTTACTAAGGAAATGCCAGAGAACTCAATCGCGGTATCGTATGGATTATGTACCACGATGAATGGATCGATACAGATACCTAACTTATTGTCGTTCCAGATGAGTGAGTAAATCAACGCAAAGCGAATGACGCTTGGTGCAATTTTCATACTCGTTGGCCAACTTACGGGCGGCACAGTATTACCTGTAGCTTTACCTGAGGTATTGCCCATGTGGAAATTATACTGAGGACCTTGTACCGAAGCATAATTTGAATATCGATACATGTAGTTATAAGAACTATTGGCCGTGCTACCTGCTTCGCTTTCTAAAAATCCATATGGGGCTAGAGTAGTACTACCGCTACTGGCTGTGGTGGAAGTGTTAGAGAATGTAAGCGGATCTACGCCGCGTGCAAAAACTGCACCTGTCCCAATCTTGGGTTGTCCGAGGATAACTTGCTTTGCCGAACAAGCCTCCATCTCGAGTTTGTACATGCGATAGTAATTTCGATAGAGATCCCAGGTTGGTCCTCTTTCGATTCTTCCATTCAAATTATCGGCAGAAGTTTTATTGGAGTCGCTCGTGAAAGGATTTTTTCTGGGAGCGACGCCATTCCAAAAATCATTACGAAGAGGAACTTCGTAAATAAACCCCATACGCTCAGGCGTCTCATTGCCGTTTTGTTGACCTAGTAAGCCATAGGCAGTTCCCAGGGTAGTGCTTAAATAAGCAGGGGCCCATTCGGGGGCTCGAGGATAACTAGCTAAGACATCGGTCGCGGTTCCAATGTGTGATAAAGTTTGAAATTTATTGTAGTCGATGTCGAAGGCGTAAGGAGTTCCAGGAGCTGATGCACGATTTGAGGCGTCGTGGAATAATGCTGGAGCGCGATTATAGGCTGCTGATGTAACGGCTGAGTCTTTTTGCTTATAGTAGGTTTCAAGCCCGCGATAGACTGAGTAAGGTAATTCGAATGCAGTTGATAAATCGATTTTTACGCCACCGTTATAAGTATCGGTGATGGTTGAATAGGACCAAGGCGTTACGTCGTGCCAAAGTACTTTAGCAGCATCACGCATCGCATCACCCGCTGCTGTGCCGCTGACAGTATTTGCCCAAATCGCTAAGTCATTTTGATTCTTGACCCGTGCCATGTATGAACTGTCCCAGCTATTAGATAATGCAATATCGGCGTCGCGCCAGGTTGAGAATTTCCAAGCATTCGTAAGAATAGTTGCACCTGTGTAATCTAATTTATCCGAAGGTAATACGGCTTCGAGCGCGCTACGCTGTGCGCCGCTTCCGCGGAAACCTTCGTCCCAAATGGATAGTCCGCCTTTGTAGTTAGAACCGCCCGAGGTAATACCATACACATCAGGTATATTGGCTTTTGCTTTCACGCCTTCATCGCCCACCCAAAATGCGTAACGTCCGTTAACTCCGTATCTCACTCCACCCGTTGCATTGGGACCAGGTAAGGGCATCGGCATGGCATCCACTGCTCCCGAATATTCCACCGCCCAACGCGTAGGCGCATTCGTTGTCATTTTGACCGACCCGCGAGATAGAAGCGGAACTAAAACCGTATCAGGCGTAGACGAAAGTGGATTACCTAAGTCATCGATTAAGCTTTTTCCAGTAGTGTCAGAAATGCTGGTCGCGGGTGGATAAGGCGATGAGTTAGACGGATAATTATACGCACTGCTATTCGGTAGGTAATTCGGCAGTTTGGTAACATCTGCAATTTCTGGATCGGTGCTGCTGATTACTCCAGGTGAGCAAAGCCAACCAAGGAAAAGTCGGGTGTCATGCGGTTTCGCTACGTTCCAATCGCGTACACGATTTGCACTTACACCACCCGTCGCCCACACGCCGGTCCAAAATCTTTTTTGGTGGGAAAGTTTTCCGCCTGCAGGTGCCGAGGGATTTTCACTTGTTGTTACAGTGGTGGAAGATTGTGCGCTCGGTGTTTTCCCCGCGTCGTACATATCCGCACGCATCGTCACGCGTTGATCGGGACCCGCTAATTGCTGCAACTGACCCAAAGCCATTTTGGCCGACGCGATGGCATTGAGGCGCGCACGCATGTATCCAGAATGTCCTAAAGCTAAGCGAGTTTCTACCTGGAGAAACGCCGCCAAAATAATAACCAACATGACCATCCCGGCCATGATGGCTAAAGATAAAACGAGGGAGAATCCGGAACGTTTACGATTCATTAAAGGGGTCTTTGGGGTAGTGTTTAATTGAATAGAAAACGGGACAGGAAGTCAAAGAATTGAGGTAAAACCTCAAAATTCTCTAACCAATGACCAAAAACAGGCATCAGTCGGTTTAAAGGACTGAAATCAGTCATAAAACACATAATTTACACATTTTTTACGATTGAGAGCGGGCTTGCTCACTGTTTTGAGGTGTTCAGCGTACTGATGTGAATACTCTCATCGAAGGCGCAGGTCTCTTTCTATGGCCCCTGGGCTTCTGTTCCATCCTCGTCGTTTTCCTTATCAGCGAACGTGCGATTGCTCTTCTTCCCGGACGCATTGTCCCCCTGTCACTTTTACAAGCGGTGCGTAAGGGCGAAGCACGTTCCATCAAAGCTGGTAATCAAACTCTAGCCGGTCGCGTCATTATTTTTTGGCAGGAGGGCGCGCGCGGCGAAGTTCTCAAATCTTTTGCGCGATCCGAACTCATAAAACTTCAGCGCGGGTTTTTTATCATCGATAGCATCGTCGCTGCAGCTCCGTTGTTGGGTCTGCTTGGAACTGTTACTGGATTAGCGACGCTCTTTCCGGAGCATGGCTTGCCCGACTCGCAAACGCTCACGCGTGGTGTGGGACTCGCCTTAAGCACTACCATGATTGGTCTTTGCATCGCTATTCCCGCACTCGTGGGATCCAATTGGCTGAGTCGCCGCGTCGAAATTCTTTCATCGCAGGTCGACGTCTTAGTTGAAAGTCTCGAACAGCAATCGAAATGAGTTTAGTCATTCCTCGCCGCCGTCGTAACGAAATCAATGTCATCCCATTGATCGATGTGATGGTGGTTTTAGTATTTTTCTTATTATTAGCCGGACGTTTTGAAGAGGCTCGTACGCTTTCCATTATCCCGCCCGCCGCAGATGCTGGTGGAACGAGTAGCACGGCGGCTTCAATGGTGATTGGGGTGGATCGCGAAGGAAAAATTTACCTCGAAGGCAAAGAAATTGCCCAAGCGAATTTGAATAAAGCCCTAGCTGACAAGGCCAAGTTAAGCCCCGAGGCCGAGGTCTTAATCGTGGCGGATGAGCGTTCGCTCACCGGTACAGCAGTCGCGGTTTTGGATTCAGTCGTAAAAGCGGGCCTCCGTCCGCGTTTATTAACCAGACCGAATAAGTAAAACTGCACAATCCGCTTGAGACTCTGCCCAAGTCCGCTGAGAGTAAATTTATGACAGCCGACAAAAAAACTGGCAGTGCCAATGGGAAAGAAAATTTTGAAGCTGACCTAGCCAAACTCGAAAAATTGGTGGAGTCGCTCGAGGCTGGTACCGTCTCGCTCGATGAATTAGTCACGAAGTACGAAGAGGGCATGCGCCTACTTAAAGCCTGCCAGACGAGTTTACAGGCCGCCGAACTTCGTATCGAACAACTGAGCAAAAAATCTTCGGACGAATAATCATTAAGCGAATGGCACTTCTGCCCAATATCAGTGGTCCAACCGACGTTAAGGCATTAGCGGCAGAAGAACTTCCTGTACTCGCGAAAGAAATTCGTGAACGTATTATCCAAGTGACATCACGTAATGGTGGTCATGTGGGTCCTAATCTGGGTGTCGTTGAACTGACCATCGCGCTGCACCGCGTTTTTAATTCTCCATCAGATAAATTTGTTTTCGACGTCGCCCACCAAGGTTACGTTCATAAATTACTCACGGGCCGAAATAATTCAGACTTCGATGGCATCCGCCAAACGGGCGGTCTGAGCGGATTTCTTAATCGCGACGAGAGTCTACACGACGCTTTCGGTGCGGGGCATGCGGGCACAGCCTTTTCAGCCGCAGTTGGATTAGCCAATGCGCGCGATCGTTTAAACGAAGACTCCCATGTAGTCGCCTTAATCGGCGACGCTGCTCTTACCTGCGGAGTAACGATGGAAGCTCTTAATAATGCGGCTGCTTCAACGAAACGTTTAGTAATTATTTTAAATGATAACGAATGGTCGATTGATAAAAATGTAGGCGCGCTGTCTGAAATGCTCAGTCGCTTAATCGTTTCTCGCCCATACAATAACTCTCAGAAAAGCATCAAAAACTTTTTAAATAAATCCCGAGCCGGTACGAAGTTTTTAGATTTTGGTCGAAATTTAAAACGACAAATTAAAGATTTGTTTACGAGAAGTTCTTCGGTCTTTGAACATTATGGCGTTCGCTATGTGGGTCCGATTGATGGTCATGATTTAAACGCATTAGAACGTTATCTCACTTTCTGTAGAGACGCTAAGGGTCCGATTATTTTACACGTACGAACAGAGAAGGGTCGGGGATTACCAGCCGCTCTTAAAAATCCGGAGAAGTTTCACGGGACGTCATCGTTTGATCCTGAAACGGGTGATAGTTTAAGCACGGGTAAGCCAGGTGCACCTAAAGCTTGGCAGGATGTCTTTGGCTCTTTGTTAGTCCGTGAAGCTAAAGCAAATTCGCAAGTCGTGGGCATCACTGCAGCCATGCCTTCAGGTACTGGACTTAATCAATTAAAACAGGAATGTCCGAATCAGTATCATGACGTCGGAATCGCCGAAGAACACGCCGCCCTTTTTGCCGCCGGTTTAGCTGCGAGAAATCTTCGTCCCGTCGCCGCCATTTATTCCACGTTCTTACAGCGCGCCTACGATATGGTGATTCACGATATCGCCTTACAGCGTTTGCCCGTCACTATTTGTATGGACCGCGCGGGTGTTTCGCCGAGCGATGGTCCCACTCACCACGGACTTTTCGACATCGCTTACTTACGCTGCGTGCCTGGTGTCACCGTGATGCAGCCCAAAGACGAAGATGAGTTATCGGACATGTTGCATACTGCTATTCGCTCGGGTCAGCCGATGTTTATCCGTTTCCCTCGCGGACCTGCCATGGGCGTCGCGATTAAATCTCGCCCTCAAATTATTTCACTCGGTAAAGCTGAAGTATTACAAGAGGGCAGAGATATTCAAATTTGGGCACTAGGTTCCATGATGCCTGATGCACAGACTTTAGCAGAAAAACTTTCCAAAGACGGACATTCGGTTGGCGTAGTAAATGCACGCTTCGCCAAGCCCATTGATGCTGATTTATTAATCAGCCAAGCTGCTACGGCTAAAGTTGTTATCACCATGGAAGACGGCGTCATTACCGGAGGATTTGGATCCGCTGTTTTAGAATGCTTAGCAGAATCAAATTCATCGGCACGCGTGGTACGCATTGGCTGGCCTGATGCTTTTGTGGGTCATGCTACCGACGTAAAAACATTACGTGCGCAGAACGGACTATCCCCTGAGCAGATTTACGAACGGGTAGGTGTGACACTGCGCGCCATCCAGAATACTGCTTATTAGTCTTGGGTAGGGGCGGCACTGCGTGCCGTCCTTTTTATAATTGATAGGACGCGACGCAGTCGCGCCCCTACCCATTGTCCATTAAACTTGCGAAGCACGGACGCGACGCAGTCGCGCCCCTACCCATTGTCCATTAAACTTGCGAAGCACGGACGCGACGCAGTCGCGCCCCTACCCATTTTATAGGGTATCAACGTTATCGATTTATTTTCTGAATACAGAAAATGGCTTTAATGAGTTTCTATAAACGAAAATGGCTGAGACATACGCGACCATCATGGGTGGATGAAAGTGATCCAGTATTTATAACGTTTGTTGGTAAGATCCGCAGAGTAAATCAGTTTGCGTCTCCAGAGTGCTGGAAATCCATTGTTGATACTATTGATTATTTAGAGAAACAAAAAATTTGCATACCGATGCTTTTGTTAGCGATGCCCGACCATATACACATGCTTATTATGGTGTCCTCGAATGTAGGTATCAGAAAATTTATTTTAAAATTTAAACGTGTATGTGGTTACGGTCGAGGTATTCAGTGGCAACGTGGAGCATTCGATCATCGTATAAGAAATAAAGATAGTTACGTCGAAAAGTGGGAATATATTTTACTAAATCCGGTACGTGCAGGATTGGTTACTCATCAAAACTTTTGGCCGTACGTTAAGATCTGGAAGCGAGACGGGTAGGGGCGGCACTGCGTGCCGTCCTCCCGAATAAGTATAGGGCGCGGGTAGGGGCGGCACTGCGTGCCGTCCTTTTTATAATTGATAGGACGCGACGCAGTCGCGCCCCTACCCATTGTCCATTAAACTTGCGAAGCACGGACGCGACGCAGTCGCGCCCCTACCCAACTACCGCGCCCTTACCTGTCTCGACGTCGTGATTGTTGATCACGGTTCGGTTTAGCGACGTTTGACTTTGGATTGTATAAACGGAAATCAACTTGGCGTTTGAATCGGTCGACTCGATCGACAATCACTTCAATTTTAGAACCGGATGTGAATAGTTTACCTGTGCGGCTGCCGCGTAACGCCGTACCCGAATCATTCATGCGATAGAAATCATCCGTGAGGGTCGACATATGCACGAGACCGTAAGCCTGTGATGCCGTGAGCTCAACCATGAGTCCGTGAGGCTTCACTTCAGTAATCACCGCTTCGAATGGACGTTTATCTTTACGTTCCATTTCACGTTCAAACAATTCCAGTAACTTAACTTTTACGGAATCGCGTTCAGCTTCCGCACTGTTTCGTTCCGTAATCGAAATGTGTTCACAACTTCGCACGAGTTCGCCGATACCCGGTGAGCGGGGTGGGTCTTTCGGTGCTGACCTCACACCCATCTTGGCGATTTGTGCATCGAAGATACGGTGCTCAACTAAATCCGCGTAACGACGAATGGGTGAGGTAAAGTGAGAGTAATGTTTTTTAGCTAAACCGAAGTGACCGTCGGGCGAAGGGCGATAGCAGGCTTGCTTGAGCGAGCGGAGGAACTGAATGCGAATAGGGTAGGCGTCGTCGCGACCTTTGATATCCGCCAACAGTCTAACCATTTCTTTGCGCTGGGTGAGATCGCCCACGTTGTATACGCCTTCAGACTGAAGTTGTTCACGTAATGCATTTAATTTTTCGGGATCAGGATCATCGTGCACCCGACAAACGTGCGGCACTTTAGCTTGGTCGAGATTTTTAGCTACGCATTCATTGGCCAATAACATGAACTCTTCGATGAGTTGGTGTGATTCATCGTGTTCGACCACTACGGTGCGATCGGCCCAGCCATCTTTATCGCAATAAATTTTAATCTCCTTCATTTCTAAATCTAGAGAGCCGGCTCGGAAACGCTCTTCGCGGAGAACTTTGGCGACTGACCAGAAATCGCTAATCATTAAACGAACTACATCGAGTTCTTCGTCAGTGAGTTCGGAAAGGGGTCGACCAGGTGAACCGGTTTGATGTGGAGGTGGTGCGGGTAATGCGCGCAGCGTAGCGTTTTTAGCACCGTTTAAAAAGGCGTAAGCAACTTTGTAAGTTAGACGTTTGATACTGCAGATAACGCCATTAGCGAAATCGGTTTTGATTAATTTCCCTTCAGGAGTGAATTCGCAAATAACGCTTTTAACAAGTCGATCCTGGCCTTCTACGAGCGAACATAATCCACTCGAGAGAGCGTGGGGAAGCATCGGTATCACGGTTCCTACGAGGTACGTCGAGTTGCCACGCTCTTTCGCTTCGTTGTCGAGTGGTGACCCGGTTTTTACGTAGTGAGATACATCGGCGATGTGAATACCGATTCGGAAATTTCCATTGGGTAGACGTTCGAGTGAGAGGGCGTCGTCAAAATCCTTAGCATCATCGGGATCGATGGTGATGGTCGGAATCTTTCTGAAATCTTCACGACCATATAAATCTTCCTCACGCACTTTAGAGCCAAAGGCATTGGCTTCATCCATCACGTTACGCGGAAATTCTGGATTGAGATTATAGCGACGAAGAATCGCTAAGTATTCGGCCATCGGTGTATGCGTGACACCTAAAACTTCAGTAATGGTTCCAGTGGGGCTGAGGTGGCGACGTTCCCAAGCATCGAGCTGAACGACCACCTTATCTTCTTCTTTGGGGAGAGATTTTAAATTAGAACGCTGCGGATCGCGTACGATGATATCGCGTGAAATGCGTGGATCATCAGGAACTACAAACCAAGTTAGACGGGTTCTTCTCAGTGTTCCCGTTAAAGTTGTGAAAGATCTTTTAACTACACGAATGACAACACCCGTGCCCCAGTCTTCACCTTGCCGATCGCGACGTCCGCGACTTAATTTAATGACCACGCGGTCACCATGCAGCGCCACGCCAGTATCTTTGGCGTCGATGTGAATCGGCTCACGTGGCTTCTGTCCTGGCTCAGCCGCAAAGACGACTCGTGCAGAACCACTCGAACGAAAAAGAATCGTACCTTCAGGAAGAGGATCGCCTTCGGGCAATGCCAGTAGTTCGCGTTTTTTTACGATGATGGCTCCCGACTTAATTAAGTTGGGAACAATCTTACGCATTTTACGTAAGTCGGATTTATCTCCACCGATTTGGTGAATAATATCTTCGAGCCGCATCGGCACGTAATCGGGACGTGCCAGAAAAGCGAGCATGGCCTCTTCGGCGTTCATGAATTAGTGGCTGATTGTCCCAGCAAACTCGTAAGGTAGGGGAGTAACTGTTTCTTACGGCTGACAATTCCTGGCATATCAAAAATGTACGGAGGTTGTTTTTGAGCGTAGGTGATACTGTGAATCACTTCAGAATCTCCGCGAATGAGCAGTAGCGAACTTTGTGTATCAATATCGGTTACTAAAAGAGCGGAGAAATGCAGGCCATTTTCGCGACGGTATTTTTCGAGACCTTCCAATAGGCCTTCTTGAGCTTTCCAGAAATTATTAAACCCGAGTTCTTCCACCTGAGCGACGGAGAAGCGATAATTATTTTCGGTGTAGAGTTTGCAATCGGCGCGTACGGCCGCATCGGCGGACATATTCGCCAGCACGGATCCGGTATTGAAAATCATATCAGCCAGTGCACGTGCATCAGTATCGGCTAATCGAGAAAGCCAATTGAGTAATTCCGAATCTAGAGGTGTCGTCGTGGGACTTTGCAGTAACAGTGTGTCAGAAATAATACCGCACATCATCAACCCAGCGATTTGTGGCGAAGGCTTTAAATTAGCGGTTTTGAACATGTCCGCGATAATCGAGCAGGTTGATCCGAGAGGACGATTAACAAAAAGAATCGGCTGGTTGGTGTGTGGATTGCCTAAGCGGTGGTGGTCGATCACTTCAGCGATTTCGACTTCATTCGCTCCGTCTACGGCTTGGGATAATTCATTATGATCCACTAAAACCAAGCGGTGATGCACAGGCTTTAAAATATCGGACTTACTAAAAACACCGATGAGTTTGCCGTCTTCATTTACTACGTGGCAGATGAGGGCGTTGGATTGCACGATACGACGGCGGGCAACAGAGAGTTTTTCTTGAGCTTGGAAGAGGGGAGCGTCGCGCTGAATTAAATTACCAATCAGGGTAGCAGCACGCACAGCCCAAGCGGTAGTTGCACTATCGGTGTCGGCATAAACGACAGAAACTTTTTTCTCTTCGGCGAATGCCAGACATTCTTTGGACATTTGGTGTCCGCCAGTGACGATGATGAGACGAACGCCCATCTCAATAGCGCGCTGATGAACATCGTTACGATCACCTACCACGATAATACTTTTATTATTAGGAATACCTTCCTTGGTCGCGGATTTTCCGAAGGACTCTAATTCCATCGCTGCAATGCGTACGTAAAGTTCGTTGATTTGGGTAGAATCAAAAATGGCGACCGCTTTTCCTTTAATCGATTGGACAATCGCATCGATGGAACTCGTCACCTTGCGCATCGAAGTAGCGATTTTTGGCTTAGGAATAAAATAATCCCCTAAAGCGAAGATTGAAACGTAACCCTCGAGTTGTCCTTCACGTCCAATGACGGGCAAGGCACGCAGGTCATGTTCATCAAGTATTTCTAAAGCGCGGGCGCAGGTGTCATTGATCGAAACCACAAACGGATTCGTTTGCATGATGTCTTCGACGCGTGGATTTACATCACCCACGAAAACGGGAAGACTTACACCGAAACGTTGCAAGATGGCATCGATACGAGCGTTGGAATTTCCACAACGCGCGGCGACATAACCTTTTTGACCCGAAGCTTCTTTAAATGCGGCGTAAGCGATCGCGGAACAGATTGAGTCGGCATCAGGATTTTTATGCCCAATCACATACGTCGGTGCATTGGCACGAGCGAAAGTTGAAGGGATGGGGGGCGGAACGGACATGGGCTAAACTAAAGAGCGATAAGCAGTCTTAATGAGAGAATGTCTCAGTGGAAAGAGTGAATTATAATTGAGTGTAAAAGAAGGCAGCCGAGACTGCGACATCTCGGTGACAACGGGAATTAAACTTTCTGACTGAACTTAGGCTTATTTAGCGAAAGGATAGTCGGTGTATCCCTTAGGGCCGGCCGCGTAAAAGGTCGCCTCATCGGGCGTGTTCAGTGCTAAATTCTTTTCCAGGCGATGAGGAAGGTCGGGGTTAGCCAGGAAGGGTACACCATAGGCAATGGCATCCGCCCAGCCTTCTTTAATAGCCTGTTCGCCTTGAGCTCGGTCAAATCCACCGGCCGTAATCATCACTCCTTTGAAGCAATGACGAAGCTCTTTGGGTCCGATTCCATCCTTCGCACCGTGGGCAATGTCTTGTGCGGTGACGCGTGTAACGTGGGCGTAGGCGATTTCTAATTTTGAAAGTTCACCGAGTACATAACTGAAGGTGCGTTGCGGATTGCTGTCATGCATATCGTTAAAGACTCCACCTGGAGAAAGACGAACGCCCACCCGATCAGCGCCCCAAATCGAAATAACCGCACCGGTGACTTCTAATAAAAGTCGGGCACGATTTTCAACCGACCCACCATAATTGTCGGTACGGGTGTTGGAGCCATCGCGTAAAAATTGATCGAGTAAGTAACCGTTGGCGCCGTGAATTTCAACGCCATCAAATCCGGCTTCTTTAGCTAAACGAGCACCACGAACGTATTCAGCAACCACAGCAGGTATTTCCTCGGTGGCTAAAGCACGTGGAACAACGTAGTCAGCCATTTCTTTTCCGGTCCAAACTTGTCCTTTCGGTTTGATGGCTGAGGGTCCAATCGGAAGTTCACCATTAGGTTGATACGCAGGGTGTGAAATGCGACCGACGTGCCAGAGCTGTAAGAAAATCTTTCCACCTTTAGCATGCACCGCTGAGGTTACTTTTTTCCAACCTGCGACTTGTGCGTCAGTATAAATTCCAGGTGTGTTAGGATAACCATGCCCACGTGCCGAAACCGTAGTGGCTTCAGAAATAATAATTCCAGCACTCGCGCGTTGGCCGTAATATTCAGCATTGAGATCGTTGGGAACATTGCCTTCACCCGCACGGGTGCGTGTGAGCGGGGCCATGAGTACGCGATGAGGAATCGTAAGCGCACCGACTTTAAGAGGAGAAAAGAGTGAGGACATATTCTGCGAAATTAGGTCGCGAATGTAATTTAGCAAGATGCCATGACCAAATTTATTGGTTCATGTGTAATCACCCCTTGCCCACGTGTCACCTTGCCCACGTGTCCCCTCGCGATCAAAGGTCGCGCTTAATGATGGCCGTGCTGTTGGCGTTCTGCTTCGGCTTTTTTCTTATCCCACTTGTAGTGCGAGTCGGGTAAAGTTCCGCCGAGTTCGTAAAGTTTTGCTTTATTATTAACCATCTCTTCGCGGGTCTTGCCGGTCATGGAGTACTGACCTTGAAGCCAGATTGCTTCTTCCGGACAGACCTCTTGGCAGAGCCCACAATAAATGCAGCGCAGCATATTGATTTCGAATTCCTTCGGCGCTTTTTCAACGTGGTTATTATCCGCAGTTTCTAAAATTTCTCCCGGAGTAATGCGAATCGCTTTAGGCGGACAGACGAACTCACAAAGTTGGCAAGAGACGCATTTTTCACGACCGTGTGGATCGCGTACGAGTGTGGGTACACCGCGATATCCAGTAGGAATGACAGGGCGTTCGTCGGGGTATTGTAAAGTGACGGGAGGCTTTACTAAATTATCCCAAGTGACTTTAAGTCCCGCGATAATTTGCGGAAGATAAGTTTTCTCCGCGAGGGAGAGAGGGCGACGTTCAACAATTTTTATAGCCATTTTATTTAGCCTTTTACGGCGTACCAGATGAAATAGACGAGGAGATTAACCACAGCTATGGGTAGGAGAACTCTCCAGCCAATTCGCATAACTTGGTCGTAACGAAAACGTGGAACTGTCCAGCGCACCCACACGAAGAAGAATAAGAACGCTGCGAGTTTGAAGAAGAATGAACCGAGTCCTAAGAGTGTCGCCACAATACCAGTGCCAACGGTTGGTAACCAAGGTAAGATGTGCCATCCGCCCAAGAACATTAAGATAAACAATGATGAACCGATGACCATGTGGCTGTATTCAGCGACGAAGAAGAGACCGAATTTAAACGCACCGTATTCAGTGTGGAAACCACCCACGAGATCGGTTTCGGATTCTGGCATATCGAACGGATGACGATTAGCTTCTGCAAACACACAGATTAAGAAAATGAGTGCAGCGACTGGATGATATAAAATATTCCATGCGCCGGTTTGTGCCTTAACCATCGAAACTAAACTGAGTGCATTGTTTTGATCAGGCGTAGCAGTCGCTAAAAATACTGTTAAGACGGAAAGGCCCATTGCCAATTCGTAGGAGATTAATTGGGCAGAACCTCGGATAGCTCCGAGGAATGGATACTTCGAATTCGCTGCCCAACCTGCTAAAGCGATGCCGTAGACACCGAGTGAACTGATCGCGAACATGAAGAGAACTCCGATATCAGCACCTGGGCACAGCGTGATAATTTGTCCGCTCGGCAATTCACCAAACGGAAGCATTACCAATGAAATCAGGGCTGGAGCCAGGGCAACGCACGGTGCTAACACATAAAAAGTTTTACGAACGTGGCCGGGAAGTGCGTCTTCTTTGAAAAGGAATTTTAATCCGTCAGCTGCAGGTTGAATAAAACCACCGCGCATTAATACGTTACCAAATAAGGGAATCCAAGCGATCAGAGGATGGTTGGTGCGATTAGGCCCAACGCGACCTTGAATCCACGCCGATGCTTTGCGCTCAAGTAAAACGGAGTAAGCGGCAATCGACATTAAAATCACGATAACCAATAAACCACGTGCGGCTGTGTAATACCACGCAGGCGATAGAACTAGGTCGTTGAGTAATTGTTCAATCATTTTAGGCGGTTACTCCTGCGGGTGCGAATTTGAGAAGGCGACCTTCGGGGAAGGTGATGCTCGACCATTTTGAACTATCGATCACCACGCCGTCTTCAGGAATTTTCCCGTGCGCTAAACCAGCGAGTGCTGGCACGTGTTGTGATAATTCCTTCCAAATAGAATCGACGTTTAGACCAGCAAAACGGGCTAAATAGGAACTGTCAGGCAATGTTCCGGCGGGTCCGGGAATAGCTTGCACAAAAGATTGAAGGCGGAATTGGCAGTTAATGAATGAACCGCTGCGTTCGAAAACGGTTAAGCCAGGTAAAACAACTTCAGCTGCATCCGTCGTCGCATTTTTATGCGTAGCAATCACCACCACGCGCACCTTCGAAAGTAATTGGGCGGAGATACCAAGTGTGGTGACATCTTCACGGCAGATGAGTAATGATTTTACTTTTCCGGCTTCGATGTCTGACGAAAGAGATTTTAAATCAACTGAGGCAGTTTGAGTTAATCCAGTGACGAGTGCACCGCGGATGTTAGGAGTGCGATCTTCTGAAATTAACATTCCATCGCCCTTGCCCGTGTGAGCAGGGACGTAGGTTTTAGCACTGTGTTTCTTGGCTAAATCGGACAGTAAGTATTGTTCTTCAACGGAAAGATGTCCGGATCCAACAATCGCTAATTGGCCTGACTTAATGATTTCAGACGCAGTATTAAAAGCGACATCGAGTGAAGTTTTGTTTCCTTTAACCGAAGCAGAAGTGATGCGATTAGCATCTTCTACTTGTTTATAAAGTTCACGACCCGAGTCCGCCATCCAAGTATCATTCACCGCGTCATTTTGACGTGGAGTAATCCGATAAATTTTTCCTTCGCGTGACCAGACGGTGGTATTAACGCCTACGCTCGACTCAGTACAAATGGATGGAGTCTTTTTCAAGAACCACACACGCATTTTGAAACGGAAATCAGTGCTCGTAAGTGCGCCGACTGGGCAAATATCTACCGTGTTGAGCGAGTAGTTATTATTCAATTCTTTACCTGGGAAGCAGGTGAGGGTGTTGAAGGAACCACGATTAACGAAGCCTAATACAGGGTCTTTGGCGATATCGTTACAAAAACGAACGCAGCGCGAGCAAAGGATACAACGTTCGTCGTCGAGTGTTACGCGAGGTCCGAGACGAGTCTTTTTGGGCTTCGCATTTTTCTCATCTACATAACGCGAATAACCTTTGCCGTATTCCGCAGAAAATTCTTGGAGCTTACATTCACCGGCTTGATCGCAAATCGGGCAATCGAGTGGGTGATTGAGTAAAAGCATTTCAGTCACTCCTTCGCGGCAGGCTTTCACTCCTGGAGAATCGAGTTTTACGTGGAGTCCGGGAGAAACATTCGTCGCACAAGCAATCGCTGGTTTCGGCTGCCATCCAATTTTGGGCTTACCGTTTTCTAAAATCACTTCGTTGGTCGCGCGGTCGCGCATCGGCGATCCGAGTTCCACCAAGCACATACGACAATTACCAGCGACGGGTAGCTTAGGGTGGTAACAATAGTGGGGGACCTCTTTACCGATTTTCGCGAGGGCATCGACGAGGTTGGTCCCGGCAACGACTTGGTGTTCGACACCATCGACATTGATAGAAATTAGGGGAGGTTTGTTGTCCGTGACCATACTGAGGAAATATGTCCGAAAAGTAGGATACCTGCCCCCAGTCGCAAGTGGGAAAGGGAGAAAGTTGAGGGGTCGATAGATATACTTACAGGCGCCTATAAATAACCTAGCCGATTAACTCATTATCCGACTCCAAATCACCTTAAGGTAGCGTCCTTCTGGGTGATTGGAGGCATTGGGATGGTCTGAACCTGGGCCAGTGCGATCAAAAATCTGTAGGCGCTTAGCGTAACGGTGTGAGGCTTTGACGACTAGGTCTTCAAAGACTTCAGGGGCGACTAATCCTGAACAGGAACAGGTTACAAATAAACCTCCAGGTGCCACGAGCTGCATCGCTAATACATTTAAGTCATTATATTTTTTAAGTCCTTCGGCCTGAAACTCTTCATCGCGACTATCCACAAACTTCGGAGGATCGCAGAGAACGAGATCCCAAGTCTTTCCGTTCTTCTGCATCTGACGAATCCAACTAAACGCATCAGCGTGAACGAATTCACAACGCACATTATTTAAATTCATATTTCTCTTCGCGCGTTCGATGGCCTTCTCGTCGAGATCCACGCCGGTGACTTCAGTAGCACCCGCTAATTTAGCGGCGACGGAAAATCCACCCGAATAACAACAAAGGTCTAATACTTTAAGTCCTTTCGCGAGTTGGGCGAAGCGACGGCGATTATCGCGCTGATCGCAGAAAAAGCCCGTTTTATGGCCTTCGGCGAAGTCTACTTCTTGTACCACTCCAAACTCCTTAATCTTCACAAAGCGCACCGAAGAGCTTGGAATATCGGATGGGACGATGCCTTCAACGCGAGCCACGTGTTCGTCGACCTGCACAATTTCTTTTTTAGTTCCGATGGCTTCGTGTAAAATTTTTATCCAGCGTGGTAAACGACGCATGACGGCAATCGACGAAACTTCAATGGAGAGGGTATCGCCAAGTTTATCGACCACTAAGCCTGAAAGAAAATCTCCGTCACCATTCACTACACGGTAAGCATCAGTATCAGCGTCTAACTTTAAAATATCTTTTCTGAGCGCGACGGCTTTTTTAATCGCTCCCTCGAACCAAGCTTCATCAGGCTTTCCTGGGGTTGATTTTACAATACGTAGTGCAATCGGTGCACCCGGATTCCAAAAGCCATAACCAATCGGGGACCCTTGTTTATCGTAGGCGGCAACAATATCTCCTTGGCGAGCGTCGGGAGAAACATCTCCGACCATGGAACGGAAGATATTAGGCTTCGAAGTAAAAGTCTTTAACTGCACCCATGGCTTCTCTTTGGCTGGTGCGCCAAAGGGCACAGGAGAACTGCCAAAGGTTTCGGACATGGCGTTAAGGTCTAATAGCCAACTAAAGAAAGCAAGCGTGCACGCGAGGGTGCCGTTACTTTATCCAATAAAACTACAGATATACTGACAAATACCTGAATGGACGGCGATGGTGAAACCCGATTTAGCAGGCACGTCAAATTTCGTACCAGCCACATAGGTTTTTTCTTCTTTGGATCCATCAATCGTCACCACACAACTTCCGTCGGTGATTTCCATGATCTCAGCTTTATCGGTTCCAAAGTAATAGGAGCCTGGATAAATCAGTCCGAGCGTTTTCTTTTCGCCGCTCGCAAAGAGAATACTGTGGGAAACTACTTTTCCGTCGAAGTAGACATTGGCTTTAGCAACAGCGGTAACGTTTTTGAATTCCATGATTAGATGAGTTTGAGAGGAGAAACGGATTCACCTTTTTGACGACGTTTGATCGAATCAAGGTATTCGTCTTTAAATTTAGGTACTGCCGATTGTACGGGCCAAGCGACCGCTTCACCGTGTGCACAGATTGTGCGACCAGCGACTTGATTAGCGATATCGAGTAATAAAGGAACGTCGGATTCTAATCCACCGCCGGTGGTGATACGCTTAGAGACGCGACTTAACCATAAGGAACCTTCGCGACAGGGTGTGCACTGTCCGCAGGTTTCATGGGCATAAAATGCGTTTAGATTCGACAGCGCTTGAATCATTTCAACGGAGTCATCGATGACGATGGTTCCGCCGGTTCCAAGTCCAGTACCACAAGCTGCGATACTGTTTGAATCGAGAGGAATATCTTCAAGTGCCCAGTCAAATTCTTGTCCGTTCGCGAGTTTACCTTTGAAGCGTTCACCGAACTTTAAAATCTTGGTAGAAGATCCACCAGGGATAATCGCTTTGAATGTTCGACCTTCGAGAGGTCCACCACAGAAATCATAAAGCAATTGTCCGAAGGTCGCTTTGCCTGCTTCGATTTCGTAAAGTCCGGGACGTTTAACGAGTCCGCTAACTCCCCAGATGTGCGTGCCGCTATCACCAGGGATACCAATCTTGGCAAACTCAGCACCACCGAAAGTTAACACATGCTTCACTTGAGCCAAGGTCTCCGCATTATTTACAATCGTTGGGCAGTTATAAACTCCGAGTACGGCAGGGAAGTAAGGCGGCTTAATACGTGGATAGCCGCGTTTACCTTCGAGTGATTCAATGAGTCCGGTTTCTTCACCGCATACATAGCAACCGCCGCCACGATGCACCACGACATCACAAGAGTAGCCGCTACCTAAAATATTATTTCCTAAGAATCCGTTGGCTTTCGCTTCAGCAATGGCGTTCTCTAAAATTTTTGCGCCGTGTTGAAATTCTCCGCGGATATAAATGAAAGTCTGCTTCGCTTGAATGGCCCAAGCGGTGATCGCAATGCCTTCGAGCATTTGGTGTGGATCTTTATAAATAATCTGACGGTCCTTGAATGTACCAGGTTCAGATTCATCGGCATTAACCACGAGGTAGCAGGGCTTGCCCGATTTACGGTCGAGGAATTTCCACTTCATTCCAGTCGGGAAACCCGCACCACCACGACCGCGCAGACCGGAGATTTCAACCTCTTTGCAAACATCCTCAGGCTTCATTGCGACAGCCTTTTTAAGGGCTTCGTAACCGCCGTGTTTGATGTAGCAATCGAGGTCTATGCTATAACCGGGCTTGCGTAGGTTGGCGTAAATAAGAGGGCGTTCGACGGCAGACATTTTATAAAGTGATTAAAGGTTTATCCGTTCCACTCGGGTGTACCGGGTTGGGGTTGGTTTTTTCCGTAGTTAGAATCTTTGAGACTGGTTTTAATTTGCTCAGAAAATTCCGACGCTTTTTCAGGAGCGACGTTTTCGTGTAAAGCATGGTCGACTTGAACAACCGGTCCACAACCACAATCGGCAATACACTCAACGAACTCTAAAGTGAAATTTCCATCAGCTGAAGTTTCGCCGCGTGGACAGTTTAAAGATTTTTCTAAACTTTCCATTAAAGCGTAAGAACCGCGTAATGCGCAGGAAAGGGTGCGACAGACTTTGACGTGACGACGACCTATCGCTTGCTGACGGAACATTGGGTAGAACGTCACTACTTCTAAAACTTGAATCGGAGTGACTCCGACTTTTTCCGCAACCCACGCCATGTCTTCTTGTGTAATGAAACCACGATCCTCTTGCACTAAGTGTAAGAGAGGCATGGTTGCGCTACGCTTTTGCGGGTATTGGGCGATAATGGTATCGGCCTGAGAAAGGGTGGAAGGTTTGAGCGACATGTTTAGCGATCACATTCACCCATCACGAAGTCGAGCGACCCGAGGATGGATGCAATATCAGTGAGAAAATTACCTGGCACAATCGCGGGGAGAATACTTAAGCTCACGAAACTGGGTCCGTGAATTCTTAAGCGATAGGGCACACCGCCGCCGTTGGAGACGATATAAAATCCGAGTGAGCCTTTTGGATTTTCGGCTTCGAAATAAACTTCACCCGCAGGAATTTGTGGTCCTTCAGTGACCAACATAAAGTTTTGGATGAGTTCTTCCATCTTCGTCATCGTCTTGGCTTTCGGAGGAAGGAAAATTTTCTTAGCGTCTTCAGCATACCAAGCACCACTAGGCATGGTTTTGATGGCTTGGCGGAGAATACGTACGGACTGACGAACCTCTTCCATGCGGACTAAATAACGATCGAAGCAATCGCCTTTGGTTCCGACAGGGATATCGAATTCATATTTTTCGTATCCGGAGTAAGGTTTATCTTTACGTAAATCGAAGGCGACGCCTGAGGCACGTAAGTTGGGTCCGGTTAAACCGTAAGCGAGTGCGAGCTCTTTGGAAATAGGTGCGATACCTTCGGTACGTTCGAGGAAGATGCCATTGCGAGTGAGCAGGCGATCTACTTCGTCGATGGTTTTTAAAACACCATCACAGAAAGTTTCTACGCGTTGTAACCAGCCTTCAGGTAAATCACGTGTGAGTCCACCGATGCGAGTGTAGCTGGTGGTGAAACGTGCGCCGGTAAGTTCTTCAAAGAGGGTGTAAAGTTTTTCGCGCTCATTGAAAGTGTACATGAAGACGGTCCATGCACCAGTATCCATCGCGTAAACACCTAGGCCTAATAAGTGTGAAGAAATACGAGCCATTTCGCAGCAGACGACGCGGATGGCTTCGCAACGCTCGGGCATTTTCAGTCCAGCTAATTTTTCTACAGCGATTGCGTAGGCGACGTTGTTAGCGAGAGGAGCGAGATAATCTAAACGATCCGTGTAAGGAACGAATTGATTGTAAGTCATGTTCTCTGCAATTTTTTCATCACCGCGGTGAAGATAACCAATCACTGGGTCACACTTGATTACTTTGTCGCCATCGAGTTCGAGTGAAAGACGAAGTACGCCGTGAGTCGCAGGGTGAGAGGGACCCATGTTAAGGGTCATATTTTCTCCGCGTAACTCTTCGGAGCGTGCGGCGATATCGCCGAGAGAAATTTCTTTAGTGGTTTTCACAAAATTAAGATTTTGGTTTTTCCTCGTTCCAAGATTGATCGAGGGCTTGAGGTTCGGCGCCTGACATGTGTCCGCCGCTTGAAACGAATGGTCCGCCCATCATCGGTGCAGGTTCAACCGTTTGACCAGTCACTGCAGCAACGTCAGCCGCAGGGAAGGGAACTTCAATGCCTGCTAAGGGGAATTCTTTGCGGAGTGGGTGATAAGGATAAGCTTCCCACATTAAAATCCGGCGAGGATCTGGATGTCCGATAAATTTAATACCAAACATATCATACGCTTCACGCTCGTGCCAGTTCGCGCCTGGGTGAATCGCAGAAACGGTGGGTACGGCATCATCCACGCAAGGTGCATGTAAGCGTACGTATTCGCGATTCTTCGTGCTGAGTAAGTGGATTACAACGCCGAAACGTGGAGTGCGATCTTTCCAATCCATGCCGCAAAGATCCGCGAGTAAATCGAAGCCCTGTTCGTCGCGTAAGTATTTAACAATGTCTGCTAATTCAGTACTGTTGACCGCAAACGTGGTCATGTCTTGTCCCGCTAAATTTTGTGTCTGCGGAAATTTTTGAGTGAGCGCGAGAACGTCCATGGAATTTAGCTAACGATTTTAGTGTCGACGGTGCGTCCACGGAATGTGCGTTTAAGCGAACCACCTTCTTGACGAATTTTTTCCTGCAAGAGCATCATACCATCGAGCAAAGCTTCGGGGCGGGGTGGACATCCAGAAATATAAATATCAACAGGAACGATATTATCGACACCTTGAAGGGTAGCGTAAGAGCGATACATGCCGCCTGAAGAAGCACACGCACCCATGGCAACGACCCATTTAGGTTCAGCCATTTGATCGTAAATACGACGAACCACTTCTGCCATTTTGTAAGTGACTGTTCCGGAGACGATCATGCAGTCTGCTTGGCGGGGGGAGAAGCGCATGACTTCCATACCAAAACGGGAAATATCAAATCGGGAGCCACCGGCAGCCATGAGTTCGATAGCGCAACAGGCGAGTCCCATGGGCATCGGCCAAACGGAGTGACTGCGCACCCAGTTGACGACGGCATCGGCACGAGTCACGATGACTTCGCCTTCAATCTTACTATTATAGCCAAAATCGGATTTAACCATGGGAAACTGGGAAGTTAGAAGTGCCCCCCTTGGGTGCAAGTGTGAAGGGTGAAAACTTTGAAATTCTTTTAGGCTATTTTTTCACAAACTCTTTGGTTCTTGCTGAAACATTAGCATTTTAATTTTGTTAAACGTACATGAGGCCTACCCCCGTTCTCAGTCTTTGCCTATTTCTCATGGGGCAGGTGGTTCTGTGGGCTGCGCCGGCGGTCGATTATTATGGGGCTAAGCCAGGTTCACTGGCCAAAGCAAAAAGTAGTTATCTCGGAGGCAGGGAGCCCGAAGTAAGTGCTGTAGGTAAAATTATTAGGGACGCCAACAAATGTCTTAAGGCTGAGCCCGAATCAGTTATGGATAAATCAAAGGTGCCTCCTTCGGGAAGTAAGCACGACTACATGAGTATTGCTCCGTACTTTTGGCCCGATCCTTCGAAGTCGAATGGTCTGCCTTATATGCGCCAAGACGGGAAGGTGAATCCCGAATCAAAAAACGAGGAAATCAGTGATCGAGTTCGCTTCGGCCACACCGTCGATAGGATAGAGACTTTGGCTTTAGCTTATTATTTTACTCGCGAAAAAAAATACGCCGACCACGCCGCAAAATTAATTAAAGTTTGGTTTCTTAATCCGGATACGCAGATGAATCCGAATCTGAATTTTGCCCAAGCCATAGCGGGTAAAAACGATGGTAGAGGTGAAGGAGTTTTAGACGCGCGACGCATGGGGTCGGTGATCGATTCGGCTAATTTAATCAGTAATACCAGCGATTTTACAGAGGCCAATCAGAAGGCGCTAATACAATGGATGACGACCTATTACGATTGGTTAATGAAAAGTCCGAATGGCAAAGCTGAGCGCGCTGCTACTAATAATCATGGCACTTGGTTTGACGTCCAAGCTGCTCACCTCGCTCTAGGATTGGGAAAAAAAGAAGAGGCCAAAAAAATAATAGAATCCGCGCGTACCAAAAGAATTAATTTCCAAATCGAGCCAGATGGAAAACAACCTCAAGAGTTAGCTAGAACGGCTTCGTTTAGTTATTCGTGTATGAATTTAGACGCATTTTTTACCCTAGCTAATCTAGGCGATCATGCCGGCGTAGACTTGTGGCGTAAAAATAATAAGGACTCACGATCCCTCCGCAAAGCGTTAGACTTTTTAGTGCCTTACCTTGATAAGCCGTCCGCAACCTGGCCGTATAAACAAATTAAAGATGTCGATGAAAGTAACATGCTCGGCGTTTTAAGATTAGCGGCTCTGGCCTACGACGCACCCGAGTACGAAGCTATCATTAAGAAGTACGACGAGGCCCCCAAAGAAACATTCCAGGTTCTGTATAAAAAGTAATTGAACCCCAATAATGGCAATTATCTCATTTAGGTTACGAAAAGACTTCATTTCGTAACAATCGTGGGGCTTGGAAGACACCGTTTTGACACAATTTTAGAGTATAGTTTGGCACATGGAGTCCACACCACGTCCGATGAGTGCTAAAGTTCAATTTCGGACGATTATCCTGTCGGATTTGCACTTGGGCACCAAGGACGCTCAAGCTCGTGAGTTGTTAGAAGTTTTACGCGGTGTGCGTTGTCAGAAAATGATTTTGAATGGCGACATTATCGATCTCTGGTCGCTGCAAAGAAACAATCACTGGGGCCCCGCCCACACCGCGGTCGTTCGTCGACTTTTGAAGATGGCAGAAAAAGACGGTACTCAAATGATTTATCTGCGTGGAAATCACGATGACTTTATTCGTCGTCTCATCCCTATCAGCCTCGATCGGATTGAATTAGCTGAAGAACATATTCACGAATCTGCTGACGGTAAAAAATATCTCTGCATCCATGGTGATGTGTTCGACACAGTTACTGCGAAGATGCGCTGGTTAGCAATTTTAGGCGATATCAGCTACCAAATGCTGCTTAATATCAACCGCTTCTACAACCGCTGGAGAGCTTGGCGCGGCAAAGAATATTTCTCACTTTCCCAAGCGATTAAAGGAAAAGTTAAACAAGCGGTGAGTTTTATTTCACGCTTCGAAGAACACATTCAAACCCTTGCTCAGCGTCGCGGATGCGATGGCGTGATGTGTGGTCACATTCACAAAGCTGAAGACCGTATGATGGGCAAAGTGCGTTATTTAAATTCCGGTGATTGGGTTGAGTCCTTAACAGCGATTGTTGAAGAACTCGACGGAACCATCCGCGTCGTAGATCGTGCTGAACTGATGAAACTCATCACCGCCCAGCGAGAAGCTTACGAATTGCACAAAGCGAAACAGCTGGTTCAATCGGTTTCATAATTCATGAAAAAAATTATTCCCGTACTTTCCGCGGGCTTTGGCGAAGGACATAATGCAGCCGCGCGTGCTGTCGTTGCCGCTATCAATCGCGAACCTATCGGCGCTGAAGCCGAATTTCACGATATTTTCCTCGAGGCCTACGGACAAGAAAAAGCCCATAAACAAAGGGATAGTTACATCCAAGTAGCCAATCGATTCCCTAAACTGTGGGGCTGTCTGTATGCCGCCTTACACACTCTTCCCTTAGTTGAAATAAGCTTACCATTTCTCGGTCCGGTTCGTCGTCGCCTGTTGGAATTATTAGACAGCACCCAACCCAAAATCGTTATCTCGGCTTATCCGCTTTATAACTACCAAATTGAACGTCGTTGGAAACTCAGCGATCCCGCTCGTCCTTATATCATCACGGTAGTGACCGATTCAGTTTCGGTAAACCGCGCCTGGCATCGTGCTTACTCTGATGTTTATGTGACTCCTAATCAAGCGACCTCAGATGTCATGATTAAGCAGGGCGTTCCCAAAGAGAAAATTTTAGCTTACGGTTTTCCGGTGAGCGACAAATTGGCTTCACGCTCAAGCGCAACCGCTAGCGGCCGCCCACGTGTTTTGTTAATGCTTAATCCAGGCCGTAAAGATGCGGTGCAAATGGCCCGCGCACTTTCTGAATTGGAAATCGATTTAACCGTGACTGTAGGTAAGGACGCTGAATTTAAAGGCGCCGTTGAAGCTGCCGTGGCGGGTCGAGCCGAAGTCTTGGGTTGGACTGACCGTATCACCGCACTCATGCTTTCCAGTCACATCGTGATTTCAAAAGCCGGCGGAGCTACGACTCACGAATGCGTGGCAGCCGGCGTACCCATGATTATTTCACAAGTGATTCCCGGCCAAGAATCGGGCAATGCACGCTTAATTGTCGATCACGATGCAGGATGTTTAGGACTTACACCCGAAAGCATGAAGACTGCAGTCGCCACCGCTTTTGCTGATGATTTCAAAGTTTGGCGTCGTTGGAAAAAGAATGTCGAGTCACTCGGTGACGCTCAAGGTGCTAACCGTATCGCTCAATTTGTTAAAGAGCGCTTAGCCAAATAATTATTTTCGACTCGCGAGGTGTAAAATAATTTTCGCAGCGATTTGCTCGCTCACACCGTCGACTTCAGCGAGTTCTTCGCAGGTTGCTTTACGGATTTTTTGAATCGATCCAAAGTGTTTTAAGAGGGCATCGCGACGTTTGGGCCCCAAGCCAGGCATTTCATCTAAAATCGATTCACGTAGCTTTTGACTCCGTAAATCGGCATTAAAATCATTGGCGAACCGGTGAGCTTCATCGCGAATTCGTTGAAGTAAAGTGAGTCCGATATCATGTCGCGGTAATTTAAGTTCACGGCCATCGGGAAAAACAATCGTCTCCTCGCGCTTAGCTAAGCCAATGAGCGGAGGCGGACTGAGTTCGTGTTCTTTAAAGGCTGCCATCGCCGCTCCCACTTGGCCCAGTCCACCATCGATAATAATCAGTGCAGGAAAGGCTCGATGTTCTTCATGGAGACGAGTGTAGCGACGACCGACCACTTCACGCATGGAGCGAAAATCGTCATTCCCTTCAAAAGTTTTTATTTTAAATCTTCGATAACCATTTTTATCGGGTCGCCCATCGACAAATCGCACCATCGACGCGACCGCCAGAGTTCCCGAAATATGAGAAATATCAAAACACTCCACGGTGGTGGGAATAACTTCTAACTCTAGAGTATCTTTTAATTGGTCGAGGGCGTGAGTTTCATCACGGCGGGGCAGGGGATTCTCGCGTAAGAACTTTCGAGATTTTTCCGTTGTCCGCTCTAAGGCATCGAGCAAATCACGTAATTTCGCGGCTGTTTCATAATCACGTTCGGCCGAAGCTTTTTGCATATCGACAGAAACTTGCTCAGTCCATTCATCGAGTTGTCCTTCTAAAAATTCACAAGCGCGTTGGACGCGTTCGCCGTATTCTTCGACCGTTACTTCATTAGGAAACTTTTGAATTTCGGCCCGCGCATCGTTAAATAATCTCCAACGTCCATCGGGTAATAACTCCGGAGTTGTTTCTGCTAAAATAACTCCGAATTTTTTTCGCATTGCCGTGAGGGTTCGACGGACGGCTTGTTGATGCGGAAAGGGTCCGTAGTAACGGCACGATTCGGTGGTGCGGCTGCGGACGATTCGGAAGCGCGGAATTGGATCGGTGATATCGACCCGGATTTGCGGGAACTGTTTATCGTCGCGAAAAAGTATATTCCACTTCGGTCGCCAGCGTTTGATTAATTTCCCTTCTAATAAGAGAGCTTCGGTTTCGCTGCGAACCTCATGCCATTCAAGATCTCGGACCCGATCCATCATCGCGGCCACTTTAGGGGCCAATCGGGCCCGGGGGACAAAATAAGAGTCTAAGCGTTTCTTCAGATTCTTCGCTTTTCCTACATAGATAACCAAGCCAGCGGCATCTTTCATGAGGTACACCCCAGGGGTGCGAGGGGCTCGGCGGGCCTTCGCTTTGGCAGAAAGTTCTTCGGGGTTGGTTTGCATTCCTGTACAGGCCTCTTTTAGTAACCTTACAGACCCGTCACCCGCAAATGGATTCCAATAATAAATGTCAGCGCGAAGTCCTCGTTATCAATATTGGAAACGAATTGCTGGATGGCTTGAGAGAAAACGGCCATTTGCTTTGGTTGGGTGAACAATTAGCTCGTCGCGGTTTACCCATTACTCGTTCGGTGGTTTTACGCGATGATGCGGTCGAAATTTCTGAAGAGATTAAAAAATCTTGGGGCAAGTATGATTTAATCGTGACGACGGGTGGCCTGGGGCCGACCTCCGATGATCAAACTCGTGCCTCCATCGCTAAAGTTTTAGGTCTGAAATTACAACGCGTTGAATCCGCTGTAAAAAATCTCGAAACCTTATTCGCGAAAATTGGCCGTAAAGTTTCTCCCGCTGATTTAAGTCAATGCACTGTTTTAGAAGGTGGCGAGAGCTTATCCAATCCCCATGGCACCGCTCCGGGGATTTTTTATTGTGATGACCGGACGACCTTAGTGATGTTGCCAGGTCCGATTTTAGAACTTCATCCGATGTATGAGAATGAAGTTATTCCACGACTCTGCTCCATCGGTTGCGCCTGTGATGGTGAAGCTTATGTGCAAGTACGTACGTTTGGAATCGGTGCCGTACCTTTAGAGAGAATTGTTCGTCCCTTAATCGTAGATGGTATGCAGCTCACTTTCGGTACTCATACCGGAATTGTTGATGCTCGTATCACTTCTGGCACGAGCGGAGCTTGTTCGAAGAAACTCTGCGAAGTAGCTAAATCCATTCGTGATGCGGTGGGCGATGACTTTGTCTGCACTGGTCACTCTTGTTTAGCCACGATTGTGGTCGAACAGTTACGCAGTATGGAAAAAACCATCGCGTTGGCTGAATCGTGTACCGGTGGATTATTGGCTGATTCATTTACCGACATTCCTGGTGCTTCTAAAGTTTTTGCTGGGTCAGCGGTTTGTTACAGCAACGATGCCAAAATAAATATTTTAGGAATTTCGGAATGTTTGATTGCTCAGCACGGTGCCGTTTCGGCCGAGTGCGCTGAAGCGATGGCGGTGGCTGCGACTGAAAAATTTGGTACCGATTACGCCTTGTCTGTCACTGGTTTTGCCGGACCAGGTGGCGGCACTGATGAAAATCCGGTGGGCACTGTTTTTATTGGGTATGCGACCCCCACGGGAGTTTGGTCCAAAAAAGTTTTCATGCACGGTGATCGTGCCCAAGTTAAACTTCGGGCCGTGAATACCGCACTCGATTGGATGCGCCGTCATATCACTAAGTACGGTATCGAAGACTGCATTCGCGGGTCCTAATATCTCCATCAATAGAAATGCTGTTGCCACTCGGGCGTGACCAGTAAAATTAAGTGCGTGCCCGAGTTTCTTGCAGTCATCGCTGGTAAGGACGAATTCCTCGTCGAGGAAGACGCCGTTAAATTTTATCGTGCCGCTGTCAAAAAAGCCGGAGCGGATGCTGATTCACAGGTGATTGCTGCACAAATTACACGGGTAGAGGACGCCTTACAAATCGAACGCGAGTTCACTGAGGCGGTCTCCACGATGTCGATGTTTGGTGGAAAAAAAGTCATATGGCTCCGCAATCTAAATTGGATGGCTACTTCTAAACAGTCGCAATCGGCTGAAGTTAAGGAATCTCTAAAGCACATGCTCGAACTCGTCGCCAAAAGTAACGACATGGTTTCGATTATTATTTCGGCTTCGCCCTTGGATGGTAACCGCAAAGACCTTCAGGTTTTAAAACCAGTGGCTAACGAATTCATTGTCCACACCTTCGCTTCGCCCAAACCTTGGGAAAGTCAGAGTGAACAAACGGTGATGCAGATTGCTAGGGCGACAGCCATGTTGAAAAAATTAGGAGTAAAATTTGAGCCTGACGTCCCTGAAGTTTTAGTGGGTCGAGTGGGTGAGTCGACGCGCATGGTTTTAATGGAAGTGGAAAAACTTGCCATCTACGTCGGGCCGGGTGGAACCGTGAAAGCGCGTGATGTACTTTTTATTGTTCCACCTTTTGGTGAAGGAGAATTTTTTGAACCCATCGAAGCTTTCGCGGCTCGTGATTTAAATTGGGCTTTGGAATCTTTAGATCGTTATTTTTTCAACGAAAGTTCGTGTCGCCCATTAATCGCCGCCTTACAGAATAGAATTCGTTTACTCATCCAAGTTCGCTCCTTGGCTGACTCGGGTGATGTTAAGCTTACCGCGACGGGTATTCAGAAGGGACAATTTGAAGTCGCTGTAGGTCGACATAGTGCAACCTTTGGTTCTGCGACAAAATCTTCAGCTAATGTTTTTTCACAAAATCCGTGGTATTTAACCAGTCAAGTAGCTCCCGCGGCATTTCATTATACCTTGAGTGAATTGATTGATTTGCAGTTAGCCTGCACTGAATGCTTCGATATTTCTAACTCGGGAGGGGATGAAGAGGTTGCCATGCGAGCCTTATTCCTGAGAGCGCTTGCCGTTCGCCGTTAAAAATGATACGACTTATTTGAAAATGGATTCTGACTTCGTTCCAAATGTTCTCGCCGATCGCTATGCCTCCGCAGCGATGAAGTCTATTTGGTCAACGCGCGGTAGAATTGTTTTAGAACGCGAGTATTGGATTGCGGTGATGAAGGCCCAAAAAGAATTGGGCTTAGAGATTCCTGCAAATGCGATTACGGCATACGAAAAAGTAAAAGACCAAGTTGATTTAAATTCGATTCGTCAGCGCGAGGAAACGACTCGTCACGACGTGAAAGCTCGTATCGATGAATTTTGTGCTCTCGCTGGATTTGAACACGTACACAAAGGTCTCACGAGTCGCGATTTAACAGAATCGGTCGAACAACTCCAAGTTTACCGCTCACTCCAATTAATCCGTGCCAAAGCTGTAGCAGCCGTGACAGCTTTGGCTCGTCGTGCTGAAGCCGATCGCAGTCTTTTAATTTCAGCTCGTACTCACAATGTTGCCGCTCAGCCAACTACCGTTGGAAAAAGATGGGCGATGTTTGGCGAAGAATGTTTGCGTGGACTCAATCAAGTAGATGCCGAGATTAACCAATTTGCAGCTCGTGGACTTAAGGGTGCCGTGGGCACGCAGTTGGATCAATTAACACTTTTCTCAGGTGATAAACAAAAAGTAGCCCAATTAGAAAAGCAGGTTTTAGTGCACCTAGGTATACCGCATGTTTTAGGGGCTGTGGGCCAAGTTTATCCACGTTCGATGGATCTCGAAGTGATATCATCATTATTATCTTTGGCTTCCGGTCCTTCATCCTTTGCTAAAACACTGCGTCTGATGTCGGGTCATGAATTAGCGAGTGAAGGATTTTTACCTGGTCAGGTTGGCTCATCGGCGATGCCGCACAAAATGAATGCTCGTACCTGTGAGCGCATTAATGGCTTCCACGTTTTACTCCGTGGCTATTTAGCGATGGCCGCTTCATTGTCGGGCGAACAATGGAATGAGGGCGATGTTTCCTGTTCTGTGGTCAGACGGGTGATGCTTCCCGATAGTTTCCTCGCGATTGATGGATTACTCGAAGCCTTTTTAACGGTGTTGGCTCAGATGGAAGTTAATCAGTCTGTCGTGGAGCGTGAATCGAAACACTATTTACCTTTCTTGATGACGACCACTTTCTTGATGGAAGCCGTCAAAGCAGGGGCGGGTCGCGAGCAGGCCCACGAAGCCATTAAGGAACACGCTATTGCGGTAGCTAAAGATTTACGTTCCGGTAAGATTGATAAAAATAATTTAGTGGAACGCCTGGCCGATGATCAGCGCTTACGGCTCACTCGATCTGCCTTAGATAAAGCGATGGCTCAAGTGGACGAGTTAACGGGTATGGCCCAGGCCCAGGTCGACGCCTTTTCGCAGTCGGCCCAAGCTTGGCTGAAAAAAGTCCCCGAGGCGGGTAAAATTAAGCCTGGGCGGATTCTTTAGTATCAATAAGTCCTAAAGAAAAGGGTGGGGTTAGTTTTCCGTATTGCCAATAGGCGAGGGGCTAACCAGAACCCCATTTTAAACCTCTTCACAAATACCATGTCCTCCTTATCTGGAAATCTTCTCGTCGCACAAAGCGGCGGACCCACGCCGGTGATTAACGCCAGCCTCGCTGGTGTGATTGCTGAAGCCCTCAATCATGAAGACGAAATTGTCGATATCTTGGGTGGCTTGAACGGTATTCAAGGTATCTTGCACGAACAGTTGATCGATCTCGCGAGCGAAACTCAGCAAACTTTACGTAACCTCGAGCACACCCCTGGTGCCGCTCTCGGTACCTGCCGCTATAAAGTTAAGAAAGCGGAAGACTTCGATCGCATCCTCCAAGTTTTTGAAGCACATAACATTCGTTACTTCCACTACATCGGTGGAAACGATTCTCAAGACACCGCCGCGAAAATCGACGCCCTGGCTAAAGAGCGTGGTTATGAACTTCGTGTGATCGGCGTACCTAAGACCATCGATAACGACTTACCTTTAACCGATCACTGTCCTGGATATGGTTCTGTCGCTAAGCACATCGCTTTAACCGTTCGCGAAATGTCGTTAGATAACGCAGCGATGGGACAGAACGATTTCGTATCGATTTTAGAGGTAATGGGCCGCAATGCAGGCTGGTTAGCTGCTTCTTCAGTTTTAGCTCAACGTCGCGAAAAGAGTGACGACAATGGCAAGAACGCATCGAAGAACACTCACTACGGATGCACCGCTCCTCACATTGTTTTACTTCCTGAAGTTCCATTCAACGCCGATAATTTCGTTCAGCGCGTTCAAGAAGTTCTGAAACACAATGCTCACTGTTTCGTAGTCGTATCCGAAGGTGTTCAAGACGAAGCCGGAAATTATTTAGGTGCAGATACATCCAGCACGGATGCTTTCGGTCACGCCGTTCTCGGTGGCGCTGGTGAATATTTACGCACTCTCGTTGAAGGTCGCTTCGACGGCGTTAAGGCTCGTGCCTCTAAGCTCGGTATCTCACAACGCGCTGCTTCACATAATTCTTCTAAGACCGACGTTGAAGAAGCCAAACTCTGTGGACGCGAAGCTGTTAAAGCCGCGATCAAGGGTGAGTCCGGTAAAATGGTCATCTTACACCGTTCCACCAAAGAGCAGTATGCTGTAGAAACCAGCCTGGCTCCTCTCACTGACATCGCCAATGGCGTCAAAGCGTTCCCTGAAAAGTGGATCGGCGAGGACAAGATGTCCATCCACCCCGAGTTCGTTCGTTATGCATTGCCCCTCATCCAAGGTGAATTGCAACTGCCTTATGAGCAAGGACTTCCACGATACGCTCAGCTCTCAGCCGTGCGCGTTCAGCGTAAGTTAGAGGCCTATCAAACTGCCTAATTTTAGATAGAAACTAGATTAAGGGCTAAGACTTTAGGGTCTTAGCCTTTTTTTGTCTTACTTATTGCACAAAGTCGTTCTTATTTATAAATTATTCTTCCCCTAATAATCCCTTTTTTATGAAGATTTATACCCGATATTTTGCTCTCTCGCTGCTGATGTTTTCTTCAGCACTTTGTAACGCCGCCTTGCAAAATGGTAAACTCGAAGTGTCGATTATTAAGGGTCAATCTTCACTGATTAATCCTCAATCCATTAAGGAGCCGGTAGTTAAAGGAAAACTTTTTGAGCAGGGTTACAAAGTGGAGACGACCAAGGATTCCACCGTCGAACTTTGTCTTTCAAACGGATCCACCATTTTAGTTAATCCAGAAACCTTGGTCGAAGTTCGAACATTTCGCCAAGTAGCTTCTAATTTAATCATCGAAGGTGCTTATCAAAAACTCGATAAAGAGCCATCGCCATCAGTTGTAGAAGTTTTCGTGGTCAAAGGAAAAATCATCGGTGAAGCTCGAAAACTTAATCCACAGTCTTCATTCACCATTAAATCACCTGCCGGTGTTGCCCGTATTCGTGGTACCGTTTATTCCGTAGAATATTCACGAAACGAAACAACTCGCACAGGTAACATGGAAGTAGCTTGTGTAAAAGGTTCAGTAGAAGTCACCGTAAACGGTTCAGATAGTGGCTCACAAGCCGTTGAGCCTGGCAAAAAGATGAATGC
>Ga0214919_10001127_pt1 | contig 44898 bp, 40 predicted proteins | sample LL1503_MetaG_FD_177994 | JGI IMG/M metagenome (GOLD analysis project Ga0214919, IMG submission 177994) | Freshwater microbial communities from Lake Lanier, Atlanta, Georgia, United States - LL-1503 | ecosystem: Environmental > Aquatic > Freshwater > Lake | place: USA: Georgia | collected... | reverse complement strand
CGATAACATATGCTGCTCAATTTCGCTCACTTTCGCCTCAGCGCCAGGCTCAATTCCACGGAGGATCGCACCCCGCACGTTGCCATTATTAGTCAGTAAGCCCTGGGCCGACACATAAGGCGCTGCCGCTAACACATGCGCTTGCTCACGTGCGACTGCCGCCACAGCTGACCAATCGTGCAAGGTCTCGCCAACAGCACTAATTTGGACGTGAGCCACCGCACTCAACATTCGGGTGCGTACCTCGCGCTGAAACCCATTAAATACCGACAATACCGTAATCAACACAGTCATTCCTAGGGCAATGCCGACTACGGAAATTAACGAGATCACCGAAATGAATCGGGAGCGCGAACGCGAACGGGTATAGCGTAATCCAACAAAAAATGAAAATGCACTCACAATATGACGTATCCTCGAAAAGCGCAGTGTGCCACAAACTGAGACACTAAAAACAATAGATACGGCCTAGCATGTTAAAATTGCGCCTGCCCGCGCTAGCCGCCGCACTAAAAGCCCAAACCCTAGGCTCTGGATTGTCAATTCCGAATGATTCATTCTGGATTTTTAATCCTTCCTCATTAACCTAGAACCCAAGCCCAAAGTGTACGGCATAGCGTCCCTTTTATTTAGCTTGCGACTGGACGCTGCTCGCCCGCCCCATGCACCTCACACTGTTTATACCCGACCTACTGCCGCCTTACGGCACCGAATTCCAAGCGACTCAGGCCGACCCTGCCCCATCGTTGCGGCAACTCATGGGACGTGGCCATCGCCTGCAATTTGCCCCGATCGCCCCTGAAGTCTGGCTATGCCAAGCTTTTGAGGTGGAGCAGCGGCAAGACTGGCCAGTCGCCGCACTGACTGCAAGCCTAGATGGACTGAACGTTGGTGACGATTGGTGGATACGCGCAGACCCAGTACACCTTCAGCTAGAGCGCAATGGTAGCCGCATCATTGCCGCACCCCAACTCGAACTCGACCATGCAGATGCATTGGCACTAGCCGATACACTGAACACCTATTTCACACCAGATCACATACAACTCCAAGTCGCGCACTCTACCCGCTGGTATATTCACCAAACGGCAGCCAGTGAGGTCGTCGCACCACCACTTGGCGCTATCGCCGGCCGGCTGCTACCGCGCGTGTTATTAAGTGGTGCGCAAGCCAGTCGCTGGCATCGATTGCTCACTGAAGTGCAAATCGCTCTCCACGATCACCCGGTTAACCAACGCCGTAGCGCACAGCAAATACCCACCATCAATAGCCTCTACCTGTGGGGTGGTGGACATAAACCGATGGTTCATGGCGAGCACTTCCAACACCTTTGGAGTGACGACCCCCTTGCCACAGCCTTAGCCATCTATAGTGGTGCTGAAGCACTGGCTGCACCCGCCAATGCCGCCTCATGGTTTGCAAGTAAACCTCGCCTAGGCGACCAACACTTAATCACCCTAGAGCGCGCACATATCGCGGTACGCTATGGTGGTCCATTGGGTTGGCGCAAAGCACTTGCCACACTTGAAGACCTATGGTTTGCTCCGCTCCAGGCCGCACTACAGGCTAAACAACTAGAGCAAATCACCTTGATTGCTACCGGTGCAGATCGCTGTCTACAAATCACTTGCCGCCCCACAGATCACTATAAATTTTGGCGCAGCCCCTTGAGCTGGTCTGCACTGGCGAGTAGCGAATGACCGAAGCATGTCATGGCTCTGTGGCGAGCAGCGTCACGATCCGAGCAGTTAACCCTGAAGCACAAGAACACCTGCTCGGACAAGGTATCAGCCCATTAATGGCTAGGCTATATGCTGCACGAGAGATTCACGATATCGCGCAACTCGCTACCGACCTCAGTGCGTTACTAGCGCCGCAATTAATGCTTGGCATTACACAAATGGCAGCACATCTAGCCGATGCAATTGCAGCCCAGAGAAAATTACTGATCATTGCCGACTACGATGCCGATGGCGCAACTGCCTGTGCCGTGGGTCTGAGAGCCTTGCGCCAATTTGGCGCGACTGTCGATTACTTAGTGCCGAATCGCTTTGAGTATGGCTATGGCCTCACCCCTGAGATTGTGGCCCTCGCAATTACGCAACATCAACCCGACATTCTGATTACTGTAGACAACGGCATTGCCAGTATTGACGGCGTCGCCGCAGCCAATGCCGCAGGCATCAAAGTCTTAATCACCGACCACCACTTACCTGGCGACCACCTGCCAGACGCGTGGTGTATTGTGAACCCCAATCAACCGGGCTGCACATTTCCCAGCAAACACTTAGCCGGGGTCGGTGTCATGTTCTATGTCATGTTGGCGTTGCGCGCCGAGTTACGAGAACGAGGCACCTATCGCACCCAAACCGAACCCAATCTCAGTCAATGGCTTGATCTGGTGGCCTTAGGCACTGTCGCCGATGTGGTCAAGCTCGACGACAACAACCGGCGCTTAGTCGAGCAAGGGTTACAGCGCATTCGTAATGGTCGATCCCAAGCGGGTATCCAAGCACTGCTCGCCGCGGCAGGACGCGAGCATGAGCGCGTGGGAACCTACGACTTAGGCTTTGTGGTTGGCCCTAGACTCAACGCTGCGGGAAGGCTGACCGACATGTCCTTGGGCATCGAGTGTTTAACCACCAACGACGCCACCCGTGCCGCTGAAATTGCCGCACAACTCGACCAACTCAATCATCAGCGACGCGATATTGAAGCCGATATGCAAGCCTCAGCACTAGCCGAACTTGCAGAGATTCCCAGCGGCTACACCTTAAGTGTTTACCACCCACAATGGCATCAAGGCGTAATTGGCATTCTCGCCTCTCGCTTGCGTGAACAGTTTCATCGCCCAACATTCGCTTTTGCTACTGGGGCGGCCGGTGAGCTCAAAGGCTCAGGACGGTCTATTCCCGGACTCCATCTGCGCGATGCGCTAGATCTCATCTCAAAACGTCAACCACAATTAATTTTACGCTTCGGTGGGCACGCTGCAGCCGCAGGCCTGACCATTGCCGAATCCGCATTTGCTACATTTCAACACGCTTTTGAAAGCGTCGCTCAAGAGCTGCTCAGTGCTGCTGACCTAACCCGTCAATGGGTGACTGACGGCCCCTTAGCCGTGACTGAAGCCACCTTAGCACAAGCAGACATCATAGCGACCCATGTTTGGGGGCAAGGCTTTCCTGAGCCACGCTTCTTTGATCAATTCAAAGTCATACATCAACGCATCGTTGGCACACGCCATCTCAAGCTACGTCTAGCGCGTGAAGCAGTGCTGTTCGAAGCCATACTGTTTGGCCAAGCAGAATTCTTACCTGAGCAGATCGAAGCAAGCTATCGCTTAAGCACCAATCACTACAAAGGTGCCAGCACCTTACAACTCATCATCGAGCACTGGCAACCAGTTTCAGAAAACAATCTGTAGTCATCACTTAGTGATGCACCCGCTCCATTTGTGGATGCATGCATTTGAAGATATTTAATCTAAGCCCTTCACAATATCTTCAACAACCTTCTTGGCATCGCCAAAAACCATCATCGTCTTATCCATATAAAACAGCGGATTATCAAGTCCAGCATAACCGGCCGCCATAGAACGCTTGTTGACTAAGATAGTACGTGATTTGGCCACATCTAAAATTGGCATGCCGTAAATTGGGCTGCCTTTTTCATGCGCTAGCGGATTCACCACGTCATTAGCACCCAATACCAACACCACATCGGTCGTGCCGAAGTCACTGTTAATATCATCCATCTCTAGTACTTGGTCGTAGGGGACTTCCGCCTCAGCCAAAAGTACATTCATATGACCTGGCATCCTCCCGGCTACCGGATGAATGGCATAGCGTACTGTCACACCCTTGGCGATTAGCTTATGCGCCAATTCTTTAACGGCATGCTGGGCGCGAGCCACGGCTAAACCATAGCCTGGGACAATAATCACAGACTCCGCATTAGCCATCAAAAATGCCGCATCATCAGCCGAACCCGAACGCACAGTGCGCTCCTCACCGCCCGTAGACGCCGCTCCCTCTGCCGCACCAAAACCACCAAGAATGACGCTAAAGAATGAGCGGTTCATCGCCTTACACATAATGTAGGAGAGAATCGCACCGGAAGATCCCACCAAAGAACCCGCAATAATTAACAGCTGGTTATTGAGCGAGAAGCCAATGCCCGCAGCTGCCCATCCAGAATAACTATTGAGCATCGAGATTACCACTGGCATATCAGCACCACCAATAGGAATAATGATTAACACACCTAAAACAAATGCAATCGTCATCATCACCAAGAACGGCAACCAAGGCTGGGCAGGCGCTAGAAAAAACGCACCGCCAAAACCCAACATCACGATGGCTAAAATCAAGTTAACCATGTGCTGACCAGGGAACACCACAGGCGCACTAGAGAATAAGCGGAACTGCTTACCCAAACCGGCTAACTTACCGAAGGCAATCACCGAACCTGAGAAAGTAATAGCACCTACAAATGTGCCGATAAAAAGCTCTAACTTGTTACCCATAGGCATGGGGTTCGACATATTAAACGATGACGGATTGTTGACTACCGCGACTGCAATGAGCACTGCCGCTAAGCCAACTAAGGAGTGCATGGCCGCCACTAACTCTGGCATTTGCGTCATCTCGACGCGGCGAGCAGCATAAGCGCCGATGGCCGCACCAATCACCATCGCTAATAAAATCAAATCGAGCCGACCTTGCGCAACAATTGCCAAAGTCACCACAATCGCAATCGCCATACCGACCATACCAAAGGTATTGCCTTGACGGGCAGACTCAGGGTGAGACAGCCCCTTAAGCGCCAAAATAAAACATACCGAAGCAATCAAATAGCCCAACACTGCCATATTTGCGCTCATGCTTGATCCCCTTGCCGAGGTGCCTTAGGTGTTTTTTTCTTGAACATCGCCAACATTCGCTGAGTCACCATAAAACCACCAACGACATTAATCGCTGCGAGCCCAACGGCTACTGCACCAGAAATCGAGCCAAAATCTGCTGTCTGGGCGCCCGCGGCGAGAATAGCTCCGACAATAATCACCGAGGAAATGGCATTAGTCACGCTCATCAAAGGGGTATGCAATGCGGGGGTGACGTTCCAGACCACGTGGTAGCCGACAAACACCGCCAATACAAAGATGATCAAATTAATAAGGGTTGGATCTACCGCACCTGTCATGACACATTCTCCCTAATACATACACCAGTGGCAATTACCAACAACTGCATGTAACTGTCTAATTAACAAAAGAAATTAAAAAATAATACAAAAAATTTCATTCCACCCAACAACCTAAGACTGAAGTTTAAGGCCGTAGTAACTGTCCGTTATGGCACACCAAAGTGCCCGCAATAATTTCATCAGTTTGATCTAAATGCCAAACTCCGGTCTGAGGATTAAGAAATAATCCCAAAAAATTCAATATGTTACGTGAATATAAGGCACTTGCATCGGTGGCTACTAGCGCTGGTAAGTTAGCAATCCCAATTAAAGTCACCCCATGCTTTACCACGGTTTGATCCAGCTCGGTTAAAGGGCAATTACCGCCTTGCTCTGCCGCCATATCCACAATGACTGAGCCAGGCTTCATCGACCTGACCATCTCTTCGGTCACCAACACGGGTGCAGCACGTCCGGGAATCAATGCCGTAGTGATCACAATATCTGCTTGGCGAATTCGCTCCGCAACCAAACTCGCCTGACGCGCCACCCAGGTGGCTGGCATCGGACGAGCATAGCCACCAACACCTTGGGCAATTTCACGCTCTTCATCGGTTTCAAAAGGCACGTCAATAAACTTCGCCCCCAATGACTCAACTTGCTCTTTGGTGGCGGGACGCACGTCAGTCGCCTCGACTACTGCACCAAGACGCTTAGCCGTTGCAATTGCCTGTAAACCAGCTACACCCACGCCCATTATAATGACGCGAGCCGCTTTTACAGTGCCTGCAGCCGTCATCAACATGGGCATCAACCGGGTATAGGCATTAGCCGCCAACATCACCGCTTTGTATCCACCTAAATTCGCCTGCGAGGAGAGCACATCCATGCTTTGCGCGCGCGATATGCGAGGTAAGGCTTCTAGCGCAAAAGCACACACCCCTTGCGTAGCCATGGCTTGCAACCCTTCGCGATGATGTGGATTGAGTAAGCCAATAAGCACCTGGCCGGCATGCATTTGCGCAAGCTCTGTCGCTTGCGGTGAGCGCACTTTTAATACCACCTCAGCGTCTTGGTAAATATGGCCTGCCGTGGGCACAATACTCGCACCAGCGGCAACAAAATGTTCATCTAAAATACTTGCCTTAAGGCCGGCTCCGGCCTCTACCATCACGCTGTGATAGCCGCCTTTGAGCAATTTCGTCACCGTCTCAGGCGTTGCGGCAACCCGTGTCTCGTTGTGCTGTGTCTCAGCAGGAATACCAAACTTCATCGTCACTATCCTCTCAACCTGGTGCTTATTCATCGACTGTGCTCGGGGAGTAGATCGCTACTGCAACAGATTCAGACCCAAACACAAAACACAAAATAAAAAATAAAAATAATAAATAAAATCAGATACTTAATTCATTAAATCATGCTCTTGAGGGTTGAACTCGATCTCGCCAAGCCCGCACTTCCACATCCGCACTCCCGCTTCCGAATTTCCTCTTCAATTATAAACTCAAACGCCCTAAGGTCACGCCCTACCCAAAGAATACTTATTGGCTCGACGCCAAGACCCTAGCACCCTCAGCAATAAGCGCCGAATTAGCCGCAGCTTGGCTATAATCCTCACCCATGCCTTCCATTTCCCCATTACCTGAACTGCTAATCAACCAAATCGCAGCTGGCGAAGTCATCGAACGCCCCGCCTCGGCACTCAAGGAGTTGCTCGAGAACAGCTTAGACGCTGGCGCCCAAGCCATCAGCATTGAATTAGCCGCGGGCGGCATTAAGCAACTGTGCGTCAGCGACGATGGCGAGGGTATCGCACACGATGAACTGGCCCTCGCACTCGCACGCCATGCTACTAGCAAAATCAGCACACTAGATGACTTAGAGCATGTCAGCAGCTTAGGGTTTCGCGGTGAAGCCTTGGCCAGTATTGCCTCAGTGTCGCGACTGGAATTAACCAGTCGTCGCGCGGATGCCCCACATGCTTATCAAATCAGCGCAGAAGGTGCACAACTCGGCGACATCGCGCCAGCGACCTTAGCCCAAGGCACCCGCATCGACATCCGCGAGCTCTACTTCAATACACCGGCACGGCGCAAATTTCTCAAATCTGAACAAACCGAGTTCGCTCATTGTGAAGAGGTCGTGCGGCGCTTAGCCTTATCGCGACCAGACGTTGCATTTAGCCTTACGCACAACGGTCGCGCTCGCTTCCAGTGGCGCGCCCATGCTCTACATGCACGCATCAACGCTGCCGTCGGTGAGGACTTTGGCAATGCGGCACTCAGCGTAGACGAATTTAGCGGACACATCGGATTACAAGGTGCGATCAGCACACCGGCACAAGCCAAAGGCAGTCGCGACACCCAATACTTTTTTGTAAATGGTCGCTGTGTGCGCGACAAAGTCGTGGCCCATGCTGTGCGCCAGGCCTATGCCGATGTGCTGCATCACGATCGTCACCCTGCCTATGTGTTGTTTTTGCAAATCGACCCCCAACTGGTCGACGTTAATGTTCACCCAGCCAAAACAGAAGTGCGCTTTCGTGACTCGCGAGCAGTTCATCAATATCTGTTTCATGCTCTACATAAAGCGTTGGCAAAAACAGCTGGGACAACACCAAGCCCACAAGCGGTATTGAGCACAACATTGCATACCGAACAAACTGATCAAGCACAAGCACCAGCCCCCGCGACCTATCGTCAACAAACACAATTCAGCCTAGGCGTAGCCCAAGCAACAAATGCCTACGAACGACTATTTCCCAGAGCCGGCAATAACCCAATCAGCGCTGAAACAACTCTGACCATAAGCGCAAATAGCGACCAACGCTTAGCGCCTATTGCAAACTCGCAAGCCACTAATCAACAAGCTTTAACGGATGAGGAGCATCCGTTAGGTTATGCGCTCGCGCAATTAGCCGGCATCTACATCTTAGCCGAGAATCGCCAAGGCCTGATCATTGTAGACATGCATGCTGCCCATGAGCGCATCATGTATGAGCAACTGAAAACCGCGATCGATGCGCAACATATACCGATGCAACCCCTACTTATGCCGGTGCATTGCACAGCAAGTGCCTTAGATGTAGCCACTGTAGAAGATGAACGAGAGACCTTGGAGTCTCTTGGTTTCGATCTCGCGCTAGGTGGCCCCAATACCCTAATTATTCGCGGTGTCCCCGCGCTACTAGTGGACGCCGATGTCCAAGCCTTAAGCCTGGCCGTCCTACACGATATCCGCGAATACGGAGCTAGTCGCATTGCTACCGAACAACGCAATGAACTCCTGGGGACTATGTCCTGCCACGCAGCAGTACGCGCTAATCGGCGGCTCAGCGTTACCGAAATGAACGCGCTCCTGCGTGACATGGAAATCACCGAACGCTCTGGGCAATGCAACCATGGCCGCCCGACTTGGTATCCCATGCCCGTGAGTGCTCTCGATCGCCTATTTCGTCGCGGTCAATAAGTAACGCCTACCCCACTAGCCGTCAATTCTCTAGACACGGATAACACCGCTAAATCCTCGCCATGCAGAACTTGAACAATCCCCACAGCACAGCCACTGCGCTACCACCAGCACTACTTCTGATGGGGCCAACAGCAAGCGGCAAAACAGCAGTAGCAATTGCCATCGCTAAACAACTGCCGTGCGAGATCATCAGTGTTGATTCTGCCCAGATCTATTTAGACATGAATGTAGGCACTGCCAAACCAGAGCTTGAGATTCTTGCTCATACACCGCACCATCTAATTAACATCATCAGCCCCGAACACAGTTACTCTGCTGCACGCTTTTGCGATGACGCGCTGGACTTAATGCACAAGATTACTGCGCGCGGTCGAATCCCTTTATTAGTGGGCGGCACAATGCTCTACTTTAAAGCCTTGCTCGAAGGCTTAAATAGCCTGCCACAAGCGGACCCAGAAATACGACAAGCCATTGAAGACCAAGCTGCCAGCGCTGGCTGGTCAGCGGTCTATAACGAACTACAAACAGTCGACCCCGTCACTGCGAATCGCTTACAACCTGGCGACACCCAGCGCGTGCAACGTGCACTTGAAATTTATCGCATCACTGGTCAAGCCATGAGCGCATTACTAGATGCGCCACGACTACAAAACTTTCCTTATCGCGCTATCACTATTGCATTAACTCCTAGCGTGCGTGCCGAACTCCACCAACGGATCGCAGTGCGCTTTAACCACATGCTCGCTCAAGGATTGGTTGACGAATTAACTGCATTAAAAAAAACCTATAATCTACACGCGCAACTGCCTGCCATGCGCTGCGTTGGTTATCGACAAGCCTGGGATTTTCTAAATAATCAAATCAACCAGACGCAACTACGCGAGCAAGGTATTGCAGCCACTCGCCAATTGGCCAAACGGCAACTCACATGGCTGCGCGCCATGCCTGAGCTCACCACATTCGACTGCTTGGACAATGATCTAGAGACTCAAGTGCTGCAGTATATTCAACACCAACTCAAGTCGTTCAACAGCTAACGGTTACTATCAATAGCACGCCATCGTTCAAGGATTTTAGTATGCCAACTCAGCACCACGCTACCTATGCACTGTATAAAAACCACCAACAAATACTAGCGGCTTGTAGCACGCTTCTGTGCACCCTCTATTGTGCTGTAGCGTTCACCCAACCCTTTCCGACCAAACCGATGCGCATTATCGTGCCCTATCTGGCTGGCGGTGGTGTAGACACTGCAGCCCGAGTCATGGCTCCCAAAATGGCCGAATACTTAGGCAAGCCCATACTCATCGAAAATAAACCTGGGGCAGCAACCAACATTGGTTCAGACCATGTCGCAAAATCACCAGCGGATGGCTATACCATGCTACTAGCCAACTCCTCACAAATTGCCAATGTCAGCATCTACGGCACAGGTAAAATGCCTTATGACTTACGTAAAGACTTAAGCCCCTTAGCACTCATTGGGATCACTCCATTATTATTAGTTGTGCACCCTTCACTACCTGTACGATCCGCTAAAGACCTCATTACCTTAGCTCGCGCCCACCCCGGCAAGTTGACCTACGCTTCAGCTGGTATCGGCAGTCCCACACATATTGCTCCGGAGCTATTTAAATCAATGGCAAGATTAAGCATGCTACACATCCCCTACAAGGGTGGCAGCCAAGCAATTACCGATTTACTCGGCGGCCAGACCAGTTTGTATTTCAGTGCGATGTCCACAGGTCTGCCCCTCGCGAAATCTGGGCGCTTGAGGGCCCTAGGCGTGACCAGCCCTCAACGCTTTGTTGGGCTGGCCGATATTCCAACAATCGCTGAGAGCGGCCTACCAGGATATTCGCTAGTCGGTTGGTTTGGATTGCTATTGCCAGCCAACACCCCTCTGGATACTGTCAATCGCCTGCATGATGCGGCCAATCGTGTGCTAGCCACACCTGAAATCAAAGATCGACTCATTCTCGAAGGCATTGAAGCGCAAGCTCAAACTGTGCAGGCCTTTGATAGCTTCCTGCAAAAAGAACTTGAGAAATATGCCAAAATTGTGCGTGACGCACGCATCTTGCCCGAATAATTCAGTATCTCAATTCACCATTCAAATAACTAGACTTCAAAGGAATATTGTTGATGACTCCCCTACTCGGCGCCGACTGCCATGCACACGTCTTTAATCCAACACGTTTTAAATATCAGACTGACGAAATTTATACCCCATTAGCCTGCCAAGAAGGTACACCTGATCAATTTCTGACTTTGCTCGAACTGCATCAACTCTCGCACGGCCTCTTGGTTGGCGCAGGTCCGTATGGTTACGACAACAGCTGCCTGCTAGATGCCATTGCACAATCCAATCAACGCTTCAAGGGGATTGCTCTGTTGCCAAACAACGTCACAGAACACGAAGTCGAGCGACTCGCAGCTGGTGGTATTGTAGGGGTGCGGATTAATCTATTTAATCACGGCGTGAGCGTACTGGAGGACGCCGAGATGCCAAACTTACTCGCCAAGATTAAAGCCGCCAATTGGTTTGCACAAATTCAATACGGCAAGGATCAACTGGTTGACGCACTACCGATTTTAGAGCGTGCAGGTGTGCGGGTTATCATCGATCATTGCGGTCGCCCCGATTTGAGCCGTGGTATACAACAACCAGGATTCCAAGCCTTGCTTGCGCTAGGACGCAACAGCAACGCCGTGGTTAAACTCTCTGCGGTCTACCGCTTCTCACAACAGCCATACCCCTATAGCGACGTCGAACCTTACATTCAAGCCTTAGTTGAAGCGTTCACCATAGAGCGCTGCGTGTGGGCCTCAGATTGGCCGTTTACTCGCTTTGATGCACGCATGGATTACAGTCCTCTCTTAGCCTGCTTAAAGCGTTGGTTTCCCGATAATAATGACCGCCAAACAATTCTGTGCACTAATCCTGCCCGCTTATTTGGTTTTGGCCAATAAGCACTTGACTAGCAATCACTATTTACTGTCCTGTAGATTCCACCTTCACCTGCGCCCAGCCTTGGGCAAGGGTGAGGCGTAGGCTCTCTACGTCAGCGAGCTGCTCTGCATCACGCACAATCGTACCATCGAGCTGAGTCGTAATACTATATCCACGCTCCAATACTCTCTGTGGATTGAGATGCAGTAAATCGGACTGCAATCGGTTGGTACGATCTTGAACAATACGTAACTGCTCATGTAGCGCACGCGTCAATCGCTGGGCTAACGATTGCTGTCGCTGCAGTTGGGATTCGATGTCAGGCGCACCCAGTCGCAGTTGTTGCGACAACTCACGTATCCGCCACGCGGCGTCTGCAGATTGACGGCCCCAGGATTGCAATAAGCGCCGTTGCAACTGCTGCACATGTAAAACCTGTTGCGCCAATCGCGCATCTGGATGCACCAAGCGCCGCGCTAAGTAATCAACTTGCTGCATACGCGCCTCGATGCCGCGCTGAACAATACGCACTAGACTCTGCGCTAAACTGGCACACTGACGCGCCAACTCAACGCCATCAGGACTAGCCATTTCCGCAGCAGCAGTTGGCGTTGCAGCGCGAGCATCAGCAACAAAATCAGCAATAGTGACATCGGTCTCATGCCCAACACCGCTGACGACGGGAATAGGGCATGCGCGTATAGCGCGCGCCACACACTCCTCGTTATACGACCATAAATCTTCAATACTGCCACCACCACGGCACACAATTAACACGTCGCATTCGCAACGCATACCTGCCAGCGCGATAGCTTGGGCAATTTTTTCATGCGCACCCACACCTTGCACTGGGGTTGGATAAATAATCACAGCAATACTTGGCATACGTCGTCGTAAAGTAATGAGCACATCGCGCAAAGCAGCTGCTTGAGGCGAAGTGACGACACCAATGGTACGCGGATAAGCAGGCAATTCGCGCTTAAGTGCAGCATCAAATAAACCCTCATGTTGTAATTGGGCTTTAAGCTTCTCAAACGCCGCATATAAAGCGCCCAGCCCTGCACGGCGCATGGCATCCACATTAATTTGGAATTTGCCACGCGCCTCATAGACAGTCGCTGTGGCTCGAACTTCAACTTGCATGCCATTCTCTGGCACCCAGTCTAAGTGTTGTGCCTTTTGGCGAAACATCACGGCATCGACTTGAGCACTATCATCTTTAACCGTGAAATAGCAATGACCACTATCATAGCGCTTAAAGTTTGAGATCTCTCCCGCCACCCACATCAAGGCAATGCCGCGCTCAACTGCAAGCCGCGCTAAACGGTTAAGTTCAGAAACCGATATCACTACCGGTGATGTTGCGCGCGCAATCAAATCACTCATCAAATTCCCTAATCACTCTCATACAATCCACACTTACTGCGCTTGCAGCCCTGCGCTACGAATAACCCGAGCCCATTTTTCTTGCTCACGGTTTAGAAATGCTGCAAATTCTGCAGTAGTGATCGCTGAGGCGCCCACACCAATCGCTTGCAGGCGCTCAATAGCATCCACCTCAGCCAAGCCACGCACTACCTCATGATGCAAACGTGAGACCAATTCGACAGGCAGTGCAGCAGGTGCTAGGAGGCCATACCAAGAAATTACCTCAAAACCTTTCAACCCCCCTTCAGCCAATGTTGGCACTTCGGGCAAGGTTGCCGAACGTTGTGCGCTAGTCGTGCCAATTAATCGCATACGCCCAGAACGGTAGTGGGGTAATACTAAAGATACCCCAGGAAACGCGCACGAAATATGACCACCTAATAAATCTACACTTGCGGGTGCAGCACCTTTATAAGGAATATGTGTGATCTGAATACCTGCCATCGATTTAAACAATTCACCTGCAAGATGCGACGCAGTAGCCACACCGGCCGAGCCGTAGGTCAGCGGGGTGCGTTGCATCTTGGCCAGTGCTATGAGTTCACGTAAACTACGGGCTGGGATAGAGGGATGGATCGCTAATACATTGGCAGAAGTCGCTAACAATGCTACAGGGGCAAAATCCTTTTTGGTATCAAAGGGTAGTTTTGCATACAAGGATGGGTTCACTGCATGCGCAAACGCTGGCAACAATAAGGTATAACCATCAGGTGCAGCTCTGGCCACATACTCTGCGGCAATATTGCCACCCGCGCCAGAGCGAGTCTCAACGATCACCGGCTGCCCCCATTTATCTGACAACTTTTGCCCCGCAACCCGCGCAATAACTTCAGTAGGTCCACCAGCTGCAAAGCCTGCAACTATACGAATTGGCTTAGTGGGGTAGCCTTGCGCCAACAAATGGCTTTGCGATCCAATAACGCTTAACACTACCGCGAATATAATCTCTAAATCTCTATGCAGTTGGCGCATTTAAACCTCACCTATGAAACTCATTCTGATTATCAAAAATAGTCTAATACAAACAATCTCTATAACCTTGCTTGTCAAACAATTGGCGATGTCACAGTAAGAAAATAAAATTAACTAAATTACATTAACTAAATCGCATTACCCGTATCACTGATCTGCGAATGCATCCACTGTAAATCATGATGGACCAATCACTTGATTAATATCGCTTGATTAATATTAATTTCTGCTCCAGATTCAATATAAACAATTCCAAACGATGATCCAATCATATCATTGATGTAGCGAGACTTGACGCAGCGTATGCACAATGAAATACTCAATCACATCACTCCATTCAAGAAAGCCCACTTTATGATTAATCTGCAATTTTATGATCCATCTGGCGCTTTAAAAATAATGCATCAGCATGCGCCACGCTTAGACACTTTAGCCGGCAAAAAAATCGGCATCCTATCTAACGGTCAATGGCAAGCCTATCGCATGCTACCCCTTTTAAAGCAGCTGATTGAGGCTGATTTTCCTGATGCCACTGTGATTGGAGATGATCAATTCCCTCAAGGCACAAGTATTATCGGTCAAGCCGCCACTGTCCAAATGGTCAAAGATAGTGGGGTCGATGCAGTCATTATTGGTAACGCTGCCTGAGGGGCCTGCTCAACAGGATGCGGCCGTGCTGCCGCCCAACTCGAAGCGCTTGGTATCCCAACAGTCATACTGACTCGTAAAGAATTTATTGGAGTTGTTAACAATGCGGTTGGTGGTGTTGGGTTTACACCTGAAGCCGCTATGGTTGTGTTTCCTATAGATAATTTTCTACCAGATGCGGATCTATCTGCACTCTCCGAGCGCAAACAAGAATTCTATGATGGCCTCACTCAATGGCAACCGCGCCAATCTGCTGCCACCAGTAGTCCTCAGCTAGAAGTCAGTGCTGCCGATTATGAAACTGCACTCATTAAAGTCAATGACTTACTACTCGCACGCCATTGGGGGGACGGGCTACCATTATGGCCAGCTACAGAAGCTCGCACACAATGGATTCTACGCGGCGCCACGCTACCGCGTGACCACATCATTGGACGCTTCCCACCGCGCGGCGGCATGGTCACCATTGAATCCTGTGCCATTGCACTCGCGATGGCAGGTGGGCGACCAGAGTATCTGCCAGTGTTAGTTGCTGCGGTCGATGCCTTTCTTGACCCCTTAACGACCGGTGATCTTCTCCAAGCCACCTCAGGCAGCCCATTTCCCATGATTGTCGTGAACGGCCCTATCGCAAAAAAAATTCGTCTGAATTCAGGTTTTGGTATTTTAGGACCAGACCCGCAACATCCCGCAGGCGCTAGCATCGGCCGCGCACTGCGGCTGATGCAACAAAATTTAGGTGGCGCCTTACCCGGAGTAGGCACCATGGCGGTCTTTGGCATGATGCGTAACACCAATGTGGTATTTGCTGAAGATGAAGACGGACTCCCCGCAGGTTGGACTCCGTATGTGAATGAACGTCATGGATTTGCAGGAGGTAGCAACTGTCTGTCCTTAGCCTTTGGCAATGGCGCGACCAACGTATTTCGTCGAGGCGCTAAAGAAGAGACTAAAGAGGAGGATGCAGTTCAAGGTCTTCACCGTATTGCGGGCTACATGCGAGTGCCTGACGTGCATTACCTTTGGGGTTACGACAAAGGTACTCCAGGCTTAGTCGTAATCTCTAAGGTTGTCGCTGCAGGGCTTGGTGATTTAGGTTGGACTAAAAAAGATGTGCGTGAGTTTCTATTACTGCACTCCAAAGTTCCCATGGCCGAGATGAACAAAAGTGGTGGCACTGCTTTTATGAAAATTGCCTCTACTGCAATAGGTCGCGACAGTATCAAGCACGACCCCTGGCCAATTACTTCTAACGCTGACAATATTGGACTGATTGTTGCGGGTGGCGGACACTCTAGTCACGCCTTATGGATGCAAGCTTATAGCCCGGCAGTTTTAGGGCGCGAGATTGCCATTCCAGAGTGCTTTGATGAACTGATTAAAGAGTCGCGGCAACAATAGCACTAGATCTGTGCTGATCGTTGTTTAAAACGCAAAAATGGTATTGCACGTACAGTTGATTAGTAATTATTCATAAAAAACTATTCATAAAGCCTGAAAACGATTACGGAGCTCCAAATCAATGATCCGTAATCGTTTAGCCCTATACGCTAGATATGATCGCCTAACACCCAATCGAATTAGTAGGGCTTTTACGCGAACTTGGTGAGCCTCTAGTGAAAATGCAGTGAGACTCGGTTAAAACTCTAGCTAGACTTTAGCTAGACTTAACCCGACTACCATCTGCACGGTATGCAGGCATGGCACTCATCGCCATTCTCTCTTCACGCGCAGGGTCATCTACCACACGACAAGTGTTATCCCAAAGCATAGTGGGATGTTGTTGCACATGATACGGTTGCCATTTCGGAATTCCCGCATGATTCGGATTACCTGTACGCATAAACGCATACCAAGCATCCATCATTGCATGTTGCAGCGCATATCTCTCTGGACTACTGCCGGTAATACCACTCGCAATATCAACATTACCGAACGAAAACGGTATGCAAATCGTATGAGGAGACTTTAATAACCCATTCAATACCGGAGTCTTCCAAGTAAACAAATAATGCCAAGAAGGGGCGGCTGACAAATCAGACTTCAGCTCCGAGGCTTTAATCACATTGCGCCGATACTGATGATCAGTACTAATGGCAACCCACAAATCACTGGCAGACGCTTGGGGCCGTGACCTACGATATAGTTGCATGAGTTGACGCGCTTGAGCCTCATCCACACCCACGAAGTCTTGCACCTTAGCTAAGGCTTGCGATTCATTATATTGGAAATTTTCCATGACCTGCGAATACGGGAATGTCATTTCATTCTCACATGATCCAATCATCATCGGAATATCGCGGGATATACTCGCAGCGCTGGGATCAAACGGGTGAGTAGGTAGTGCACGACCATCAACAACCGGCCGATAATTATCCACTCGCCCTGCTGCAGCAACTGCCTTTTGCATCGCTGCTAACAATGTAGCAACGGGCACCTCACGCAAAACCTTGATATGCGACTCATCTAGATTCAATTGTTTGAGTAAATAATAAGTATTACGCTGTGCTTCATCGGGAGTCGCCATACGTAATAGTGATGATGCACTTTGCACAATGGTCTTATGAAATAATCCACGAGCCTGCGGCATCGCCATTAACACTGCGACTTTAGATGCGCCGCCTGATTGACCAGAGATGGTGACATTATTTGGGTCTCCACCAAATTGACTAATGTGTTGACGCACCCATTGCAAGGCTTGAATGATATCTAACATACCAACATTACCGGCATCTCTGTAGGCCTCACCAGCATCTAAGGCAAGGGATAGATGACCGAACAAATTCAATCTGTGATTTAGCGATACCATCACCACATCACCACGCTGCGCAAAGTGATGTCCATCAAGACCAGGCGCACTGCTCGCGCCCGAAACAAAACCACCCCCATGAATGTAGACCAAAACTGGTCGACGACCCTGATCATGAATGGCAGGGGTAAATACATTCAATACCAAACAGTCTTCACTAAGCGGGCGGCCATCACGAATCCATGCCAAATGCGGCTCTAATGCAGGGCGCTCATTTTGAGGGGCACGAGGACCATACGCGATGGCGTCTTTAATCCCAGACCACGGGGCAACTGCTTGCGGCGGCAACCAGCGATTAGCGCCTCCGGTATTCGCACCATAATGAATACCTTTGAAGCTGTAGATACCGTTGGTACGCAGTCCGCGTACTCTACCCGAAATAGTCTCCACTACCGCATGATCGCTGCTTTGGGCATACAGTGGGGTCGCTGCACTCAGCAATAGGCCACCACTGAATTGCGCGGTATTCGACAACCATTGGCGCCTGCTTAGTCGTTGGAACATTGGATTTGACATGGTTACCATAGCGAACCCCCTCTCAAAAACAAGCGGATTGATTGCTTGTTTGTAATTGTATCCATCAATGGATTTATTCTTGACCAGTCACATCATATCAAAGATGCAAGATCTTTGACGACATCAACTTAAGCTATAAAACTTACGCTATAAAATAATTGGATATTCATCTAAAGACTACGAGTTTAAGTCCGAGTTTAAGTCCGAGTCTAAGAGCCAACCATAAAGCTTATACACCAAACAACTTCTTATGGCATTTAGCATTCAAAGAGCGTAGATTTACATTCATCAAAATCCGAAAAGTCAACCAGTCTAATCGGCTTTTTGATCGAAAATTTCATCCATTTCTGTTTCAACTTTATAGGGGTGTAATTAGGATTACTATTTTCTTTAATGCTCATTCTTTTTGTCAGTAAGTTGATGCTGATTGCGCTCAATATGTCAGGGCCATGAGCCTCTTCTCTATCGTAGCCGATCAGCACAAATTCAGAGTTTATATAGCGAAATATATACCTCCAGTAACCATATCGCCCGTGTGCATAGTGAACAAACAAACCACCCTTTTGGATGTAAATATTCAGATAAGGTGGCATATAAAGACCGCCATCTTCGTTTTCTGATGAAAAACAGTTTTGAAATCCAAGTGCTAGCACGTATTTAGTTTTTTGATTGAATACCACCACAATGCCGCGTCGGTTACGATCTAGTAAGCCGCGCATTTCATCTTTAACGATTCCAGTACTGAGTGTACCCCTAGTTATGAATACATAATCTTCAAGCCCGTCTTTATTTAAATCACCCCGAATTGTTTCGGTAATCACATATCCCTTAGGTATGAATGCATATGGTGAATCTGCACTGTTCAAAGTGCTTTGCGCAAATACCTGAGAAGCAAAGCATAAAATTATAAAAACAGCTTCTTTAATCATCAGTTCAATACTTATATGTTCAAAAGCAGAAATACTAGATTGTGTATTATGGTGGGCTAGAACAGAAATCAACTCAGCGATATTTTACCTTCCGCAGGATTGCTAAGTGCTTTAAGCGTATTAGTGATAATAAATCTCGAGTTATTTCACGAACGACAACTTGTAAATGATGTGCGTGATTTAAATTGGTCATTAACTAACCGCTATATTCACTACATTAAGTGAATCAGTGGTTTTCTTAGAAAAACACTTGTTCAGACTATGCAGGCGTAAGCATGACTACATTTATTTAGATCATGAAGCCTGTTCACACTACCCCTCTGACATAGAAACCAAACTCATTTGGTTTAGGTTTAGTAAAAAATGATGCGGCCAAGCACTATAAACGCTCTAATCGCATTAACCGTTAAATGAACTCTGGGGCAACGCCATATACTATGAAAGCCTTGATTTTATCTATTAAGTTATTGATTTTAAATAATTTTTTAGATATTGCATTGCTGTCAATCCCAACGCTCATCTTTGATTTGAATTGCACTACCTAGCATTTGCACAGGGAATACTGCCGTAGGCTCATAGGCCGGTGCGCACAAGGCTTCACCAGTGCGCAAACAAAACCGCGCACCATGACGAGCACATATAATTTGATCACCGTCAACTTTGCCGCTCGCCAATTCACCACCATCATGGCTACAGACATCTTCGAGCGCTAGATACTCGCCATCGATATTAAAAATGGCAACATTTGCACCATCAAGGTCAACCACTTTGACTGCACCAGGGGCAATTTCATCAGCCTGTGCTACCGTTACCCAATCGGCCATGACTACACCGCTACAACCTGCATTTCAGGATCAATTTGTCGCACCAAACTTTCAATGCCTGCCAAAGTGCCTGACAATGAGCTCGGACAGCTACCGCATGCACCCTGATAATGGACTGACAGCACTTGACCAGATAAGCCAGTCACATACAGATCGCCACCGTCATTTTGTAAAAATGGTCTAACCTGCTCATCGAGTACCGCGTTAATCTGATCCAGTTTAATTCTATCCTCTTCACTCAACAGCTCTGGGTCAAGCATATCAGCTGCTTGCTCTGCCAGCGTGGCTGAATGTGCGTCCGCTGACGCCGCCTCACGTATTGGCACCGCCAATTCACGCTTGAGCGTCTCCCAGTCAGCTCGCCCATTTTGTGTGACTGTAATCCAATGGTCGACATAAAACACATTAGTGACATACTCGATATCAAACAATGCCGACGCTAATGGATCACCTACCGCTTGCTCTGGATTATCGTAGGATCGCGTGACGCCCCAGGTCAGAGGTTCACGCAATATAAACTTCATCGCATTGGGATTAGGGGTGGTTTCAATATCTGCAATTTTAGGCATATCAAGTATCGCTATAAAATCATTCAGTAGAGGTCACATCAGCTCCTGCCAAAGCAGCATGCAGTGTATGCCAAGGAAGTACCGCACATTTCACACGGGTCGGCAGATCACGCACGCCCGCAAACACGGTTAATCGACCCAGATGATGCGGTGCTGCAGGGTCTAATTTACCAGTCGTCATGTCTCTAAACTCTTGCACCATTTGTTCAGCTTCATGACGTTGCCGCCCCTTAATCAAGCTTGTCATCATCGACGCCGAGGCCTTACAAATTGCACAAGACTCACCACTAAATCCAACAGCCTCTACGCGATCATCTGCCATGCGTAGCGACAAAAAAATGTGATCGCCACACAGAGGATTTACCCCTTCAGAGCGATGCGTTGACTGCTCGAGCAAACCCCAGTTTCGGGGTTTTTTATTATGTTCGAGAATCATTTCCTGATACAACTGCCGACTATCCATAAACCAATCTCATTTCAAGAAACTAATAAACTGCAATACCCGTTCAAGAAAATAACTGCTGAACTCTGGCCACAGATTCGGCCAGCACATCAATTTCAGCTTCCGTATTATAAAACGCAAAAGATGCTCGGCAAGTCGCCGCTACACCATAGCGCTGCATGACCGGCTGAGCGCAATGATGCCCAGTGCGAATCGCCACACCATCATCGTTCAGCAAAGACCCCAGGTCATGTGGATGCACTCCATCCACGGTAAACGACAATACTGCTGCTTTATGAGTAGCTGTACCTATCAAACGCACGCCTGGCATTGCTGCCAGCCGATTAGTGGCACAGCGTAGCAACTGTGCTTCATAAGCTGCAATCCTATCCATCCCAATATTAGACAGATAATCCAGCGCCGCTCCTAGCGTGATCACTGCACCAATCGCGGGTGTACCTGCTTCAAATTTTGCGGGGATAGGCGCGTAAGTCGTACGCTCAAAAGTTACGGTCAAAATCATATCGCCACCCCCTTTATAAGGTGGCATTGCCTCTAATAATGCAGCCCGACCATAGAGCACACCTACACCGGTAGGGCCACACAACTTATGACCTGAAAACACATAGAAATCACAATCTAACTCTTGCACATTTAGCGCTAAATGCGGTGCAGCTTGCGCACCATCCACCAACACGACTGCACCGTGTTGATGCGCTATCGCAACCATCTCTCGCACCGGATTGATTGTACCTAGAGCATTTGAAACATGGGTTAAGCCAACGATACGCGTCTTTGCATTAAATAAGCAACGATAAGCATCGACATCCACTTCACCTTGATCATTAATCGGTACAACACGGATTTTTGCACCACAGGCTTCAGCCACCATCTGCCAAGGGACGATATTAGAATGATGCTCCAGCGTGGTTAAGATAATCTCATCACCCGCCTGCAATGTACTGCGGCCATAACTATGGGCCACTAAATTAATAGACTCAGTGGCGCCGCTAGTAAAAATAATTTCTCGAGCTTCAGCAGCACCTATAAATTGCTGCACTTTAAGGCGAGCAGCTTCATATTCAGCAGTTGCAGTCTCTGATAAATAATGCACAGCCCGATGAATATTAGCATGTTGTGCTGAATGATAGTGTTGCCAACGCGACATCACTGCACTGGGCATTTGACTAGAGGCAGCATTATCTAAAAACACCAAAGGCTTGTGATTAACTTGTAAATCAAGAATTGGAAAATCCTGACGGATAGCCTGAACTTCTTGAGCGCTAAGCGCTGCTACTGCATTGCTCATGAAGCAGCCCCTGTTCTCGCCATCACACTCTGTGACAATTGTGCAACTAGAGACGGCACTGGAATGCGATCGATCAGATCAGCGGCAAAGGCATAAGTCAACAAATTACGCGCTTGCAGTTCTGGCAGGCCGCGACTTATTAAATAAAACAAAGACTCTTCGTCCAACTGGCCGACGGTGGCGCCATGGGCACACTTCACATCATCAGCAAATATTTCCAATTGCGGTTGAGTATCGACATGCGCGCGCGGTGACAACAATAAATTTCGACTCTGCTGCGATGAATCCGTTAATTGCGCACCCGTTCTAACAAAAATTTTGCCGTTAAATACAGCATGAGCTGCACCGCCAACAATCGTTTTATGCGCCTGGTTACACTGCCCGTAGCCCTTCGAATGATCCATCACAGTATGCGTATCAGCTAACTGCCGACCCTCTATCCACGCGAGGCCATCGGTTGTAATTTTTGCAGCCTCTCCGTTTTGAGTGACCACCTGCTTATGACGGGATAGTCGCGCACCAAAAGACATAGTCTGCGATATATAGTGCGCTTCACGCGCCACATCGACAGCATAATTTGCAACATGAAATGCATCTATGCTTTCTCGCTGCACTTTGATATGCCTGAGCTCAGCACCTTGGGCAAGCCTGACATCCCCCATTACGTTTGTCAAATAGTCAGATGCAGACGCACTGACATAATCTTCAATCACGCAACATGCGCTCTCTCGATCTGCAATCAATATGATTCGCGGATGAGTCACCACAGCATCGGTTCGCGCCACACACAACAAATGGATGGGTGCTGTCAGCTTCACACCAGCAGCAACATGAATAAACAATCCATGCTGTAAAAATGCATTATTTAAGGCGACAAATAAATCGTCATCTTTTGAGTGCTTACGCAGATGCGCTTCAATCGCAGCACCATGTGTATCCAAGGCCTGTACCAGGGGCAGTATTGTCAAACCTACAGGCAATTGGTTAATTGATGAATGCTCTGGCGAAAACACTCCATCGATCAGTGTTACTCTTAACGTCGCCTCTGGTATCTGCCAAGACGATACATCAAGCACACTTGCATCGGGCTGGGTATGTGCTTGTTTAAACTGCAACCTTAACAAAGGCGATAAATCAGTAAAGCGCCACTCTTCTTGCGCAGTTGTGGGTAACATTAAGCGATGCGCCTGCTCCAAGGCTTGGGCACGCAACTGTTGGAAATGACTCGACTGCACTACCGGCACAGTATGATTAGCAATTAACTGGGCAATCCAATCAATAGAACTTGCAATCGCCATTACACAGATACCCCATTCGCTTGGTCAACCAATAACCAGTCATAACCACGCTCCTCTAATGCCAGCGCTAGATCCTTTCCGCCGGATTTAATAATTCGCCCTGCTGCCATCACATGCACATAGTCCGGCGTTATGTAATTGAGTAAGCGTTGATAGTGCGTGACTAACACGCAAGCATTGTCTGCTGACAACAAATGATTCACGCCACCAGCAACCACTCTTAAGGCATCAATATCTAGACCAGAGTCTGTCTCATCCAACAAGGACAAGGTGGGCTCTAAAAGCGCCATCTGCAATATTTCGTTACGTTTTTTCTCGCCACCCGAGAACCCATCATTGACGCTGCGGCTTAAAAACGCCGGCGCCATTTCCAGTAACCGCATCTTCTCCCTCACAAGATCATCAAACTCTAAGGGATCAAGCTCATCCTTTCCGCGTCCCGACTGCACCGTATTGTAAGCGAGTCGCAGAAATGCGCTATTCGTCACACCTGGAATCTCAACGGGGTACTGAAAACCCAAAAACAAACCTGCACGGGCACGTTCATCAGAACTGCTAGCAAATAAATCGCTGCCAAGATACGTCGCACTACCCCCTTGTACTGTATATGCCGGATGGCCAGCGAGCACTTTAGCGAGGGTGCTCTTACCCGAACCGTTAGGCCCCATGATGGCATGTACCTCTCCTGCCCGGATGGTAAGGTTGATACCTTTAAGAATATCTACACCTGCGACCGAAGCGGTTAAGTCACGCACTTCGAGAATTACTCTTGCCTGCGGATTAATCATCCTACACTACCCTCAAGTTTCAAGCCCAAGAGTTTTGTGGCTTCCACAGCAAACTCCATAGGCAATTGTTGGAACACTTCTTTACAGAAGCCATTAATAATCATAGACACTGCTTCTTCCGTGCTGATACCTCGACTTTGAAAATAAAACAACTGGTCTTCACCAATTTTTGAAGTTGTTGCCTCATGCTCAATTTGAGCCGTCGGATTTTGCACTTGAATATACGGAAACGTATTCGCACTACATTGCTGCCCAATCAGCATAGAGTCGCACTGCGAGAAATTACGCGCACCCGCCGCCTTAGGTCCAACTTTCACTAAGCCGCGATAACTGTTGTGAGAGTGGCCGGCAGAAATTCCTTTGCTGATAATTGTGCTGCGGGTATGCCGCCCGACATGGATCATTTTTGTACCAGTATCGGCCTGTTGCCGATGATTAGTTAAAGCGACTGAATAGAACTCACCTATCGAATGGTCACCCAATAGCACACAAGAAGGATACTTCCATGTAATTGCAGAACCGGTCTCCACTTGTGTCCATGATATCTTAGAGTGATTACCTTTACACAGGCCGCGCTTAGTCACAAAGTTATATATCCCGCCAATTCCATTCTCATCACCCGCATACCAATTTTGTACAGTTGAGTATTTAATATCAGCGCGCTCTAGCGCAACCAACTCTACAACTGCAGCATGCAGTTGATTGGTATCGAATTTGGGTGCTGTGCAGCCTTCCAAATAAGAGACCGTGGCATCATCCTCAGCGATTATTAATGTACGCTCAAACTGGCCAGAGTCTTGGGTATTGATGCGAAAGTATGTCGACAACTCCATCGGGCATTTCACACCCTTAGGAATAAAACAAAAGGAACCATCAGTAAACACTGCGGAGTTCAAGGCTGCGTAGTAGTTGTCAGTCACAGGAACCACCGAACCCATGTATTGACGCACCAAGTCCGGATGATGCTGGACGGCTTCTGATATCGAACAAAAAATAATACCAACTTCAGCTAACTTCTCTCTATAAGTTGTGGTTACCGATACCGAATCAAAAATAACATCTACTGCAACACCAGCTAGTGCAGCGCGCTCATGCATAGGTACACCCAGCTTCTCAAACGTGCGTAGCAACTCAGGATCTACCTCATCCATGCTTTTCTTGAGTTTTGGTTTAGGCGCCGCATAATAGCTAATCGCTTGAAAATCAATCTGGGGGTATTTTACATTTGGCCATTGCGGCTCTGTCATCTGCAACCAATGCTGATACGCATTCAACCGAAACTTAAGCAACCACTCGGGCTCATTTTTTTTAGCCGAGATCATGCGAATCGTATCTTCACTCAAGCCCTTTGGTGCAGTCTCAGATTCAATATCTGTGACAAATCCGTGCTGATAGGGTTGGCTGACTAGATTATCTAAAACAGTACTCATTCTTATCTATCCATTAGGTCACACTACAATGACCATCCGTTAAACTATACTGAATGTCAAAACCTTATTCTGATTTGACGCTAAAACTCTCACCGCATCCACAGGTAGCATCAACATTGGGATTGTTAAACTTAAAGGTTTGCTTCAAACCTTCTTTCACAAAATCCAATGTAGCGCCTTGCAATACTGAAAGACTTTCGGTATCGACCACTATTTTCTCAGAGTGCATTTCAAAAACTTGATCAGCATCACTCAGGTCATCAGCATAATCATAGGTGTAAGCCCAACCTGAACACCCTACCTTCTTAACACCGACTCGCAAGCCCAAACCTCTACCGCGTTTAGCCAACTGCGTCCTAATTTGACGCGCTGCACTCTCAGTCATCTGTATCGACATTTTATCTTCTCTCCAAAGTCAAGCTGCGACTGCTTTCATAAGTTGCATGCGCTCAACAGTAGTGCGAATAGCTTGCAACAACGCATCCACTTCTATAGCAGTGTTAGTTATACCCAGCGAACAACGCACTGCTCCATGTGCTAATTCAGGAGCAACTCCCATCGCCATCAAGGTGGTCGATATACCACTGTGATTGCTAGAACATGCCGCACCAGAACTCAGTGCAAATCCCAAATTATCCAAAGCAATGACCAGCGCCTCACCATGAATCCGAGGCAATGCAAAATACACCGTATTCGGCAAACGCGTAGCATCAGCGCCAAAAATATATGCGCCTAGCGCAATTAGTCCTGTTTCTAGATGTTGGCGCAAGGTAATGGCATGTGTATGAGCTGCCGCCAAGCGTGCTTTGGCAAGCTCACAAGCTGCACCAAAGCCAACAATCGCTGCAACGTTTTCCGTGCCGCCGCGAAACCCACGTTCTTGTCCACCGCCAGCGAGTTGCGCCTGCAGATCAAGGCGCTTGTCCACCACCAAAGCCCCTATCCCTTTGGGACCATTGATCTTATGACCTGAAAGCGTCATTGCGTGCACTTCAAGCGCGGCAAAATCTACCGCAATTTTACCTAAGGCCTGTACGGCATCGGTATGCACAATCGCCCCTTGTTCACGCGCCAGATGTGCCAATTGGGCCACATCCTGAATCACGCCAGTCTCATTGTTGGCCAGCATCACAGAGAGCATCGCTGTGGGTTCGCGCATCGCATCAGTTAGGGCTTGCGCAGAAATCAGTCCTGCGCTACTCACCGGTAACTGACGACACTGCCACCCGTTACGCGCTAAAGCCTGAGCAGGATGCATCACGCACAGATGTTCCGTGGCACCGATCACAATCTGGCTAGGAGCGAGACTTGCCGCCACCCCTTTAATCACTAAATTATTAGCCTCAGTGCCACCACTAGTAAAAATGACTTGCGACGGGTGCGCGCCTACCAACTCAGCGACTTGCGCCCGCGCCTGGGCTATCGCTTGTCGAGAGCGCGTACCCAGTTCATGACGGCTAGACGCGTTACCATAATGCTCCCTTAAAAAGGGCAACATGACTGCCAACACCCGCTCATCAATAGGCGTCGTAGCATTATGGTCTAGGTAAGTGAGCGGCATAATTTAGACTTACGCTGATGGGGCTTCGCGCCGAGCGCTAGCCAAACGCATATCATGAACCGGTGCCACACCAGCTTCTTTAGCCCGCTGATTTTCTACCAACTGGCGCAAAGTCACGGATCCTAGGTAATCAAATATTCGAGCATTTAAAGTAGCCCATAAATCATGGGTAAGGCATTTACCCTCATCCTTGCAATTCTCTTTGCCACCGCACTGCGTTGCATCAATAGGCTCATCGACCGCCAAGATGATTTCTGCCACTGTCAACTCGGACATATCCCGTCCCAAACAATAGCCGCCTCCTGGCCCTCTGACAGAATCTACAATGTGCTGACGCCGCAACTTGCCAAACAATTGCTCTAAATAAGACAGAGAAATTTTTTGTCTACCACTAATTTCAGCTAAAGTAACCGGACCTGATCCATGGCGTAGGGCCAAATCAACCATCGCAGTTACTGCGAAACGACCTTTGGTTGTCAGTCTCATTAAATTCCTTTAACGTTTAAAATCAATAAATTAAAATAAATATTGGCATCTACACTCAGCCCTTTATCTAAACCTAGTTGATGGCTACACCGTCTTAAAAAGCGCAATACCCAATCAATTTAGTCAAGTTTAAAATATCCGATCTCTTCAGTCAACTACTCTTACCTACCCTTTTTATCGCCCCGCCTCTGTGGAGCACCATCAGCAGCCCCTTCGGTATTCCCTTCAGCATTCCTATCAGGCACCACGATCCCGTGCTGCTGCAGGGCTTCGCTCAAAAATTTGAGCTGCAACTCCGTACGTTGCTGGTAATCAATGAGGGCGCGAATTGCCTGAGCCTGCGGATCGTCAATATCAGGTCCTAGCGCATAAGCAGAAAACCGACCAGATTTTTCTTGTACATCATCTAATAAGCGCGCCGGAATACCGATAGCCGTTGCATGGTCTGGTACGTCTTTAACGACGACCGCATTGGATCCAATTTTGGCGAAAGCACCTACCGTCAACGGCCCAAGGATCTTGGCCCCCGCACCGATCACAACCCCTTGCAATAAAGTGGGGTGTCGTTTTCCTTTATTCCAGGTGGTACCGCCTAGAGTCACACCATGGTAGATCGTGCAGTCGTCACCAATTTCAGAGGTCTCACCGATAACTACACCCATGCCATGATCAATAAAAAAACGACGACCAATTCTTGCACCGGGATGAATTTCGATACCGGTCAATAAACGTGAGCAGTAGGCAATCCAACGTGCCAGCCAAAACGCCCGCCAGCCCCACAAAAAATGAGCAAGCCGGTGGAGCAGCATCGCATGAAAACCCGGATAACAAGTCACCACTTCCCAAGCATTACGAGCAGCAGGGTCGCGCTCGAATACCACGGCAATCTCTTCTTTTATACGCTGCCAAATGATCATCTGACTATATCTTTCTATGCCGCCGAAATTATTCGCGATTAACAATGACTACCCAAATATTCTGAGCTACTCAGTCGCTACTAGTGCGTTTATTGTACATCGCGGGGAATCAATTTAAATACCCAATAAATTCAATAAGTTATATAAATCCAAAAGATCCCATCTGAAATTGACCTAATCTCGACGCTTAGGCGCAACATAACTGCGCGCGATGCCGCGCAGAATATTCACCTCTTCAACCTGTAAATGCGCGCGCGAGAATAAACGCCTTAAACGTTGCATTAGCTTACGAGGTTGCGCAGGATTTAAAAACCCAGTAGCGATCAAAGTTTGCTCTAAATGGACGTAAAACGCCTCAACTTCTTCAATCGTCGCCAATGCTTGGTCAACTGGGGCAGGCAAGCTAGCGCCAACAGACATCCGCAATTCATAGCACATCACCTGTATTGCCGCGGCTACATTAAGTGATGAAAAGCTCGTATCAACTGGAATGCTGGCAATTAAGCCACAAGAAGCTAATTCAGCGTTGCTTAAACCTGAACTCTCGTTGCCAAAGACAACAGCTACTGGTCGACTCTGCGCAACGCTAACAACCTCAAGCGCTGCCGAGCGAGCATCAACCATCGGCACTGCCACATCACGGCGCCGGGCAGAACAGGCAACAGCAAACACTACACCAGAGAGCGCTTCGGGCAAGCTAGCGCAAATCTTAGCCGATTCCAGCACATCAGTTGCTCCGGCCGACATCCACATCGCCTGAGGATCAGGGAAACGCTGTGGCCGCACTAAAGTCAAATCTGTGAGCCCCATGGTGCGCATGGCACGCGCTGCAGCACCAATATTACCCGGGTGGGAGGTGCCGCACATCACAATGCGAATATTTTTGAGCGTATCGATAGGGTTCACGTAAAATAGCCCCTGTTGAACAACCGACCCAAACGGCCACGCGCTATTACACTAATCTGTCCATTTACCGTGGAAAACATTGTGGAAAAACCCTTTACTTTATAATCCGACTACATACAGCATCTGATTCTGCAACAAACACCGCACCGCTCCCCTGAATTTTATAGATACCCAGAAGAACCCTATGCATCCCATGCTTACTATAGCGGTCAAGGCAGCACGCCGCGCCGGCGCCATCATCAATCGAGCTTCCCGCAACCTTGATGTCATTGTGGTCAAAGAGAAAGCTGCAAACGACTTCGTCTCAGAAGTAGACCGCGAAGCCGAGCAAGACATCATCCGCACGCTGCGCGAAGCTTATCCTACTCATGCAATTCTAGCAGAGGAATCTGGCGCTTCAGGTCACTCTGAATACCAATGGATTATTGATCCTCTCGATGGCACCACCAATTTCTTGCACGGCTTTCCGCAATACGCGGTATCAATAGCCCTAGCACACAAAGGGATCATCACCCAATCCGTCATCTACGATCCAACCCGTAACGACTTGTTTACTGCCACTCGTGGTCGTGGTGCATTTCTAAACGAATCTCGTTTACGTGTGAGCAAACGCCCCAGCCTAAAAACCGCTTTAATCGGCACCGGCTTCCCGTATAGTGAATTCAAGCACCTAGGTGTTTATTTGAACATGATGCGAGATGTCATTCAAAGTAGCGCGGGCCTGCGACGTCCAGGCTCTGCAGCTTTAGATTTAGCCTACGTAGCTGCAGGTCGACTGGATGGCTTCTGGGAAATCGGTCTTAGCAAATGGGATATTGCTGCTGGCACACTGCTTGTGACTGAAGCTGGCGGCTTAATTGGCGACCTTGAGGGCAACGATGGTTATCTTGACAGTGGCAACGTTGTTGCTGGTAACCCACGAATATTTGGTCAATTACTCAGCACTTTAGCGCCGCATCTTATCTCAGAACTCAAAACCCCGCACAGCAACGCATCGTAAGCTGACCATTAAGCCGGCGAACCTCGGCAATTATTGCGATTCAGGCTTCACCGGCTCAGACAAAGTCCAATCTGCAGCTGGAATCTCAATCTGCACGCCAGAAGTGTCCGGCGTGTCTAACTGCCCAAGCGGTTTAGTCACCAGCTCTGGCCATGCAATGACAATACCCACCATCAGCAATTGCAACATGACCCACGGGATGGCACCCCAATAAATAGCCGAGCTTTTAATCTCTTTGGGGGCAATCCCCCGCAGATAAAATAATGCAAAACCAAAGGGTGGATGCATAAATGAGGTCTGCATGTTCACGCACAATAACACCCCAAACCAAACCGGATCAATGCCTAACTTGATAGCCGCCGGCGCGAGTAAGGGCACAATAATAAAAGCAATCTCAAAGAAATCTAGAAAGAACGCTAATACAAACACAAACGCGTTCACAAACACCAAAAAACCAACCTGGCCTCCGGGCAGCACAGAGAGCATATGCTCTATCCACAAATCGCCATCAATCCCTCTAAAGACCAAGGTGAATATAGTTGAACCGATTAAAATATAAATCACCATGCTAGTAATTAACATCGTAGAGCGAGCAGCCGCCTGTATCATTTTTCGCAACTCAGCAATCCATAGCACCTCAGCCAGCACCAACAACAGGCACGCATAGGCCAACACCAATAATTCAACTCGAAAAGAATTTATAAATACACCAAGCGATGCCATGCCGGGTATCGATTGCGTACCCTGCGCAATCAGCTCAGGTAACATGACCAACACCGTTGCCGTCACCCCTACCCAAGTGGCTAACAGACCACGACTAGAAAACTCTTGTCGTTGTAAAACGGCAAGCACAACAGCGCCAACCACCCCCATTGCACCACCTTCAGTCGGCGTTGCCAGCCCCAATAAAATAGTACCTAAGACTAAAAAGATCAGCGCAATCGAAGGCACAATTCCACGCAGACATTTTTTTATTAATTGCCAACCGGACAAAGTACGCGCGCTAAGTGGTAAGGCCGGCACCCATTGCGGTCTTACAATGCTGATGAATAATACATAGGCGCAGAAGAGCAGGATCTGAATCAAGCTAGGTCCCCATGCTCCCGCATACATTTCACTGACTGGGCGTCCCAATTGATCTGCCAATACAATTAAAACTAGGGAAGGTGGAATGAGCTGAGTAATCGTACCAGAGGCCGCAATTACCCCAGTAGCGAAACGCATATCGTAGCCATATCGCATCATGATTGGTAAAGAAATCAATCCCATCGCAATCACCGAGGCGGCAACAGTTCCAGTAATTGCGCCCAAAATGGCGCCCACCAGAATCACTGCATAACCAAGGCCGCCACGAACAGGTCCAAACAACTGGCCTAAGCTGTCAAGCAAATCCTCTGCCAGACCACAGCGTTCTAATATTGCACCCATCAAGGTGAAAAATGGGATGGCTAATAAAACTTCATTTGCCATAATGCCAAAGACACGCTCTGGTAAGGCTTGCATAAAACTAAAATCAAACAAACCGACTGCAATCGCAATCAGTCCAAACAACAAACCCACCGCCGCTAAAGAAAATGCAACCGGATAGCCAACCAACATAAAAAGCACAAGGCCCCCAAACATCAGTGGCGCTAATACTTCATGCCCAATCATTGCAAGGGTCTTTCGTAATGCAAGTCTGCTGTTAAATCACCGCTCAACATTGCGAATCGCTTGATCAGCTCAGAAATGCCCTGCAAAGCCAACAATAAAAAACCTAATGGCAAACACAATTTGATGGGCCAGCGCATAAGCCCACCGGCATTATTAGAGACCTCCCCTAGTTGCCATGCATTCCAAAACACTGGCCAAGATAAATACGCCAATATCAAGGTCGCAGGTAATAAAAATAATAAACCACCGATAATATCCACTTTGATTTGCTGGCGGGTTGTCATATTACTCAAAAAAACATCCACTCTCACATGGGCATTTTTTTTGAGCGTTTCTGCAGCACCCAACATCACTAAGGCACCAAAGCTATACCATTGAATCTCTAGCCACGCGTTCGAGCTTATACTAAATGCATAACGAGAAAAGGCATTAGCCGCACTGATCGTACAAGCCAAAATTACCAAGTATTCGGCAACTCTGCCCATAGCGGCACTGACTCGATCAATCAGTGCCGCTATGGGAAAATATTTACACACAGCCAGGGCTCAGCGGCATAAAGAACTCATATATGCACTGATTACTTTGAATGCGCATGATGACTATTGGGCCTAATAGCAGACGAAGCTAAAGACACCACTACCATCCCTACCAATGCAGCCAATAAGCCAGCCAACTGCGGTGGGCAAGTCGCATCTGGGGCAAGCACCTCCAACCAAATCCAAGTCGACAAGCCTAAAATAATTGCTGCCAAAGCGCCTAAACGGTTAGCGCGCTTCCAATACAAACCAAAAACCAAGGGAACAAACGCAGAAACCAAAGATACTTTATACGCATTTTCAACCATCTTATAAATAGACAAATCTGAGTTGAGCGCAAATATTGTCACGAGCACAGTAAAGCACAGCACAACAATACGCATCAGTCGTAACAACTGTCGATCGCCCAAATGACCATACGCAGGTTTCAAAATATTTTCAGTAAAAGTGACCGATGGCGCAAGCAAAGTAGCACTCGCGCAGCTCTTAATCGCGGATAGCAATGCGCCAAAGAACATTACCTGAGCAAACAATGGGGCATGGGTCAAGATCATGCTGGGTAGAATATGCTGTGCCTGCTTATCCCCCTCGATTAAGCGTGCTACTAAATTTGGGTCGATTATAGTAGCGGCATAGGCCAAAAACATCGGAATAAATGCAAAGAAGAAATAAATAACACCGCCTAAGACAGAGGCCTTCGCTGCAGTATTCTCGTCTTTTGCTGATGCAATACGTTGGAAAACGTCTTGCTGCGGAATAGACCCCAGCATCATGGTCACTGCTGCAGCGATAAAGCTAAGTACCGCAGCCAAATTCCAATCAGGCCAGAAGTTAGTGATCTTGCCCGCATCCCATGCATGATTGACCACAACAGACACGCCACCAGCCATTTGACTCACATCCCAGCCAATGTACAGCATACCCAAAACAATAATGATCATTTGTAAAAAGTCGGTAATTGCAACCGCCCACATTCCACCCCAAACGGTATAAATCAGGACTGTCGCTGCACCCACAATCATGCCCATTGAGTGCGACATCGCACCGTTTGATACGACATTAAACACTAAACCTAACGCCGAAATCTGTGCGGCAACCCATCCTAAATATGAAATCACAATACAGATAGTGGTCAATGCCTCAACACTTCGACCATATCGATCACGATAATAATCACCAATGGTCAACAAGCGCATACGATACAGCGGTTTTGCAAAAAAGATTCCTACTAAGATTAGGCAAATGGACGAACCAAAGGGATCTGCAATCACCCCACCAAGTCCTTCTCTGAGGAAAGTCGCAGGAATACCCAGAACCGTTTCAGATCCAAACCAAGTGGCAAAAACAGTGGCTGTTACCACAACCAAGGGAAGGCTACGTCCAGCAACTGCATAATCTGTCGCATTTTTAACGCGTCGCGCAGCCCACAGGCCAATAGCAACAGAAATAACCCAATATGAAATAACAAATGTAAGTAGCATAATCAAATTATAATAAAATTAAAGTTACACATGTAGCCTACTGGCTCTTGCCACCATTAAGTAGATAACCTGTATCAGACAACCCTCACCACATATCCTGTACCTCCCCCCTCACCACCTACTATGAACCAAGCACCCTTAAGTAGTGCCTCTTAATCATCCACCACCAATAAATCCATCATAAAGGCCATAACCAAGCAGCACCACGCACCCCCGAAGAATCACCATGGCGATTTTTAACTAAGCGCGTGCTGATGATATCTGAGAAGACCCATTCGCCCCACAAGCGGGGTACCGTAGTATACCAACGACCAATATTCGACAGACCACCGCCGAGCACAATCACATCCGGATCAAGAATATTAATGACTTGCGCTAAGGATTGTGCTAGACGCCGTTCATAGCGTTGCAATGTAGACTCAGATTGCAGACATCCTGCGTTAGCACGCGCATCAATATCGCTTGGTGCAAGTTGCTCACCCGTAACACCTGCATGATCACGTTGCAAGCCAGGGCCAGACAAATACAACTCAATACATGCTGTGCGGCCACAATAACAGGGGAGGGGTAAATCACCTGTCTCATTGCTTGCATGCGTGTTAGGCAATTGATTGTGCCCCCACTCACCAGCAATGACATTAGCCCCATTGAGTGCCTGCCCATCAACAACAACACCTCCGCCAACACCAGTGCCTAAAATGACCCCAAACACAACTTTAGCTCCAACCGCCGCACCATCAGTTGCTTCTGATAATGCAAAACAGTTGGCATCGTTTGCAATCCGCACATCGCGCCCAAGCAACTCCCTTAAGTCACGACGCAATGGTCGGCCAATCAAACAAGTTGAATTGGCATTCTTAATCAAACCACTGACTCTAGATTCAGCACCCGGGATACCAATACCTACCGTGCCGCGACGACCGAGCTGTCGCTCGCAATCACCTACCAAGTCAGCGATACTCGTCAATATTGCACGATAGTTACCCTGTGGCGTGGCGACTCGCTTGCGCCATAATTCAGTTTGTTGGCCACTGAGTGCCAACACTTCTATTTTTGTGCCCCCAAGATCAATACCAATTCGCATTACATCCCCAAGCGCATATACGAATAGCCCACCACCCAATCCTCCACATTTTGATCATTAATGACAATAGCTTAACGCACAGACCGATTACATCGTAGAATCAAGCTAGGGATAATACAAAAGAAAAGGACAGTTTTCATGAATATACCTAAAAATCTTTTGCCTCAACAATGGATGCTCATAAAAATCTCATCATACTTGCTGCTAGCCACCCTGAGCTTAACGCTACTGATTGCTTGCCAAAAGAATCAGCCTCCACAACTCAGCCGCGAGGCAGCATTAGGTGAGCGTGCATTTAACGACCCCAGTCTGTCTGCCTCTGGCCGACAGTCCTGCGCTAGCTGTCATGCCGTCGAACAAGGGCACGGCGCACCTAATGCACTCGCAGTCCAGCCTGGCGGACCTCAGCTAGAAGCGCGTGGCCTACGCACAGCACAAGCACTTCGATACTTAAAAACGAATACCCGCTTCCACTTCGACGCCGATGGCAAGGCTAGCGGCGGCTTTTTCTGGGATGGACGCGCCGACACGCTCGCCGCCCAAGCGGCAGGCCCGCTTCTTGGTGCACGTGAAATGGCAAATATTAATGCTGCGACTATTACTCAAAAAATTGCCCAAGCTGCTTGGGTCAACGAATTCAAAACACTCTACGGCGCCAATATTCTTAACGATAGCAATCTAGCGCTTGCTAAACTCAACCAAGCGCTAGAGCGCTACCAACTTGAAGATGCTCAATTTAATGGGTTCACCAGTAAATATGATGCAGTATTGCGTAAAGCGGCGACTCTATCTGCACAGGAACAACGTGGCCTTGATTTATTTAACGATCCTCAAAAAGGTAATTGTGCTGCCTGTCATACCTCAACCAAAAATCCAGATGGCAGTCACCCCTTATTTACAGATTTCAGCTACGACAATCTTGGTCTGCCACGCAATCCCGATATCAATGAAAACGCTAACCCTCATTATTTTGATTTGGGATTATGTGACCGACCTGATCTTAAACATCGTAAAGATTTATGTGGCGCATTTCGAGTACCCTCTTTGCGTAATGTTAGTCTGCGCCGTGCACTATTCCATAACGGTCACTTTAAGACATTAGAGGAGGCAATGCACTTCTATGTAGAGCGAGATACGCATCCAGAAAAATGGTATCCCAAACGAAGCGATGGCACGGTTAATCAATTCAACGATTTACCTCTTGAATTACGAAACAATGTGAACACCAAAGAGGTTCCCTATGACCGTAAGCGCGGAGACAATCCAGCACTAAATGCCTCTGAAATTGAAGACGTTATTGCTTTTCTACACACCCTAAACGACGGTTGGAACTCAAACAGCAAGCGCTAATGAGATAAGGCACATAAAAAACCGGGCCTAAGCCCGGTTTTGTCGATATAGTAATTAGTAATTTACTTCTTGGTAATATCTGCAGGTTTTACTTCTGCTTTTGGTGCAGATGAAGACGCAGTCTTAGCAGCTTTTTCTGCTTTAGCGGTAGCCGCTTTATCTTCACGCTCCTTCTTGGCTGCGGCAGCTTTATCGGCCCTAGCTTGTTTCGCGGCGGCGGCCTTAGCATCACGCTCTAATTTTGCAGCTGCGGCTTTGTCTTCACGCTCCTTCTTTGCAGCTGCAGCTTTATCGGCACGCTCTTGTTTAGCAGCAGCAGCTTTCTCATCTTTTTCTTTTTTTGCCGCAGCTGACTCTGCTACTGTATTTGCATCTTTCTTTTGCGCACCCGCCTTAGTTACCTCTGTCTTGGCAGACGCTTGCGTCTTATCCTGCGCAAATCCAGCTACCGACACAGTCGCAAAAACACTGGCTACAATAATTGCAATAAATTGACTCATGGTAATACCTCATTTATGAAGACCATCATTAAGAAACCAGTTCACTACAGCAAACTCAAATTGAATGCTGTATGTTTTACTAATAACGGCTGCATTGGCATTTGGTTGACAGAGCGGCCATTTGCAATCCTATATTAATACAACACTCAATCACACAAACAACTTAATGTCACCTATGGGATATTGATAGACGTAACTCAGGTATAGCTTGTTTAGACCAGTAAATATACAAATACAACCTTAACTAGGTTCACAGAGACTGAGTTCAGCTCTAAGCAATCGTAGCCCCAAATACAAGATTAGAAAGATAAGATCGTAAAGACAAGATCGAAAACAAGATCGAAAATAATCGCGAGAACATATAAATTAAACTAGGTATGTTTACCCATTCGATACTTTCTATTCAATCAAATTACAGAAAAATTTTAGCGTCTTGAAACCGAATGTTTTATAATATTAGAGCGATTAGTTAGTTTTCTATCGAGTGTTTTTTGAATGTGCTTACAGAACACTTTTACACCAAACCTCTCATTGCGTCCTAAAACTCTCTTGAATAATAAATATATTTCAGAAAGAATATTATGTCTAATCAACGCATTAGTTATATCCCTCTAGATAACATGCCCCCAGATATGCGCAAGGAGATGGAACGCTGCGCGATTGAAGGTACACCTAGACCGGAGAGTTCAGCAGTTAGGGCACATGTTCCAGCATGTTTTTGGTTTTTTGCGAATTCATGGAATGATGTATTCCGTAACGGCATACTAGATCACGCAATTAAAGAGCTTTGCCGCATCTACGTCTCAAGAGCCGTAGTATGTGAATTTTGCGGCAATCAACGCTCAATTAAAGGGCAACAAACCGGCGTCAACGAGAATCAAGTTGACGACTTAATGAACTTTGAAAAATCAACGCATTACAATTCACGCCAAAAAGCAGCTCTCGCCTATGCTGAAGCTATCGTCTGGCGAACTGACACCGATGACTTATTTTGGGCAAGGATGCATGAGCATTTTAACGAACCTGAGTTAGTCGAACTCGGTTGCGCTATCGGGCTCACACTAGGTCAACAAAGTTGGCTGCGACTACTGAACATTGACCATCATCAGGTCATGGCCGGCACTGTCGCATCGATGGCGCCCGGATTTGAAACTGCCGAAGCACTCGCTAACACTAAATCATCACCTGATTACTGGGCGCGAAAGAAGTCGAACTAGACGTAGTAGAAAGTAATCATTTAAGCACATTCAACACATCTACCGGTAAATGTGCTGCACGCACCAATACTTGCCCTTCAAATAGTCGACGCTGGGTGCGGTAGAACGCACCTTGCTCGGCATGCCAAGCACCGTCAACCAACCCAACTGTTGCATCGACCGTCAAAATCCCCGACGGCATACCAATACGAATCGGTGCTGATATTCCCTGACTGGGACGACATACTTCATGCACTACGCTACCTTTAATTCGAGCTGCAACCGCCATACACAATGACACCGTGAGCGGTAGCGCGCGGTGCGGTTGCCCATTAGAGATCACCCGCCCAGTTAAATCTACCGTATCAGGCGCAATCTGCTCACCAGAGAGCATTGAAGCTGCAAGCGGTGGTGCCACAATACCAATAAATGGAACTGATTTTTTCTGTGCGGCCTCAGTTGCGTTAGCAGCAATTCCCATCGCCACTGAAGCAGCAATCCGTATGGCAGACAGCTTTTGCATCACTTCTGCATTAGCCTCAAGTGCATCTGGCAACTCCACACCACTGAGCCCAATATCGGTCGCCAATATCCATGCAGAAGCATTTGCCGCATCAACCAATGAGGCTCTTATCTTACCGACCCCAGGCACGTCTAACATATCAACCACATTGCCAGTCGGGAGTAAACGTCCAGTGGTCGCGCCGCCTGGATCTCGGAACTCTAATTTCACTGGCGAACCAGTTCCTGCAACACCTGGAATAGCTAAATCACCATCAACAGCAGACAAGCCTTGGTCCATACTAAATCGTGCGTGAATGATTTTTTTAGTATTGGTGTTATGAATGCGGATAAGCGCCTCAGAACTATCAATATCAACCATACCCTCATCTACTGCAAATGGCCCCATTGCTGAAGACATATTGCCGCAGTTTGCACCATAATCCACCCTCGCCTCTTTGACCTGTACTTGCGCAAACGTATAATCAATATCAGCATCAGGACGCGTCGCAGGGCCAACCACACACACCTTTGATAATGATGACACCCCTCCACCCATACCGTCTAATTGGCGTCCATTAGGATCAGGGCTACCAATAGCGGCCATAAAGATAGCATCCCATTGCCCGCGATCTTTGGGTAAATCTTGCGTTTTAAAAACTATAGCGTTACTTGTGCCGCCGCGCATAAATACTGCAGGTAATTTACGTTGCTTCATTTAAAATCCAGCTCTTGATTTTTAAAAACTAGCATTATTAATAACCAATCTTAAACTGACGACTCTTTCACAATAAACCGCTCTTTCACAATAAACCGCTGATCAAGTTCAGCAGCTGAAGCACAACCAATCAGCGCCATCACACGATCAGTTTCTGCTTTTAGTATTTCAATTGCATGCTTGACGCCAGCTGCACCGCCCACTGTTGCCCCATATAAAGTAGCGCGGCCCAACAACACAAAATCTGCTCCCATAGCCAGCGCTTTCACTACATCCATACCGCGGCGTATACCGCTATCAAACAATACCGGCACTCGACCCGCAACCGCAGTTGCAATCGTAGGTAGTGCATCAATTGCTGCAATTGCACCATCTAACTGACGACCACCATGATTCGAGACCACAATCGCATCGACACCATGCTCAATGGCCAATAATGCATCCTCGGCAGTTAATATCCCTTTAACCATTAATGGTCGCGGCCAGATTGTTCGTAACCATGCGATATCACTCCAATCAAGCGCATCACGACGTGCACGAAAAGCTGATAGATCTTGCGCAATAATACGCCCACCCACATTACTGTCTACGTTTTGAAAACGCGGCACACCAGTGCTTAACAACGTACGTAAAAATACTTCAGATAACCACCGAGGGTGGCAAATTCCATCAATAATATTTCTTGAGTTTAAGCGAAATGGAATTTCAAAACCATTACGCCGGTTATACTCGCGATTACCACCAACCGGAACATCCGTAGTGATCACCAGCGCACCAAAACCTGCTTGCTCAGCACGACGCACCAGACACTCAGCGGCATCACGATCTTTTGACATATACAATTGAAACCATTGCTCACAGCTGACCTCTTTAACCACCCGCTCCATAGCGATAAACGATGCCGTCGACAATGTAAATGGAATATTAGCGGCACTGGCAGCTCGCGCTAACTCCAGATCTGCCTCAAAACAATACAATCCTGCAACACCTGTAGGACCTATTCCAAATGGTGCATCATAGGTTTTACCGAATAAGCGATGCTGTAACGTTCGTTTGGAAACATCAACCAAGGTGCGTGGCAAGAATTGCAAACGATCCAACCTTCGTCGATTCGACTGCAAAGTTAAATCATCTTCTGCACCTCGCTCTAAGTAATCCCATGCTACGCGCGGTAAACGCTGCTTGGCCAAACGCCGTAAATCGTCAATATTGACTGCATTTTCCCAAGACATCTCAAAAAACTTTCTTCATTTAAGTTCATTATAAATACTGCGTCAGCTTCAGCCTGCCATAATGCAGACTTTAAAAAATCATACAACTTAAGAAATCAACTGCTAGACATGATATAAAATTCAAGCGTATTTTTATATACGATTACTAAACCGTATTTAACAGCATATGATTGAATCAATTTTCAAAAATAGAGAATATTATTCTCTTTAACTATACAATCTTAAAGCGTATTTTGCAGTATGCTAAGCGAAAATTATTCATTGATATATACTCATATCACGACATTTTGAATCATAACCTTTAACTGCGGTTCTCAACCATATTTACACAGGAATCCATATCATGAAGAGAACAACCAGCACCAGCAAAACCAGTAAACATCGTGCCGCTACTACCCGCAAACGCCCCTCGCGCATGCCACGTGGCATGGATCCCGCAGAATGGCAAGCCCGCGTCGAATTAGCTGCCGCTTACCGCCTCACTGCAATGATGGGCTGGAGTGATATGCTCGGCACGCACATCTCTTGTCGCGTCCCTGGCACTCATGATCAATTCTTAATCAACCCCTATGGCGTACTGTTTGAGGAGATGACTGCATCCGACTTAATCAAGTGTGATGTTGAAGGCCGCAAACTTTCCGAATCACCTTACGAAGTTAACGAAGCCGGCTTCACCATTCATAGCGCTATTCACATGAATAGTCTCAATGCAGATGCTGTGATGCACTGCCACACTCAATACGGTGTTGCTGTGGCCTCACAAAAAGATGGGTTATTACCACTCACTCAAATGGCGCTCACCGCATTATCCCTAGTGCGTTATCACGACTTTGAAGGCGTTGCACAAAATTTAGATGAGCGTGAGCGCTTAGTGAAAGATTTAGGCGATGGTGGCATGCTCATACTGCGCAATCATGGCACACTAACAGTTGGCGCGACCATTGCAGAAATGTTCGCCCGCATGCAACGCCTAGAGCGCGCCTGCAAATTTCAAATCACTGCAATGACTGGTGGCGCTGAGCTCAATCGTATCCCTGAAGAAATCGTTAATCACACTCTAGAGCAAGGTAAAGAGATTTATAACAAAGGGGGTCGCGGCGAAGGCGGCAGATTATTATGGTCGGCACTGCTTCGCAAACTAGATAAAGAGTCCCCTGATTACGCTTCATAAGACCCGCTCCATGGCTTCATCAACCCTTAACATGAGGTTGATGAAGTGAATGTGGCCTCTAATATGCTCTCACCCATTACCAAACTCACACTGCTCACCCTAGCTATACAGGGTGGTTATATGGGTGGGCGTGTCGTCACATCACTTTACGCACTACATCTAGGCGCAGGCTCCATGTTAATTGGGGTGCTAATTGCCTCTTATTCGGTATTTCAATTAGCTTGCGCACTGTTAGTAGGGCAACTCGCCGATCGCTACGGCTCGCGTTGGCCAATGCTTGGCGGCGTCATTGTCTTTACCATTGGCTTGATCATTCCAGCCCTAATACCAGGACTGCCCGCTCTCTTCATCTCTGCACCACTGGTTGGTGCAGGGTTTGTGTTCTTTAATGTATCCGTCCAAACCTTAGCTGGCACCATTGGCTCTGTTGATGATCGCACTCGCAATTTTTCAAACTTAGCACTTGGTTACTCTAGCGGTCATATTATTGGCCCAGTATTAGCCGGCTTAATGATTGACCACTACGGCTACAGTTCAGCTTACGCCACTTTTGCAATTCTCACTTTGTTACCGATAGTCGCATTGGTTTCATCGACAATGGGCAACTCAGGCACTCGCAGCAGCCCCACCCAATCAAGCGCCTTCACCTTATTGCGAGTTATTCCACTACGCCGCATGATTATTGTTAGCGGCCTAGTCACTACTGGCTGGGATTTATATACATTTTATGTGCCCATTTACGGTCACTCGATTGGGCTCAATGCATCAACCATTGGCAGTATTCTGGGCGCTTTTGCTGCAGCCAGTTTTATAGTACGCGTCATCTTACCTAAACTGACGCGACGCTTTAGCGTAGAGATGGTGCTTGCTTGGGCCATGGCCATAGCGGCATTGCTCCTCATCCCTTTTACCTATATTCATTATGTGCCGGCCTTGATGGCGCTCTCATTTGGGATTGGTCTCACCCTAGGCGTTAGTCAACCGCTCACGCTTAACTTAACCTATAACCGCTCTCCTCCAGGCCGGTCTGGAGAGGTCACAGGGCTACGCCTCACTATCAATAATATTACGCATATTATTGTGCCATTGGCTGCTGGATCAGTCGGGGCTATATTAGGTATCGCACCTGTGTTTTGGACAAGCGCAGCAATTTTAGGTATCAGCGGATGGCTATCTCATCGCGAACAAGAGCCTGCATTACCACCCGCTTCAACACTATAAGCACTCTGTTAATCGCAACACTATAAATACAGTTAGTTGCTAAGCTAAAGCAATAGTCTATTTCAGCTGTATACCTGCAGCCTTGATTACTTTGCCGTATTTTTGCAACTCTCTACCCATTAATTGAGTTAACTCAGTCGGTGTGGTCGTCAACGGACTCGCCCCATTTTTCTCAAACAATGCGCCCATTTCTGGTGAGTTTGCGATAGCCGTTAACTCCTTCTCTAGGCGTGCCAAAATTGGTTTTGCTGTGCCCTTAGGTGCAAAAAAACCCAACCACAGTGATACTTCAAAGCCAGGATAACCAGACTCTGCCACTGTGGGCACATTAGGCAATGCGGGAGAACGCTTATCGGTGCCTACGGCGAGCGGTCTCACTCGAGCTGCTTGCGCGTGCGGCAACACTGCCGGCATACTGCCAAACAATGCCTGCACCTGCCCACCCAACACCGCAGTGCCTGCTGGTCCGTTACCACCATAAGGCACATGCACGACATTCATTCCAGCCGCTGCATTGAGCATCTCCATCGCAAGATGTGTTGTAGAACCTGTTCCAGCTGAAGCGTAATTTAATTTACCAGGCTGCGATTTAGCTACAGCGACAAACTCTTTCACGCTGCTGGCTTTGACGCCGGGGTGAACCACCAGCAAATAAGGCGTTGAAGCAACCAAAGTGATCGGCTCAAAATCTTTCAAAGGGTCATATTTAACCGTAGTGTAAGCAGCAGGCGCAATCACATGTGTGCTGGTCGTGCCCATGGTTAAGGTGTGGCCATCAGGCGCTGCGCGTGCTGCAATTTCAGTGCCTAGAGTGCCACCCGCACCACCCCGATTATCGACAATCACCTGCTGGCCCAACTGCTCACCCAAGCGCTGCGCGACAAGGCGCGCAATAATATCGGTAGAGCCTCCGGGGGGGAAAGCCACAATTAATCGTATGGGTTTGTTTGGATAAGACACACCCGCCGCCCAAAGTGATGAGCAACCTACACACAAACCCAGCACCAACATTCGCATCTTCATGAACATGATCTGCAGTCCTTTTAATAATTACTGTGAATGCTTCTCAAGTAAAAAAAAACGCGGCTTTCGCCACGTTTCTAAATTTCTACATTGCTCGCCAGTGTAGCTGACGTTTTATTCTCCCCCTTCAAACTAAAATAACAGTTTCTTCTGACTGATCAGCACCAACGCAACTCATATCAATGCTACGTTGGCACTTTATCAAGGAGTTGAGTATTACAAGACCTCTGAACTAGCTACTGCTTCTTCACGCTTCTTTTTAAATGAAGGAATAATCATTATAGTTAACAGCAGAATCGCAGCGATCAAGAAGGCAGCGCTAATTGGGCGAGTTAAGAACACCATTGGGTCGCCACGCGAAATCAGCAGCGCACGACGCAAGTTCTCCTCCATCAAAGGACCTAAGACGAAGGCCAAAATCAGTGGTGCAGGTTGGCAATTCAGCTTTAAGAATAGATAACCCAGCACACCAAACAAGATGGTCATATAAACATCTAAATCTAAATTGTTCACACTATACACACCAATCGCCATAAACATCATTATGGCTGGGTACATATAGCGGTATGGCACTTTGAGTAACTTCACCCACAAACCAACTAGGGGGAGATTCAAGACCACCAACATCGCATTACCAATCCACATGCTAGCTATCAAGCCCCAGAATAAATCTGGACGCTGAGTCATGACCTGAGGGCCTGGAGCAATACCTTGAATCGTCAAGGCACCCAAAATCAAAGCCATGGTAGCGCCATGAGGAATACCCAAGGTCAAGGTCGTAATAAATGC
>Ga0214919_10001126_pt1 | contig 44898 bp, 40 predicted proteins | sample LL1503_MetaG_FD_177994 | JGI IMG/M metagenome (GOLD analysis project Ga0214919, IMG submission 177994) | Freshwater microbial communities from Lake Lanier, Atlanta, Georgia, United States - LL-1503 | ecosystem: Environmental > Aquatic > Freshwater > Lake | place: USA: Georgia | collected... | reverse complement strand
ACCGCATTAAACATCGCATTTTCTTTTGCGGTTCCAATACCAAACTCGCATGTCAAATTTAGTTTTTCACCTGGAATTTCATCTGAAATCTTGGGCCTCAATCTAGCAAAATCGATATAATACCCCAAATCGCCAGGTGGAAATATTTTGCGAGTGTCATTGTCAGATAAATATTCGTTGGTAGTCACATTTTTAATCTTGAAATCTTCAGTGGTTACATAAATAATAGTATCGGTTAAATTTTCTACATTGAGTTCCATAATATAATTTTGTAGGGGCATATCCAATTCTGTAATATGAATTGGAATACAACTGAGCCGTTGTTTTAGAATCTCATTGTTTAGACGTGAGGTATTCGCAATAATATTCGCCTTATTTTCTTCGTAGGGACTAGTTCTAAATACGACAATTGGAATATCCGATAATAATGTTCTACGAATGGCATTAGCAAGACTCGCATTTAGATTACTTAAGGTAAACTTAAGAATATCATTATCTTCAGAAACGTTGTCAACTCGTGGATTCATTATGTCTATATTATACTATACATTTAATATATTTTAAATGAATCAATTTTTTGTTTTATTTTTGTTTTATTTTTACAAATACAAAAATATAAAAATGAGTTAAAAATAAAATGAGTTAAAAATAAAATGAGTTAAAAAATTAAGACAATAAACTATTTATAAAATAATGAGTTCAATTCTATATTATAGTAATTTCTGCGAACATTCGAAAAAATTGTTACAATCACTTTCAAAAACACAAGTTAGTAAAGATATACATTTTATTTGTATTGATAAAAGAACAAAAGATGAAAAGGGGAAAATTTATATAGTTTTAGAAAATGGACAAAAAATTATCATGCCTGAAAATGTGAGTAAAGTTCCTGCACTTCTTCTATTAAATAATAATTATAATGTGCTTTACGGAGATAGTATTTACAATTATCTTAAACCCAAACAAGAAGTTGTTACAAAACAAGCCACTCAGAATAATATGGAACCGATGGCATTTAGTTTAGGCGGTGGGGGCGGAGGTTTTGGGATCGCTTCCGATCAATATAGTTTTTTAGATATGGATGCTGAATCGATGAATACAAAAGGGGATGGAGGATTAAGGCAAATGCATCAATATGTAACGCTTGATTATGTGGATACTATCAGCACACCAGCCGATGAAGCGCAAGGCCAGGGCAGTCAAGGACAAGGCCGTTCTGCGGGTTCAATGACTTTAGAACAATATCAAAAACAACGTGAACAAGATATGAGTTCATTACAATCCACTCAACGACGTGTATAAGACAAAAACCCCAACCAAAATCAATCAAAAAACAAAAACAAATCAAAACAAAAAAACAAATAAAAAAAAATCATTTAAACAAATTACTTGATATAATAATTAATGCCGAAAGTTGCCCTAATAACAGGAATCACCGGTCAAGATGGTTCTTATTTAACAGAGTTTTTACTAGAAAAAGGATATAAAGTTTGGGGAATTATTCGTCGGTCGTCCAGCATTAATACAAATAGAATTGACCATATATTTAATGATATTACATTACGATATGGCGATTTATCAGATGGCGTGAATTTATTGAATATTTTCAACGAAATTAAAAATACTTATTTAGATGACCTATCAGTATTGGAAGTTTACAATCTAGGTGCCATGTCTCATGTTAAGGTGTCCTTTTATATGCCTGAATATACAGGAGATGTTGATGGATTGGGAACATTACGCATATTAGAATCGCTTCGCAATTGTGGGGTTCCTTTAGAAAAAATTCGTTTTTATCAAGCGTCCACATCTGAAATGTATGGAAAAGTGGTAGAAGTGCCGCAAAGTGAAACGACACCATTTTATCCGAGATCGCCTTATGGAGTCGCCAAATTATATGCGCACTGGATTACTAAAAATTATCGTGAATCTTATGGGCTATATGCGTGTTCAGGCATTCTTTTTAATCACGAAAGTCCGCGCCGGGGACACGCATTTGTCACTAGAAAAATTACTATAGGTTTAGGAAATATTCTTCGAGGAAAACAAGATAACATTGTATTGGGAAATATTAATTCACTTCGTGATTGGGGGCATTCTAAAGATTATGTGAAGGGAATGTGGTTAATGCTTCAACAAGAGAAGCCGGATGATTTTGTATTATCTACGAATGAGTATCATAGCGTAAGAGAATTTATTGAATTGGCATTTTCTAAGAAGGGGTTTCAAATTAAATGGAAGGGGGAAGGGTTAGATGAAGTCGGATATGATGAAATTACTAGTCGCGAATTAATTGTTATTTCTGAAAAATATTTTCGACCTGCCGAAGTGGATGAATTATTAGGAGATAATACTAAAGCAAAAACGTTGCTTGGTTGGAAAATGGAGCATTCTTTTGATGATTTAATTAATGAAATGGTTGAATGTGATTGTGATTAGTAAAAAGTAAATAATAATTTGTAAAAAGGTTTAAAAAAATAATGTTTATAAATTATTATATGGCGACACAACAGGCGACTATATTAGCAGCATTCAACGATCATTTTATCGAATTTGTAACCGATATTACATCTGTTTTCCCAGATAATGCTGATTTAGCCGCAGCAAAGAATTCATTTATCATGATAAGAAAAGCGAATCCGAAATTGATTATTAAAATTTGGCAAAGTTATGTAGTTGACAAATACCACGAAAAAATCGATGCTGGAGATATTAGTTTTTTCGTTAATAAAAATTATGGTGACGATTTAGCAAATGCTGATAATTCGGATAAAATATCAGAGGCAATTGATCGTTTGCGTGACCCAATTAAGATGATGAGTGCTGAAGACCAAGCTAAGACAATGAAATATATACAAAATTTGAAAAAGCTATCTACCATTTATCATTCTTTGTAATACAAAAGTAAAAATAATATATAACATAGAGTTTAATTTAAAAAATATTTTTATATTAAACATATAATGTCTACAACAACAACTGATCCAAAGATGCCAGAAGAATTCCCCAAAATTATTAAAGATTTTGTCGATGATATTAATAATACATTCCCTGAATACAATTTAATTATAAATAAATGGTGGAAACCTTCTGAATTTACTGATATATTGGATGAGGAAGAGAGAAATGCCGCAGTCATTGCTGATAGGGATGCGAAAGTTGTTGCTGTATTTAAGCATTGTTTACGTGTTTTTCCCGAAAGATTTTTCGATATTTTATATCAAAATAACGAGATATTTAGCGATTCTAGCGAAATTAATACGGAATTTCTTCCGGGGATTAGTTTTAAATACTTATGGCAATGCGATATTAGCGATAAAACACGCGAAACCATTTGGAAATATTTACAATTGGTATTGATTGCTATTATCGGGTGTGTGAAAAACCGGGACGCTTTTGGTGATACTGAGAAATTATTTAAATCGGTTAATGAAGACGATTTTAAGGGGAAGTTAGAAGAGACGATGGCGCAAATGCAGAAGATATTTGAAGCGGGGTCTAGTGCTAGAGAAGGGGGAGAAGGAGAAGGGGGAGAAGGGGGAGAAGGGGGAGGGGGAGGAGTAGGAGGTTCAGGTCCCAGTTTTAATATGGGAAATATGCCCTCTGCGGATGATATTCAGGGACATATTTCAGGAATGTTAGATGGAAAACTTGGCAATTTGGCTCGTGAAATCGCAGAAGAAACAGCTGAAAATTTAAATATTGATATGGACGACGCGACAAATGTGAATGATGTTTTACAGAATTTATTTAAAAATCCTGGGAAGTTGATGGGACTTGTTAAAAATGTAGGTGATAAATTAGATTCTAGAATAAAATCGGGAGAGATTAAGGAAAGTGAGTTGCTCGCCGAGGCCAGTGAAATCATGAATAAGATGAAGAATATGCCTGGAATGGATAATATTCAGGCAATGTTAGGTAAGATGGGAATGAATATGCCAAATATGGGTAAGAACGCAAAGGTGGATGTTAATGCTATGGAAGCACAATTAAATCGTAATATGAAGGCGGCTCAAACGAAGGAAAGATTGAAGAAGAAGATGGAGATGAAGCATATGGCTAATGCTGCGGCTGCTGCGATGTCTCAACAACAACAACAACCTAATCCTCAAGCACTTACGGATGAACAACTTATTTCTGTATTTAGCACTGGAGAAAAGGTGGAACGTAGTCCTAGAAATGGTGTCAATAATTCAGGTTCTGGTATAGCAAGTGGCAACAGCAGTAACTCTGATAAGAAGAAAAAGAAGAAGAAGTAGGCACAAGTGAAGCAACAGCACAAGTGAAGTTGAATGAGAAAAAGAATGAGAAAAAGAATGAGTGAAATTAGAGAATGATTATTTACTCAAAGTTTAAAAATTTAGTAATCTTATATATATAATGACATCATCATATATATTCTGGTTAAATGATCCATCTATTCTATTAAATAAAGAATATATTTATCAATTATGGCCCACTTCAAAAATGTCAACTGAAGAAAAATTAAACGCAATTAGCAGATTAGTTATTTTAATGACTATTTTAGGATTTATTTTTACCATGTCTTTCAAAATTTTGATTGTAGGTATTCTTACTATAATTGCTATACTATTGTTATATAAAAATCGCAAACAAAAATTAGTTAAGGGAATGTTGACAGAAGGAATGACTAGTATGGAAAAATTTAACGGATATAATTCTTCTCTCGCTGTTCCTAATAATCAAACCATTATTAATCCTGAAACGTTGGAAACATTCTTGAAATCCGAATTTCAAGAGACTAGTAAAAAAAATCCATTAGGTAATGTGCTTCTTACGCAGATTATGGACGAGCCTGATAGATTGCCTGCTCCGCCAAGTTTCAACACCGAAGTTTATGAAGATATAAATAACAAAACTAAAAAAATGGTTCAAATGTTAAACCCTGGAATTAAGAATAGTAGTAAACAGCTATACGGAGATTTGTGGCAGAATTTTACATTCGACCAGCAGCAGTGGGCATATTATAGTATGCCTAATACGAAAGTGTGTAGCGATCAGGGCGCATTTTCTCAATTTTTATATGGAAATATGCCCAGCGCGAAAGAAGGAGATCCATTTGCTCTTTTACAAGACAATCAGAGATATTTACTTATTTAGGTGGTTTGTCTATCTATCTCTCTTATCTCTCTTATCTCTCTTATCTCTCTTATCTCTCTTATCTCTCTTATCTCTCTTATCTCTCTTATCTCTCTTATCTCTCTTATATTTCTAATTTACTCTAATTATTTTTCCTTTAGTAAAAAATAATGTATTATATATATAAAATGGCATTTGTTACTAATTATACTTTTGACAATATGAGTCGCATAGGAAACGATGTTTGTAATCAGGACCAAAACGCTATTCAAAATATTAATGCTTCCAATTATTTACTTCAAAATTATTTTGCGAAAGATTGTTCTATGAAACAACCGATTGATTTGGCAACAACTCAGCCCGGAATAAACTATAATGGTCCAAGCAGTGTAGGAAGTGGAGGATGTGTTGTTGATGCCTCTTCTAAATTGTTAATTGGTTCTATTCAAACACATCCCAGATGCCGTATAGATTTATTTCAACGTCCTTTTGCTACTGTGCCATTTTTAGGGCGTGGTTCAGTGGATCCTATTTTAGAAGCACAAATTCAACAAGGAGATGCCAATACAAATAAAAGATCGGTCAATAATTTATCTGAAAAAAGTTATTTAAAATATCAAAACTCGATTTTATTACCTAATATTCAAAGTAGATTAACCAATCCGGCATATTGTGTCGAGAGTGTTGCTTCTGAAGGATGGATTCGTGGAGGTGTTCCATCTCGCGAATTGACGAGAGACAGGGAATATTATAATAACCAGAAAAAACAATAAGAAAAACAATAAGAAAAAATCAAATTAGATTTAACATAGATAAATACTTAAAATTATTTATCGATGTATAGACAATGTCATATAATTCAAAATTCATTTGTACCTATAATTACTACGACCCTTCTCTCACCAATACTATAGAAAAAAGTAAATTAAACTTAGAAGATTGTGAAGATTTAGAAGATATGTCTGACTATTTATACAAGACAGAATTACTACAAATATTTGGCTGTAAAGAATTTGATTCTTCAGTTATTGATGGGGTCATTTCGGAAATATTCTTGAAATTATCGTTACATGATGAATTGAAAGAATGTATGAGAATAGTCGCAAGTCATTTTTTAAGCGAAGATTTAGATGTTGGGTTCACAGCATTATTTTCATATAATTTTATGTTTTTGACACATAGATGTATATGTGATTTTTTAGAAACGGGAAATATTTCTGAAGAAAATATGAATACTCTCAAAATCGCTGTTACAAAATGATTTGTTATTTTTGTTTTTTGTTTTTTTGTTTTTTGTTTTTTTGTTTTTTTGTTATTTTTATTATATTATCACATAATAATAATATGGCGTCGACTCAAAATATTAATACACCTGGTAACTACTATTTAGAGCAAAAACAATACAAGCAAAACGAGAATTATACATTATATCCTAATTCACAATATGGTGCTGCTTATGATACTCGTCTCCCTGGAAATGGTGTCAATCCCGGTCAGATTCCGTGGAATCAATTATCACATAATGCTGTTCAAATTGAATCTTATTTATTAGGCATTAATTCTACTAATTTGGTCACGCCTCAAAAACCATTTACGCCGGAATATAAAACGTTGGAAACGGCGAATTTCTTTGAAAAAGCACCCGTATTAATACCTGAGCCATTAGTAGTTCAGAAAAATCAACGCCCATTTCCTGTGCCTTAATTTTTACAATACATTTTATGATACATACATTTTTGTGTATAATAAAATAATATTTGCTAATAATAGTATAAACATGGCTTTTACCAGATTTCACGATGATCCGTGTAGAATACAAAAACAACTACAACAATCTACCGACCCTGGTAGATGGGTACTAAATGTTCCAGGTAATGGTGACACACCATCATATATCGCAAATCCTCAAATTAGAATTCAAACGTGGGGTGGAAACTTGATGACTAATAGTGTTAATTTGGAAAGCGAATTGCGAGGAGTCAATAGACCTCTTAGCAAAGATTGTTTAGGAAAAGACCAATACCAACGATTCAATGTTCCAACCACGCCTATTCAATACCCCACAAATAAAACATTGTATACTGAAGAATCGCGAACTATTATGCCCGCATGGACTGCCCGTGATTTAGAACAGGTCGATTGGTATTATCTTCCATTGAATCCACAAGAAAATACATGCTTTCCTTTTGAGAATAATTTAAGCACACGACTTTTAGAAAAAGATTATTTTGTTGCGAAGGTGCCATGTGTTTATATAAACCCGTCCAATTCTTTACCTTTACCCGTAACTCAAGTAAAGGGTAAATATATTGGTGGAACTGAAACATGTACTACCGACAATTCGTGCGAAGCGGTTCGATCAAAAAGAATTATACGCGCAAAGGCGTAGATATGAATGAATTAGACTATAGTAAAATAAGTAAAATAAGTAAAATAAGTATTGTATTGAAAAAATATAATACTTAATATATATAACTAACTATATGGAAATAGCAATACCTTTAGTCGCATTAGCAGGAGCATTTGTAATAAGTAATCAATCTGCTTCTTCTAAAAACACGCATTCTAGTAAAAATAATAGCAATAGTAAAAAAGAAAATTTTGCGAATTTAAGACAGAACCAGAATTATTTACCAAATACGCATATTCCTCCGCAAAATTACCCCGTCACAAATATTAAAGAATTAGTTGATACTACTAATAATTATCCCAACCCAAATCGCGCATCCGACAAATATTTTAATCAAAATGCTTATGAAAAGAGAGAGAATGCCGGGGGAAAAGTGAGCGATAATATCCAAGAAATGTATTCATTGACCGGAAATTATATAGACACTAGCAATTTTGAACACAATAATATGGTTCCCTTTTACGGAGGCAAGATTAAGGGACAGGTTTACGGCGAAAATATGGCAGAGACGATTTTAGATAATATGGTTGGTTCTGGTTCACAAGTTATTAAAAAAATAGAACAAGCACCATTATTCAAACCACAAGAACACATGCAGTGGGCTAATGGAGCACCTAATATGAGCGATTTCTATCAGTCTCGTGTTAACCCCGGCATGGTTAATAATAATGTCAAACCTTTTGAATCCATTCATGTAGGTCCAGGTTTAGATAAAGGATATACGGCCGCGGGCAGTGATGGTTATAATGCCGGAATGGAAGCCAGAAATGTATGGCTACCTAAAACAGTAGACGAATTGAGAGTGGCGACAAATCCCAAATTAGAATATAGTTTAGAGAATCATGAAGGACCCTCTTATTCCCATGTTCAAAATGTAGGCAAAATTGGAAAAGTAGAGAAATACCATCCGGACACCTTTTTTATTCAAACACAGGACCGATGGTTAACTACTACAGGACAAGAGAAGGGGAATATGCTCCGTTCAATACAAGAAGACCGCCCGACTACACGTGCGGTAACATCGCAGTCTTATGCGGGGGTGGCTGCACCTAATGAAACAAATGCGGGATATGCGCCTCAGAATTTCGAACAATCTAAACGTCCCGAATTGGCAGCAAATGATGTCGGGCATAGTGGCGCATCTAATCGTGGTCCTCATACGGATAAGGATAACGCACATAAAAGTCATACTAATTATACGAATAACCGAGCCACATTAAGACAACCGGATAGCTTTAGAAGTGGATTTAGCGGTGCTATCGGTGCCGTCATTGCGCCATTAATGGATATATTAAGACCTTCCAGGAAAGAAGAACATGGTTCTAATATTCGCGTTTATGGCGACGCAGTTAATTATTCGTGTCAAAATTATGTGAATAACCCGAATGATGTTCTAAGCACAACAATTAAGCAGACAACATTATATTCGCCCAATTTCTATGTAGGCAATCAATTAGAAGGAGGCGGGTATATGACTGCGGAACAACAGGCAATTACTAATCAGCGAGACAGCACGAATTGTTCTACGATTGGAAACGCAGGTGGTGATGCTGCGAGATATGGTAAAATGAATTATGACGCTGCGTATAACCAATATAATAATGAAATTAAGGAGCAGACGGTGGTAAGTAGAACCAACCAGGGTAACATGCAAATATTCAATCAACAAATGAATGTGAATGTTGCTAGAATTGATAGTGATAGAAATAATACACGTCAATGGGCGCCTGGTCCTAATGTAAATGGACAAATTCCTGTGGGTAAAGAACAATATGGAAAAATAGTTGCTCCTCAACAATTACAAAACATTGCTTGTACGCGTATTGAACCCTCTATTCTTGATGCTTTTAGATCCAACCCATATACGCATAGTTTAACTAATTCCGTATAAAAATAAACTATCTCGTTCAATATTGATATAAAAAAAACTGAATATTTATATCAATAAATGTCCCTTACAATCCATGAACCTATCATGGAAAAATTAAATTACTTTTATAAAATACACAAAATCCCCAATATTATATTTCACGGACAATCAGGAAGTGGAAAAAGAACTATCGTTAATAAATTTATTAATATGATTTATAATAACGATAAAGAGAGAACGAAGGCGTTTGTCATGTATGTTAATTGTGCACACGGGAAAGGAATCAAATTTATTCGTGAAGAATTGAAGTTTTTTGCGAAAACACATATCAATTCCAATGGCGGCGATATTTTCAAAAGTATTGTATTATTGAATGCTGATAAGTTGACTACTGACGCGCAATCTGCTCTACGTAGATGTATTGAATTGTTTTCGCATAATACGCGATTTTTTATTATTGTGGAAGATAAATATAAATTATTGAAACCGATATTATCCCGTTTTTGTGAAATATATGTGCCTGAACCGATACTAAATGGTGGTGAAACTATCAATTTATATAAACATAACTTGGCAGAAACATTTAAATTAAAAGATGTTAAACATACGCGAATGGACTGGTTGAAAAAGAATTTATTTAAAACAATGAATGCTACACCTGAAATCAAGGACTGCGAACTTCTCTCTTTTTCCACCAAATTATATGAAAAAGGATATAGCGGAATGGATATTATACAATTATTAGAAAATCCTAGTCTATTTACACACTTGAAAGATTGTAAAAGATATGAATTGTTATTCGCCTTTAATAAAATTAAAAAAGAATTTAGAAATGAAACTTTATTAATTATGTTTATTTTGAATTTTTTATTTTTAAGTTTAGATACTAGTTTAGAAAATATTTCGTTTATGTAAAATGGATGATTTTGTAACTGGATCTTTACACGAATCTAAAAACGAATGGGGAAGCAGATTGCTTATTATTTTAACGCCGCTTATTACCGAAGGGTTGAAATCCATATTCGACGAGGCTTTCAAATTGTGTAAGGAAAATAATGAAATGGATAAGTATTTGATGACATTTCAAAATTTTATTAGCCGAATTCCGAAATGGAATGCGAATATTATTGAAATTGAGCGAAAACGAATTATTGAAAAAAGCGGATGTGAATATTTAGAAGATTTGATTACTTGTGTTCATATTATTCAATTGAAATTGTTGACCGCTATGCGTGCCGGTCAAAAACAAAAGAAGATTGATATCAATATCCCCAAGTTGGACGATTTTATTCATAAGGTGTATATTAATGTGGCTAGAAAAATATACAAGAATGTTTATTTGTTTGAGATAAATATTGCGCCATTACAAATTCAGAAAAATCATCGTGAATTAGAAGTGATTATTCAAGAATGTATTTTGAATTCGGTCAGAGATAGTATACCGGTTGAATCAATATTAAGAGCATATATGGACGAATCTGTGGAAGAGGATGTTATTGAAGAGATTAAGGAGCAAGTTATAGATGAACCTATCGCGGGGTCTGGTAATAAAGCAGAAGTCGTTACTGCCTCTGCTGCTGCGCCTCATATCATTGCCGAACAACAACAACAAGAGCCTGATCCGATGCCTGTATTAGAACCTGAACCATCTTCTACTAAATTATCGTTTAACAATGTGGATATGATGAGAGACGAATATAATGTGGAACAGCAGGTCGATGCTCCAAAATCAATCGAACGATTAGATGAAATTAGTGCTTTTAGAAACGCACAACGAAAATTAGAATCTGATAATGATGATTCTGATAATTCAAGTATCCGATTAAATATTTCTGAACAAAATATTAATTTGGATAGTTTAGATATTCAAGAATTTGATTCTCCTGAAATTAATTTAATGCCTGATTTAGTATTAGATGTTGAAGTTTTAGAGTGAGTTATTTAGTTTTTGACAATGGATAAATGATTTTACAAAACTTTTATCAAACGCGGTCATACAATCTTTCTTTTGTTTTCTGTCTATAAAAATTTCACATAGTTGTTTTTTTATGGACTGCACTTTGCTAGTATTCAGATGTGCTATCGCTAATTTCCTTAATCTACAAGCTTCTGCTTTAGTCATAATAATACAATATGACAAATACTTTATATTCTATTCCGCGTAAAATTATAAATAAGAATATTCTACTATATGTAAAATGTCTTCTATATTTGTTAATGCTGGAATTATAGCTGTCATTTTCTTCATAGTTAAATTTATCGAAATGAGAGTTATAGATAAAGAAAGTAAGCCGTTGAAATTATTGATTAGAGATACTCTTTTTGTATATTTTAGTGTCATTGCTGGAAATTTTATTATAGACCAAATATCTCCTTCTATGCTACAAGAAGCTGGTGAGGTGGTGTCAAATCCTGCTGTTTTTACCGATAATCCTGGATTTTAGAAGCAACAAAACACCCTTGAATACAACCCTTGAATACACCCCCTTGAATATTTATAATATTATTTATATATAATATTATATATAATGAGTAACCCGACAAAAAATCCATTTACCGATGGAGGTATTCAATTTGTGAGAGGAACACCCAAAAAACCTTTGATTCCATTTAATGAAATGATAGAATATTTTCCAGAGGTTGACCCCAAAAGTTTGGTTCCTGGAAATAATTATTTAGTTTTTTCACAAAGTCGTAGAAATCCACGAGGTGGTGCGTATATTATTGTTAAATATTTAAGTATAGATGCTGCTAATAATATTACTATTTCAGAATTATTTACACGTAATAAGGAAACATATGGCTGGTCTAATACTCCAAAACTTATGAAGGGGTCGCGTTTTTTCAAAGAGATTGACACTTATCCAGCAAATGAAGTATATTTTGATGAGGCATCATTTAATGCTTTAACTGATCGTCAAAAGGATCGTGTACAATATTTTTTTAGAGATATTGGTGATCGCAGAGATGAATTTAATAATCGCGATTTAACTGATGAAAATGTAAATGATATTATTGAAGAAATTGTAGCCGATCAACAAGAAACTATAACATCATCTGCATCGGCAGATTCCGCAAAAGGTAGAATGACAAAAGGTAGAAAGACAAAAGGTAGAAGGACAAAAGGTAGAAAGACAAAAGGTAGAAAGACAAAAGGTAGAAAGACAAAAGGTAGAAGGACAAAAAAGATGAAAAAAAGAAAATAAATAGCGAAATGATGCGTTCACAAATTACCTACCACTAAATACTTTAATTACAGGATTTGTTAATTTTCTCGCTTGTTTATCACTCATATAATTATTAAAAGTATACCACCATTTATTATGTTTTATAATAGATCCTAATATTGAACCCTTTTTTGTTATTTGTGGATATTCTAAATGAAAAAGTAGTCCCATTATACGTTCAAGACAACACCGATCATCTCTATTTCTTACTGCGTTCAATAATCCAAATAAATTATATTTATTTTGTAATAAATTCAGGAAATTATAATTAATAAATGATTGACATCCAAAACATCCATTCCAATTAGACGATGATACAAAATTGAAATTTAATGAAGACGCTTGTTCATTATTAATTTTGTTTAAAACAATTCTATTATTTTTCAAATAAGACGCAATTCTTTTCGTGTTATTTGGGTTATGACCTTTATACTTTTCGAAGTGCCATAGTGGAAATACGTTTATATGCGATTTTTCTAATAATTCAAAAGCTATTTTTTTATGAATAAATACACTATCGTGTAATATTACCGCATTGTCGAAATAATGAAATTTATGAAAATAATAATAGGGTAATAATTCACCTCTTTGTGGAAATTCTGACTGAACTATCTCTACATTATTATATTCAAAATCGGCTTTTATAAATTCTTGTTTACTATTATCGTCGATTACTATTATTTTTTCGTTTGGATAAAATCGTCTAATACACTTTACACATTCGTTCCAATATTTATTCGTTAATTCGGAATTTACATGACGTGTTAATATAAATCCAAAAGTCATTTTATTTTTATAGTATAAAATGACTTTATTTTAATTTTATGAATTTTCCTTATTTATGTTTTCCTTATTCTTTTTTTCCTCATTTATGTTCCTCGTCTAATTCTTCATTATTGCGATTATTGTAAAAATATTCATGTTTTCCTTCAATACATATATCATCCCATTCTAAATGTTTTATCTCTTTCTCATTACCATTTATACAGCCTACCCATACACCGGCAAATCCCCCTTCTTCTGACCATTCATTCTTTATCCAACATGAAGGATATTTTGTCAATAATCCTTCTAACCATTCAAAATCTGGACTCCATGATGTTGTCAGTATTACTCTTATTCCTCTTCTACCCCTAACAATCGGCTCAATTGTTTCATTATATACATATTCACCATTTTGGTCTAAATGTTTGAATTCATTTTGTATTAAGTTATCTAATTCATCCGGGTCGTTATGACTAGTTATAGTTAAATTATTCCAACAATCATTCGGCATATTTTGTTAATTTATCACCATCTTTTTAACTTTTTTATTTTACAAACTATATTTATATTCTCTATTTTTAGTTGATTTTCCAATATTTTCATTTTATTTGACTTTTATTATTGAATCACAGAGAGAAAAAGTAGTGTAATTATACACTTTCTATAGAAGCCGTAAAACTGGGAATATTATCAATATTTATTACTTGGTCTGTTTTTGAAATACTATTTTTATTTGTAATATAAGATTTGAATTCTGGTCTTTCCAATTGATTTTGCGGCGTATGTTTATGAACGCATCTAGCTATCATCTTATATAATTTGAAATCAGGGTAGCGTTCAATACCCGTATTTTTATACAAAATATTCAGTCCATTGTCATCTAAACACCATTCCATAACCAATTTTGCTACAGGATCGCGTTCACTCGTATTTGAAACATCGTTCAAATCGTCAATGACATAATCGAAAATAGAACATGCTAATCGGCACAAATCGAAACTATTATTCGGTTCTAATCTCGGTTTCTTATCATTAAAATAGGGCTCTGTATTATATTGAGATGCCGCGTCCGATCCCGCTTGGAAACTATCACTACAAAATGTTTTTCCGTCGTATTTGTAAATGCCTCTACCAAAATCGATGATTTTGTATATACGACCAAATGTTGGCACTTTATAATACTTCTTTTTATAACAATAATAAAGGAATTCAACATCTGTCGTATTATACATCACGTTATTTGTATGTAAATCGTTATGTGTAAATGAAAAGGCTTTTTGATATGTGATTAATATCATAATTATTTGCATAAATGCCGAAAACCATTCTTCATCCGATAAATCTTCGTTCATAATAAGAGAATCAAATGTGTTTTCGCAATATTCCATACAAATAATTTGAACTGGGAATTCTTTCAAAGTAGCGTCTACTCGTTCTTCCTCAAAATCACTTTCGTCATGGTCATCCTCATCTTCATCTTCATCTGTCCAATGTGATTCATCATCGTTGTCTTTATCTTTATCTTTATCTTTATCGTTGTCTTTATCGCTGTCTTTATCGCTGTCTTTATCATTATCGCCATTGTTATCTTCATCATCCTTTTTATTTCTCTCTTCATCCTTATTTTCAGAACCGGTTGAAGTATGAGATGTTCTTGATGAACATGTTGAGCCTGACTTTATTGTCGTTGTTTTATTATCTGTTGTATCTGTAGAATTTGTTATATCCACTAAATCCATTGAGCAATCTTTTAAATCGTCCAATGTTAAATGGACCTGTGTTTCAACAAATATATTGTCAAATAATTCGTCATCTATCGATTTTATAGATGAAATCGATTTATTACTTGTTGTGTGGTCTATTTTGAGATGAACTAATTGTTTTGGTTTATTTTCACCCGAGGTGCTACCATTTTCATCATACTCATCTTCGTCTAACAAATGCTCATACTCTTCTACTTGAAATAATACATTCTTGTTTTTATTGAAAAAATCGGATTTACATAAATAGTCCAAATCATCTATAACGTTCAATTTGAAATCTTTTTTTATTCCTAAAAATGAGCCATAATAATCGACACCATGTGTAAATTGGTAGTTATGTATCAACATACTAGTTAGAAATGAAAAAAGACCATCTATATACGCCGAATTATTCGGGTCTGTAAATTTGGCGTGTAATGATGTTGTCGGTGAATTGATTTGAGGTAATTGAAACAATCGTTTATCCGTAATATCATATTTTCCTACTAGGAATTTAAATGGGTCCAAAAGCGGTGCCATTTTGAAAAATACATTTTTCTTTTTTGGTTTATTATTGCTTGATGGTGATATATTCTTCACATTACATTTGAATAAATTCTTGTTCTCTTCGTTTGGTTCTAAAACACTGGTTATATGCCATTTATGATTTAAGTTAATGGAATTGTAATTTGTTTCGTTTAATGAAAAAAATCGGTTATAAATTGGAATATAATTTTGAATTTGAGAGATATTTGTTAAATCTGGTGATTCAAATGTTGCGAATAAGTCGGTATTCTTTCTTTTTTCATAATTGATTTTTAAATCGGATAACATTATTTATATTTGAATAATTATATTAATATTAGTTAATTTAAACTTATTGTTTTCTTATTGTTTTCTTATTTCTTCTTAATACTAAAAAATTGAACTAAAAAATCGCAGTAGATATATTCATAACTGGTTATGACTATTTGCGGAAATAAAGAGTGTAAGAAAAAGGCGATATTTGGATTGTATTGTGATGAAAAGGCTAAATTTTGTAAACAGCATAAGGATGCAGATATGATAGACGTAATAAATAAAAAATGTTATTGTGGTAAATCACAACCTAGATGGAATTTGGAAGGATTGTCGGCAAGATTTTGTAGTTCTTGTAAATCTGAAAATATGGTTCAACCAAATAGAAAATTGTGTAAATGTGGTAAACGCCCTTGCTTTAATTTTGAGGGATTAAAGGGTGATTTTTGTAATTCTTGTAAATTAGATGGAATGATAAATGTAGAAGATAAACGTTGCGTTTGTGCTAAAAATACAAGTCCTTGTTTTAATTTTGAAGGATTGAGAGGAAAATATTGCGGAACTTGTAAATTAGATGGAATGGTAAATGTGAAATCGCCAAAATGTGGATGTGGCGTTGTTCCAAATTTTAATTTTGAAGGGTTAAGACCAAAGTTTTGTTCAAAATGTAAAACTGAAGGAATGATAGATTTGATACATCCATTATGTATATCATGTAATAAATTTCAACCAACTTTTAATTTTGTAGGATTGAAAGCAGAATTTTGCTCTAAATGTAAGACTGGTGGGATGATAGATGTTTGTAATAAATTATGCTTTTGTAATAGTGTCCAACCTACATATAATTACGAAGGGTTAAAGGCTAAATATTGCGTTAAATGTAAAACTAATGATATGATAGATGTTAATCATACCAAATGTAAAACTTTATTTTGCGATATTAGAGTTCAAGAAAAATTTGAAGGGTATTGTTTGCGATGTTATATAAATATCTATCCTGATAAGCCCGTTGCTAGAAATTATAAGACAAAAGAAATTGCTGTTGTTGAACATATTGTAAATACTTTCCCTTCTATGGATTGGGTTACCGATAAGAAAATTGATAATGGATGTTCTAAAAAACGTCCAGATTTATTATTGGATTTAGGATATCAAGTAATAATAGTTGAAATTGATGAAAATCAACATCAAAAATATAATTGTTCGTGTGAAAATAAAAGATTGATGGAATTATCCCAAGATGTAGGTCATAGACCTATTATATTTATACGTGTTAATCCTGACGATTATCTTGATGAGAATAATCATAAAGTTAAATCTTGCTGGGGTATTACAAAAGAAACCGGAATTTCTAAAATAGTAAATAAAAAAGATTGGAATAGTCGTTTAGAAAGTTTAAAAAAACAAATTGAATATTGGCTAATTTTAGAACATAAAACAGATAAAACGATTGAAATTATTGAATTGTTCTATGACCAGAATTTAGTGTAATAATTTTGCGTATTAATTATTAATAATATAAAAAAATATATATATAATATATTTTTTATGAGTCTCGAATTAAAAAAATTTGATATGAAAACTATTAGCTTTAAGCCTAGCGAATCAACCGGTCCAGTTATAGTGCTAGTGGGTAAAAGGGGAACCGGTAAAAGTTATTTAGTAAAAGATATGCTCTATTATCATCAGGATATTCCAATTGGCGTAGTAATTGCGGGCACAGAGGAGGGAAATGGATTTTATGGCAAATTAGTTCCCAAATTATTTATTCATCATGAATACAATATAGCAATCATCGAGAATATTTTAAAGCGACAAAAATCGGTCTTAAGACAAATAAAAAAGGAACAAGAAGCTTTTAAAAGAAGTACAATAGACCCGCGCACTTTTGTCATTTTAGACGATTGTTTATATGACTCATCATGGTCTAAAGATAAACTAATGCGACTCCTCTTTATGAATGGACGTCATTGGAAGATCATGTTAATCATCACAATGCAATATCCTTTAGGCATTCCACCAAATCTCCGCACGAATATCGACTACGTTTTTATTTTAAGAGAACCATATATTACAAATCGAAAACGCATCTATGAAAATTATGCGGGAATGTTCCCCACATTTGAGTCCTTTTGTCAGGTGATGGACCAATGTACCGAGAATTTTGAGTGTTTAGTCATAAATAATACCGCAAAATCGAATAAAATAACAGACCAGGTGTTTTGGTATAAGGCAGATAACCATAATGACTTCAAATTAGGGTCAAAAGAATTCTGGGAATTGTCAAAAGATATACATTCGGATGAAGAAGAAGAGAAATATGACCCTAACAACATCAAAAAACGAGGCCAAGGAGTCAAAATCAACGTCAAAAAGACTAAATGGTAAAAATGTCGATCAAAACGCTTTTAATATATGAATTTGCTTTTACAAAACTCGCTTTTATAATATATAATCAAGAACAACAACTTAAAGAGTATCCTCTTATACATATAATAAGATGCAAGAACTGAACATCGTCGAACTTATTGAGAAGAATCCCATCTCAAGGCTGTCAAATGTATACAATAATAAATTATTGATTAAAATAAAGGATAATTTTACAAGTTTTGAACAACAATTATTTGTAAGTAGTTTTTATTGCTACTTAAACTACGATAAAAATTTAGATTTTGTTGTAGATTTAGATAATATATGGAAATGGTTGGGATTTTCTACTAAACAAATGGCCAAATTATTATTAGAAAAACATTTTAAGATTGACATAGATTACAAACCCGCTTTGGGCGATTCCAAAGCAAGTTTAGACCAAGAAAATCTTGACCAAGCATCGGTGCTTACCAATTTGGTTAATCACAAAATCTCGCTTAATAATGTTATTAAGCAAGATGAAAAATGGGGCGGTCAAAATAAGCAAACTATCATGCTAACTATCAAATGTTTCAAATCATTGTGTTTGAAAGCACAGACAAAGAAAGCCGGAGAAATCCACGAGTATTATATGAAAATGGAAGAAGTTATGCATCAAATTGTGGAAGAAGAAACCGACGAATTAAGACTTCAGTTGGAACAAAAAGATAATATCATTTTGGAAAAAGAAAATACCATCATTAATACGAAAAAAGAAAAGCAAAGAGCAGTAGAACAAGCAACGATTGCGCAATTTCCTTTGAATACAGAATGTATCTATTTTGGAACTATTGATAATACAAATGAAGCGGGCGAAAAATTAATCAAATTCGGACATACAAATGATCTCTCTACAAGAGTGTTGGACCATCATAAAAAATATAACAATTTTATTCTGACTGCCGCTTTTAGAGTTCAGAATAAAGTGGAAATAGAAAATCTGATTAAGACTTATCCAAAAATCAAAAGACAGATTCGTAATATTGAAGTTAATGGGAAAAACAAAACGGAAATAATTGCGTATGACAGCACGAATTTTACTATTGAAAGATTGTCTAAGCATATTAAAGATATTATTCATTCGAAAACATATAGCATTGATAATTTCAATAAATTGATGCAACAGAACGAAATGCTAGAGAATGAAAATAAAGAATTAAAGGAAGAGATTGAAAAGGATAAAACAACAATCACAAAATTGACTTTGGAAATGAACGAAATGAGAGAAATAATAGAAAAACAAAAATCTACTATTGATGCGGTAAATATTGAGACGCAAATGGCGTCATTGACCCCTGCTGCGGCAACGGCAGTAAGCATCATCCCATCCCCGCTTTTATTTTATGATAATGAAATGGTGAGTAAATTCAACGAATTTATTGAAACAATGTGTATAGTCCGTTCAGATGTTGAAGAATCGTCTGTAAATATGGAAGGTCAATTTCGTATTTGGAGTAAAACAAAACCTAAGAAGGAAACATTCCATGCACTGAAACATTATTTGGATACTAGATTCAAACCAGCAAGAATTTCAAAGCAAGATAAAGATCAAGTAGTTCATGGATATATTGGTGTTAAACTTATTGATATTGTATATAAGAAAAAGTTGGTGGCGAATAATCCAGAGACATTTATATTCCAAGTATGCCGATTTTCACCGAATGGAAAAATATTGAATTCGACATTATTAGAGGAATATCAACGATGGAAAAAGAGTGTAAGTATAGATATGAGTGATAATGATATGAAAGAAATTAAAGAGTATTTAAATTCTTGCGAATATGTTTTGAAGGCGGTAGTGTGGACAGATAAAGGTTCAAATGAAGGTTATTATGGAATATCATTGAAAAGCGATGAACATAAACATAAAAGAACATCATCTACTGGAAAAAGAGTGGAAAAGAGAGAAGTAGAAACTGACCATGTTTTGGGAGTCTGGGATACCATCGCAAAGGCGGCGCAATATGAACATATGTGCGCTTCAAAAATGAGTCTTAGTATAAAGAACAAGGTAGTATTCGGCGATTATTATTATATTGCTATCAAATAATTATTATTCATTATAGTAATTATTCATTATAGTAATTATTTTTATTCAAGACCAGGTATGTATGGTCACGAGAAATCCTGCGGATTTTCTTGAAGATGTTTGTAAATGGATAATGTTTTAAATTATTATATTTACAATTATATAATGAAACAAAGTAGGAAAAGTAGAAAGTGTAGGAAGAAAAGTAGGAAAATTAGGAAAAGTAGGAAAATTAGGAAAAGTAGGAAAATTAGGAAAACTAGGAAGAGTAGAAGGTTTGTTAAATATGGCGGTGGCCCACCATATATTGATTCAGGAATTGATTCAGGAATTGAATTAACAATTGTATCCCTTTCTAATAAACTAAACAAGGATCTAATAAACGCATGTTGGAGTGAAAATATAGAAAAAGTGAAAAAATTATTAAAGGCAGGAGCTAATCCTAATATTCAAAACAACGATGGCGATACAGCTTTAATGATCGCGTGTTCACGAAACAAGGTAGAAATAGTTCACGAATTATTACAGGCGAAAGGAGTTGATCCTAATATTCGAGACAACGAAGGCAATACAGCTTTAATGTTCGCGTGTTTACAAAACAGGGTAGGAATAGTTCGCGAATTATTAAAGGAAGGAGTTGATCATAAATTTCGAAACAACAATGGCGATACAGCTTTAATGATCGCGTGTTCACAAAACAAGGTAGAAATAGTTCACGATTTATTACAGATGGAAGGAGTTGATCCTAATATTCGAGACAACGGAGGCTATACAGCTTTAATTCTCGCGTGTATACAAAACAATGTAGAAATAGTTCGCGAATTATTACAGGCGGGAGGAGTTGATCCTAATATTCAAGACAACAATGGCTATACAGCTTTAATGTACGCGTGTTCACAAAACAATGTAGAAATAGTTCGCGAATTATTACAGGCGGAAGGAGTTGATCCTAATCTTCAAATCAACAATGTCTATACAGCTTTAATTCTCGCGTGTATACAAAACAGGCTAGGAATAGTTCACGAATTATTACAGGCGAGAGTTGATCCTAATTTTAAAAACAACGATGGCGATACAGCTTTAATATTCGCGTCTTTTGGAGACGATAAGGTAGGAATATTTCGCGAATTATTACAGGCGGGAGCTAATCCTAATATTCAAAACAACGATGGCTATACAGCTTTAATGTACGCATGTATACAAAACAAGGTAGAAATAGTTCGCGAATTATTAATAAAAGGTGCTAATCCTAATCTTCGAACCATCAATGGCAGTACAGCTCTAAGTTGGGCGTGTGCTACTGGCAATATAGCGTTAATTGAATTGCTAGTATCAGATATGAGCGATGTCTTTATTAGAATTAATCACAATGCTGCCTTACAAGCAATAATACAGAACGTGAATATTAATGAATCCAACAAAATAAATTTAGTAAGATCATTTTTATTAAGACATGCGCAATATAACGTCGATGGCGGAGTAGTAAATACATTTATACAAAATAATCGATTAATATTTACAAATATGAATGAACCATAAACAAATCCATTAAGGTGGAATGACTAATTATATTAGTCATTTCCCGTTGCGTTAAGTATGGCATTATTTTTATTCGAAACCAGGTATGTATGGTCACGAGCAATCAATCCGCAAGACTTTCTGGTTATAATTCAGACGGATTATGTGCTTATGTAAGCCAATCTCATCACATTCAGTCTCGGCCTGCTTTATTTTTATTAGCAAAAGGTCCGCTAATCAATTCACTCTGTCCATTATCCGTCTTACCAACCACGATATTATCACCATCGAACAATTCGGCGCGAATATCTGCTGCTGAAATGGTCCCATTATCCTTATCACCATCACCGCCGCCGCCGCCAACTCCAAGAAGCGCGGTCTCTTGCGTGTTCATACGCCCAACTCCCACCAAGTTTCCTTGTTCATCGATATTCTGAGTCAACGAGGCGCCCGTCTTTTCCGCCAATTTAATATTCTCATCAATTGCCTTCTTCTTCGTCTCCTTGACACGCTGGTCAAACGCGTTCTTGGCAAAAGTTTCATTCTTGGTCTTCTCGTGCATAAGTTGATTCAATTCATCCTCGATGTATTCTACGCGGCCAGTCTTGTAAGCCTCTGGATCCCAAGGCATCCACAATCCAATAGGTCCGACAAACACATCATGATTAGGGTCCAATTCTCTCAACATCTTACATCTCAACTCCGCCTCCTCTATGGTCGGGTAAACACCTCTGACCTTTAGACCACGGGTAGACGTTTGGAAATTATACTTGACATTGAATGCGTTCTCCAACTCTTCCTCATTCTTATCCAAAAATGTCTTATATTCGTCGTCCAAACTACTTTTAGAAATCATTTCTTGTTCATCCTTAATAAAATCCTGGTAATCTTTAGTAATATCGTCAAGAGACAACTTATACTTCAACGAAATAAAACTCAAAAATTGAACAAATTTCTCCATACTCTTTGAAAATTCCCACTTCTTTAGGAACTCCTCAAAGAAAAATAATTCCTTTTGCTTAACAATCTTTTCAGGGGAAACAAATGAAACACACACGAATTTCTGCCCGGCAATAGGTCTATCTTCTTCTAGCAAATCCACATATTTGGGATTAGGTGTTCCATTAGCCTTCAACTTTCTTTCAACGCCATTACCCGAAGATTTAGGCTTTTGTTCTTTTGACTGACTCATTTTTATTTAATTAAAATTTACTTTTAAGTTTATTAATCAATAATATATTTTTATTTTTTCTATTTGTTTAATATATAATAATGTTCGATATTGTAGAATTAGTCAAGCGTGTTATTAAGTATTTGGTGGAAGGTTTAATGGTCGCCATTGCGGCATATGCCATTCCAAAGCGTTCGTTGAATATTGAGGAAATTGGTTTGATTGCTTTAACTGCAGCGGCAACTTTCGCCATTTTGGATACATATATTCCGGCGATGGGTGGGACGGCCCGTTCAGGTGCTGGATTTGGAATTGGCGCGAATTTAGTGGGATTTCCAGGAGGGCTCTAAATTTCTCTAATCTCTTCACCCTCTAATAAATTGATGTAAATAATGTGAAATATTTATATCAATATGATACCATACCATACCATAATTATATGGTAGCCAAAAATTCCCAATCTAATTCTTCGCATATTTTTTTCCAAATAGTATCTTGCTCTATCAATTTCTCTCTATCTTTCAACATTGGAATCTCTGGCAAATAATGTGTTTCGCCCAAAAGCTCAAATAGTTTGTATAAAACATAATAGTAATGTAGGAAATTAACACGATAATCAGGACAATGTTTCGCATAAGGATATTGAATTTCCATGAAAAAATTACATAAGGTTTCTTCCAAATCCTGTGATATAATGGGCGGTTTAAACCCTAATTTATCTTTAATAAAATTGATATGTTCGTAGTATTTATTATACCCCAATTTTTTCAATAATTCTTTTACTTTGTAATATGTTATATTATTTATATCAACACGTTCTTTTTTAATTTGTTGTTTTAAACTTTCTACGACGTCGACAGGAATTTGTGTCGTTTCTTTACCCTGGAATTGTGCTAATATTTCTTTGAAATGATTTATTTTTTTATAAGCATAAAAACAGACTTCTTTGGGCGGCTCTTTATAAGATGGTTTTTCATTCTCAATTAAATACTTGACATTTGTAGAACACACATTACAAATTAATACGCCTTCATCATCCATAGGAATCAATTCGCCCTTGTAACATGATTTACAAATATCGGCGGGTCTTATGAACGAATTCACATCTAAAAAAGATTCATCGATATTACTCAAATATTTTTGAAAAATATTATTGTTTTTATTTTCAATAACATTTTGGACATTTTCAGATTTAATTTTGAAAAAATTATCCAGTAGTTTATTTTTTGAGGTGGATGTATTTTTCGGTTCATTATTAGAAATATTTTTTTTATTTTCAAAATAATCAAAAATAAATTGTGAATTATCCAAAAAATATTCCTTTTTTTTAAGTTTTAAAGATTTAATTGAATCTTTAATTTCATTTAATCGGTCTTTATGGTCTAATTCTTGTTCTATGGTGAGTGTTTTTTCAATCACATTATTTTCAAGAATTTGTTTGATATTTTCTCTCTCCATCTTTAATTTAGGAATGCTATCTAATTCATCTTTATGAAATTCATTGACAAACTCTTTATGTTTTCCATCTAATGTTGTGGAATTCTTTTTACTAATCTTTATTTTTTTTGTTGCTTTAGGCTTAAATGAAGGCATAATATATATAAATTTGTAAAAGTTTTTAATTAGTAATTTAAGAAAACATATTATTTTCTTTTGATAGTTTTTTAGAGTTGTTGGTTTTGTTCGTTTTTGGGTTGTTGGTTTTGTTCGTTTTTGGGTTGTTGGTTTTGTTGGTTTAAAATAAATTATACTTATCTAAGTTTTTAGTAATACATGGAGAAATCCGTAGACAAAGTTACTGAAATAAATATTAAAATAGAAAATGTTGGTGGAGATGAAAATAAACATTATCAGTTTGTCATAGATAACACCAAATTTCAAAAAATGCTTTTTGTATATAATGCTATTAATGATGGATGGTCTGTTAAAAAAAGAAATGATAGTTATATTTTTTCGAAAAATCATGAAGGCAAAAAAGAGGTTTTTTCTGATTCATATTTACTTACATTTATGAAAACAAATTTGGATATGAATAAATTGTTGTCATAATGTTATATCGGGGCTTTGATAGTTATTTGAAAATGTTGTTTATCTAATCCCATATTGTAAATAGGTGTTCCACCTGGGGTAATATAAGGGTTTGGGTCATTAGGAAATAATAATTTTACAAAAACCGGTCGTAAAGTATCTTGAACTACACTTTCAAAGTTTGTGGCACCAATATAATACAATGTATCAACAGGATCATTAGGGGTTCCGCCATCGTTTTGGGTGGCATAATTAAATCTAATCTCAGTTCCCGATTCACCAGCTGATAATATATGAAAATATTGTCTGCCTAAATTTTTAGTTGTTATGGTGTATGGTTGAGGATACGATAAAATAGTTGGCATGGAGTCCCATACTATTGCGGTAGTGCCTATTACAGAATCATCTAGCTCGTTATATAATTCTAACAATACGCTATTATGTGAATATAGTGCATCTGTTGGAACAAAATTATTTGAAGGTTGTCCCATTAAAGCTCCGCGCATATTTGTAAATATACCAGTTGCTATATTAATATAACAATTTATAACAATATCTCCTGATGGTGTTGGTGCTGGAGGTGCAGGATTTAACCCTGGTTGAAATCTATTATTAGAAAAATTATGACTCAGTGAGACATATGGATGTTTATATCCTAGTGTTCTAAATCTGGATGGCATATTATATAATGTCCATACAAAAATTATACTATTTTCCATTTATATCCTTTAGTAATTTCACCCGTTTTTGCTACATTTCTTAAGGTGACTGCGGCGATTTGAAATAATTTAATAACTTCCCGATTAGATGTATAGGTTTTCAATACTTGTCCAGTTTGTGGATCGATTTGTTGGACGTTTTTGCCACAAGGAGAAACATATTTTTTGGGTAGTTGTGAATGAGATAAATATTCTGTTTTCATTTCTTCAGAACATTTATCAAAAAAATTCCAATAATGGCCGCTTGAAATTGTACCAAGATTTATTGCACGATTAAAACTATTACATTTCATATTTCTTGCCTCTGTCGCTTCTTTTTGATTTTTATATACGGCCATAATTTGTGTTTTTTTTATATCAATCATTGCTACAAAATGAACGTCTGGTGATTTATGTTTTGTTTCAATAGTTGGTGATATTGATTCTGGAGGAGTATCGTTTCTACGAATAAACACCCATCTATATCCCTTATATATAGTATTGTTTTTTGCTGCCGATCGTAATGGTGCTGGCGAAATATCATCAATCTCGCGTTCAACATCTGCGGGACTATCAAACACTCTGATATACGTGGTTAAATCTGTCGGATTATATTGATATACTTTTGATACATTAATCCCATTTATGCGTTTTTTTATAGTAAAATTGCTGGTAGTTACATCTTTCATAATATTATTTTCTTCTTCATTATCTGATTCTTCAATTGTGTTGACTAATGATTTGTTTTCCTCTAATAATTTATTATCCATTTTTTTGATTTCCAATTCTATTTCTTTTTGTCGCAATTTTATTTTTTCATTTTCGAGTTCTAATTCCACTCTTTTCATCGCAATTATTTCATTTTCATTTCGCAATATTTCAGTATTCTCACATATTTTTTCATTTTCATTTCGCAATTCTTCTAATTGTAAACTGGTCATCTGATAATCCATTTTTCTTTCATTGATAATTTTGATAATTTCTTTATATATTTCTTGATTTACCAGATATGTTTCTTTTGATACTTCGCCATTTTTTATAATCATTTCATAATTACAATTACTAATAAATTTATGTTTATGTAAAAATCGTTCAAATTTAGTATGATTATCGCATTCAAAAACATCTAATAATAATGGTTCAATTAAATGTTGATTATTTGCCAAATTATACATTCTCTCTTTGATATTTTGTGTTGAACCTATTTTGATAACAAACTTATCCTTGACTTCTTTCATCTTACAAATATATACCACTGATTTTTTATGATATGCTTTCATCAATGTATTATGATTGATTAGAGAACAATTATGTTCCATTAATTTTTTATCAACTTCTTTATCTTTTTGAAGTTGATACATTCCTGTAATTCTGATTTCTCGCAATATATTTATCATCCATTTTTGAAATGTTGCTGCTATTGGTTTTTTTGAGCGACCTAATAATTTATAAAGACCTATTTCAGTTAAAAAAATAGTTTCTTGCTGTCCACCAAGGGTGCCCGTAACTTGGGCTACCTTTTCATCAGTATCAAAATCAACTAAACTATTACGAACTTTTTTCAAATCAAGTAGTTTACCGATTTGATTTGCCTGAAACAATGGATTTTCCAACGTTCCTTGAATATTTATAGGATATTCAATATCCAAAAGAGAGAATGCTTTCAAAATGTCCATATTATAATATACTATGGTTGTATGTCTTTAAGTCATTATAAACAACTACAAATATTCCGTCATCAATAACCCACTTACATCCTATCTAAGGAAAAGTATTACAGAAATTATTATTTTTGTAGTATGTAAGTAAAATGACTAATTTAATTATTAAAATATTAAATTAATTAATTCAATTTCCACAAAATTTTTTTCTTTAGCAATATTATAACTATGGGTGGTGGTTTAATGCAACTAGTAGCTTACGGCGCACAAGATGTCTATCTTACGGGGAATCCTCAGATCACCTTTTGGAAGGTGACGTATCGTCGATACACTAACTTCGCAATTGAGTCGATCGAACAAACATTCAACGGCCAAGCCGATTTCGGTCGCCGTGTCACATGCACAATCAGCCGAAACGGCGACTTGTGCTACCGCACCTATCTCCAGGTCACACTCCCCGAGATCAACCAACTTATGGGCAACGCCTCCTCTGTTCTTAACAACCAGGCATCTGTCTATGCCCGTTGGTTAGATTTCCCGGGTGAGCAGCTCATTGCCCAGGTTGAGGTCGAGATTGGTGGCCAGCGCATAGATCGCCAATATGGTGATTGGATGCACATCTGGAATCAGCTTACCATGACTGCCGAACAACAACGTGGATACTTCAAGATGATTGGTAACACAACCCAGCTTACCTTCATCACAGATCCCTCTTTCGCCGATGTCGATGGTCCTTGCGACTCCATTGCGCCCCGCCAAGTGTGCGCCCCCCGTAATGCTCTCCCCGAGACAACCCTTTACATCCCCCTCCAATTTTGGTTCTGCACCAACCCCGGTTTGGCGCTCCCCTTGATTGCCCTCCAATACCACGAGGTCAAGATCAACCTTGACATCCGTCCTATTGATGAGTGCTTGTGGGCCGTGACATCCCTCAGCTGCAACTCTGGTTCTGCTGCTGGCCAATATTTGGGCAACCAATCCCAATACTCCGTCGGCACACCCGTTGTTGCGACCATCGCTTACAACCAGTCTATGGTTGCGGCCTCTTTGTATGTCGACTATGTTTTCTTGGACACTGACGAGCGCAGACGATTTGCCCAGAACCCCCACGAATACCTCATCTCCCAATTACAATTCACCGGCGATGAGTCTGTTGGGTCTTCTTCGAATAAAATTAAGTTGAATTTTAACCACCCGGTAAAGGAGTTGATTTGGGTCGTTCAACCCGACCAAAACGTGGATTATTGCTCTTCCCTCCTTTGCGACGCCACCCTTTTCAAGGTTCTTGGCGCCCAACCCTTCAACTACACCGATGCTATTGATGCTCTCCCCAACGCTATCCACGCGTTCGGTGGACCTCAAGAGCTCAAGGGTGTTGGAGGAGATGGTCAAAACGAATTCATTGATGCCCGTGGTCTTTTCGAAGACGCTGGTGCTTTAGATGCGTCTGTTTCTGGTTACTGGACTGGAGGCGCATACAGCAACTATTACAACCAATCCAACTTCTCTGGCCCCAATGTTCTCCCTCCTGGTGTATCTGAGGCTGATTATGCTGCTTTACAAGGGTGGACCGCTGCTCAAGTTTCCCAATACTTCGGACAAACCCACAACAATGGTTCCACAGTCTCCGATGCGGGAACATTCGTTCTCACTGAGGCGTCTTTGGACATGCACTGCTGGGGCCAAAACCCTGTCGTCGTCGCTAAGCTCCAGCTTAACGGCCAAGACCGCTTCTCTGAACGCGAGGGGTCTTACTTCTCTTGGGTCCAACCTTACCAAGTTCACACCCGCTGCCCTGATGAGGGAATCAACGTATACTCCTTTGCGTTGAGACCTGAGGAACACCAACCCAGCGGTACGTGCAACTTCTCTCGTATAGATAACGCCACCTTACAGCTTGTGCTCTCCAACGCCACCGTTGAGGGAACAAGAACCGCCAAGGTCCGTGTCTATGCCACCAACTATAACGTGTTAAGAATTATGTCTGGGATTTTTAAAGATAGTATATTATCATCATATATACTCGCCTGTCCCAAAAAGTTGGCTGCCATACTAGATATTTGCTTACTAGTATGGGTAAACAGTGTAAAGCAAATATGCGAATCTAAACAATTCGCATTATATAACCAGCTAGTCTCTTCGTCTTTATGACTACAAGAGGCAACATTTCTAAATTGCAGGAACATCCTGAGAGCCTTTTCTACTACTTTATTATGTGAAAACATAGTAAATACCCGGGGTAATGACCTAGGGCATAGTGATAACGAAAAGGATTGGACAATCTGCAGCCAAGCTTCTAAGTGCGATAATGCAAGCATAAGAAGAAGGTTCAGAGACTATAATGGAATGGGTCTGAGAAAGTTAGCAACTTTCAATGATGACTTAAGGAATAGTCCAGCTTATTAGCGAAAACTAGTAAGGCTATACGCACAGGGGGCGGCCTCGCGTATAGCAATTAAACACCATATATCGTGTCAATTTATATTTTTATATATTAATATTATCAAAATAATTATTTATAATATTAAAATTGAAACAACTTAAAGATTGTAGAGTATATACTACAATATACTATGACAGATACAATCGAAGAAGACAACCAACAAAAAATGGATAAATATAAATGCAGTCCACCACATCCATCTTATATATCAGGATTGATAGATGGTGATGGATGCGTTTTTATAAGAAAAATTTCAGATGGTTATCAGTCGGGAATAACAATAACTCAATGTAGAACAAACGTATTACAAATTATTCGTTATCATTTTGGAGGGAGTATAACATCATCTACAAATAGAAATAACAAAATTGACAATTTAATGGATGAAACTAATGAATATTTTCATAAACATAATGTTAGAAATCAATATAATTTGTTAATTCGCAGCAATGAATACCAAGTATTATTGGAATATTTACAAAATTCATTTATTATAAAACAAAAACAATATATGGCTTTATATGAATTCAATAAATTGACAAATTTACATGATAAAATAGCAGAAAAAGAAATTTTATTTTCTACGTGTTCGGGATGTAATCTAAAGTGTGAAATAAATTCAATTAATTTATCAAGGATAAATATTGAATATATTTCTGGATTATTTGATGCGGAAGGTTGTTTTTATATAAATAAAAATAATAACGCATTTTATACATCTATTTCTCAAAAAAATCATCCATTAATTTTATATGAAATACAAAAATATTTATGTTTTGGGAAAATTGAAAGAGACATAGAATTTAAAATTACAAAAAAATTAGATTGTTTAAAATTTATTCGTTTAGTCAAGCCTCATTTAATTGTAAAATATAATCAAGCTGAAGCATTTGAGACCTTTTTACAAACAAATGACACAATTATAAAAGAAAAAATGTATAAAATTTGTAATGAAGAGAAACATAAAATTGAAAATTTTATTGATTTAAATCAAAATGATGTGGGTAAAGAAGGTTATGTAGAAACTATTCGTCTAAGAGAATTGAAAGAAAAAGTATGTAAACAGATTTTAATTAAACAAGTGTATAAAGAAAAATCGGAAAAAATGAAGGGTGAGGGTAATCATAATTATGGTAAAGAATTTTCAAAGGAAACTAAGAAAAAAATGTCTAATTCGATAAAAGACGCAAAAAATAGTGTGTCTGATGAAACAATTATAAAAGTTAGACAAATGATTAAAGAAGGTCATAAAAATATTGATATTCAACATACACTGAATTTGCCAAGACACACAATAACTAGAATAAAAAATGGAACTATTTGTTGTAGAATTGAAGAAAAAATCAATACAAAATCTATGACGAAAGAAGAAGTAAACTTATCTAAACGAAAAATTCAATCTGATGAAATTATAAATGTTATCGAAAAATATATTAGCAATTGGAAACCAAAACAAATTTTAGATTATTTAATTGAAGAACGAGAGAAAAATAATATTCCAAACACGATTACTATTGATATTGTTAAAAATATAAAACGAAATATGAAAAATAACCAAAAAATAATATATGAAAGTGAAGTCTCATTAGAAAAATATAATTATTACACAGAATTAATAAATAAATACAACGAAACATCTTGATTGTGAGCAAATAATGGTTTTTAATTATTAAAGCAACAAACAATATAAAGATATATCATTATATAATATATAAAATGAGCGTAGACATCGTAAATCTTATTGAAAGCAACCCTATTACCAAATTTACAGGAGATTATCATAGCAAATTAATTGAAAAGGTAAAAAATAACTTTACAAATTATGAACAACAAATATTTTTATCGAGTTTTTATTGTTATTTGAAATATCATTCAACAAATGATTTTATTATTGACCTAGATAATGTATGGCATTGGTTAGGATTCGGACAAAAAGTTAATGCTAAACGTGTTTTAGAAAAAAACTTTATTATTAATACAGACTATAAATTATTGCTTTGCCAATCGGCAAAGCAAACAAATGTTAAGGGAGGTCACAACAAAGAAATTTTTATGTTAAATATTAAAACATTTAAAAAATTTTGTTTGAAAGCTGAAACAAAAAAAGCTGATGAAATTCATGATTATTTTATTAAATTAGAAAACATTCTATTCGAAATAACAAAAGAAGAATGTGATGAACTTAAATTACAATTAGAACAACAAAAAACAGAAGCGCAACAAATAGAAGATAAAACAAAAAAAGAATATGAAACCAAATTAGAGAAACAAAAAATATTAGAAAGGGAGAAAATATTGTTAAACGAGTATGGAACTATTGGGTCAATTATTTATATTGTAAAAGTAAAAACATTTGAAAACGGACAATACATTATAAAATTGGGAGAAAGTAGAAAGGGAATAAAAAACAGATACACAGAACATAAAAGTAAATATGAAGAATGCTTATTACTTGATTGTTTTTCAGTTCAAAATAGTAAAGATTTTGAAAGTTTTGTTCATAATCACGAAAACATTAGAACAAACAAAGTAAACGATCTTCCGGGCCACGAAACAGAATTAGAATTATTTTTAATTGGAAAAAATCTTTCTTATCAAACTCTGTTAAATATTATAAATAATAATATAAAATATTTCAACAATAATGATACAAATAAATTAGAGCTGGAAATAGAAAAGTTAAAAATTATGCTTGAAATGAAAACTACAAATAATGATAGCATATTAGTTCAAGAATTACAAAAAACAATAAACAATTTATCATGTAAAATAGATAATCTTGAGAAATCAACTCAGGATATGATAAACAAATTTAATTCGACACAAACTAAAGTTGTTACTGGGTTTAATGAACCTTTACCAACATTAGGTCCGAGATTACAAAAAATTCATCCTGAAACAATTGAATTGGTAAAAGTATATGAATGTGTTACAGAACTTATGAAAGAAAATCAAAATGTAAAAAGACCAAGTATAAACAAAGCCATTACAGAGAATACTATTTATTGCGGTTTTCGATGGCTATTGGTTGATAGGGAATTAGACCCAAATATAATTCACCAAATCTCTCCTACAAAAGAAATAAATACGCAAAATGGAGGATACATTGCTCAAATAAATTCAGAACAAACTGAAATTGTAAATGTATTTATAGATAGAAAAACCGCAGCCCTTTCTAATGGTTATTTATCTTCGTCGGCTTTAGATACTCCAGTCAAAAACTTCACTATAACAAAAGGATTTTATTATAAATTATTCGATAAATGTTCTTCAGAATTACAAAAGAATTTTATAGAAAAAAACGGCGAGCCATTATTGTATAAAGATGGTGTAGGTTTATTCAATAGTGATAATCAATTACAACAAGAATTCAGCTGTAAATATGATGTTATACGACAACTAAAAATAAGCGATAAGACTTTGACAAAAGCATTAGATAAGAATATTCTGTATAATAATTATTATTACAAAAGTATGGGTAGTAAGGTAAAATGGTTATAATAAAAAGATGTAATAAAAAGAAGTATATTATTACAATATGAATGAAAATAAAGCAAATTATATCATTGAAAAACAAGAACGAAGAGAGAAAAAACGAACATTGAAACGAAAAGCCAATGCTGACGAAGTTATTTTTATTTTTGAAAAGGTATTGGAAGGATGGAAAACAATTCGTATTTACAATACTATTATTCAACAAACACCTAGGTCAGCTATTGATAAAAAATGGGTGGAGAAGATCGCAACAGGTAATAGTAAATTATATGAATCCGAATTGACAAAAGAAAAATACACCTATTATTTAGAATTAAGAGAGAAAGTATATTTGTTTCATAAAAAATAAATTATAACTATATTATATAATGGATAATCAAGAAGTTGTACAATTAAAAATGGCTGAAGAATTATCAAAGAGAGATAATAGACAAGCTATAATTAATTCTATTTATGAACGTATTGAGACCGGCGAACTTGAGGACAATGAAAAAACGCAAAACGCAATAAAATTAAGCCTACAAATGCTTGATACATTTAATAGAAATATAGAAAAATTAAAAGAAGAAAACCCAGGTATATTTGATCATATTACTGGGGGTAAAAAACGTCGGTCTAGAAAGAGAATTAGAAAATCTAGAAAATCTAGGAAATCTAGAAAATCTAGGAAATCTAGAAAATCTAGGAAATTAAGAAGATATTAAATAAAGTTAGTGTAAAATTATGTGGAAAATAAGCATATAAGTAAAACAATATAAATAAAAATCTGGAATTAATTAAATGGGAAATTCTAATTCAAAGAATAAAGCATCCGAACCCAAGATTTTAATTTTCGGTGCTGACGGATGGATTGGCAATAAAGTATACACTATTTTGAAGAATAGAGATATGAAGGTATATAAAGCCATCTCACGAGCAAATGATGTAGATTCAATTAAAAAAGAATTGGGTATTTTATCTAATGTGACGCATATTATGAGTTTTATAGGTAGAACCCATGGAACATTTGAAGGGGAAAAAATAACAACGATTGATTATTTAGAAAAACCGGGGAAATTAGTAGACAATGTTAGAGACAACTTGTATTCGCCCGTTCTACTTGCGTTATTATGTAAAGAAGCCAAAATTCATTTCACCTATTTAGGGACTGGTTGTATTTTCGATTATGACGAGAACCACAATTTAGGAAATGATAATGCCGGATTTGTGGAAACAGATACACCCAATTTTTTCGGTTCATCTTATTCGATAGTTAAAGGATTCACCGACCAATTAATGCATCAATTTGACGGAGATGTTTTGAATGTTCGTATTAGAATGCCAATCACGGATGAAGTGAATGAAAGAAATTTTATTACCAAAATCACCAATTATAAGAAAATATGCTCTATTCCAAATTCCATGTCGGTTCTAAATGAATTGTTGCCATTAATGTTAGATATGTCATTTGCCGGTAAAACGGGCACTATAAATTTAACTAATCCTGGAGTTATATCCCATAATGAGATTTTAGAAATGTATAAGGAAATAGTAGACCCCAGTTTTAAATGGGAAAATTTTACTATTGAGGAACAAAATAAGGTGTTGTTGTCAAAACGATCCAATAATTGTTTGAATACGGATTTACTAGTGGAAAATTGTAAAAATGTTAAATCAATCAAAGATTCAGTTAGAGATATGCTTGTTTTGATGAAAAACTCGGTAAAAAAATGAGTAAAAAAACGATTATTTTATTATAGCCAATAATAAAATAATGAAACTCTTAGTGACAGGAGGATGTGGATTTATAGGTTCAAATTTCATCAATTATTATTTTTACAAGAATCCGAATGTAGAAATTATTAACATAGACGCCATGTATTATTGTGCGAATGAAACCAATATTTCACAAGAAATCCGCAATTCTACCAGATATAAATTAGTCAAAGGTAATTTATGTTCTATAGATCTTCTTCGGCTTATTTTAGAAACATATGAAATCGACACGATTATTCATTTTGCCGCACAATCACATGTTCAAAATTCATTCGACGATTCTATACAATATACAAACGACAATATTTTAGGAACACATACACTTTTAGAAGCATCAAGAAAATATGGAAAAATCCAAAAATTTATTCATATCTCAACCGATGAAGTTTATGGCGAATCTATGATTAAAGAAGATGAAATTAAAAAAACAGAAAATACTATTCTATGTCCCACAAATCCATATGCGGCTACAAAAGCTGCCGCCGAATTAATAGCACAATCCTACTATTTTTCATTTAAAATGCCGATTATTATTACACGAGGAAATAATGTTTATGGTCCAAATCAATACCCAGAAAAATTAATTCCGCGATTTATTGAACAATTACAACACGATAAGCAAGTAACTATTCAAGGGGATGGAACAAATTTACGTGCTTTTTTACATGTATTGGATGTATGCTCAGCATTAGAATGTGTAATCAATCAAGGGCTAGTTGGAGAAATATATAATATTGGTAGCGACGAACATCACGAATATAGTGTTACAGAAATAGCGCATAAATTGATTCGTCTCATAAAAAAAACGGATGAATATGAAAAATGGATAACTTATATTGAAGACAGACCATTTAATGATAAAAGATACCATATTAGTAATGAAAAATTAAAACAATTAGGGTGGACTATTAAAGTGGATTTTGATAAAGGGTTACAAGAATTGGTGTAATACAAAGACAAGACAAAAACAAGACAAAAACAAGACAATAAAAAAATTGATTTAAAAAATACAGATTAAATCAATTCAAACAAAAGTAACAATGTCATCAAACAACAACAAACGTGTATATTTTAAAAAAGCGTGGACTATAGAAACTGCTCATTTGGATGTTAATCCAGAATGGACTAGTAATGATTTTGTAAATATAATGAATGGTATAATTCCACAACATTTCGCAGGGATAACAAATTTCGAATTGGTCGCAATGGGTGATGGAGAAAACGCGCCAGAAATAGTTTTAAATGATTCAAAATTAAGTTCAATATATGGTCCTGAATTGAATGTAGGGTTTTATATTAGACCAATCGCAGTATTAACTTGTGTTTTATGCGAAAATAATTTTACAAATACTGAACTTATAAATAATAGTAATACAAGCGTAGGACATTTTGGATGTTCTCATAGATTTTGTAATAATTGTCATCAAAATTATGTAGATTCTAGTAATAATACTAATCGTAGCATATGTCCGTATCGTTGTGCGAGACATTCAACAACTGAAGAAAGGTAACAATGTAAAAATGTAAAAATGTAATAAAAATAGAGAGGATAAGATGAGATAAATATAAAAACATTATTTTTTTATTTTATGTGTATTTTTATTTGTAATAAGTCTTGTACATTTGTAATATGTCGGTTAGTTTTCATATGCCGGACAAATTTGAATTCCATCTTCACTATTTGTATCATCTAACCAATCTACTACAATAGTCTCTTCGTTATTCACAATAACAATAGAACCATCATCATCCTCACTTTCTTCTACTACAACATCTTCTTCTAGCTTTGGCTCATCATCATCTTCTTCTAGTCCATTCGTCGCATTATCCGCATCACTATCAGCAGCATCAGTATCATCATCATCCGCATTTTCATCAATAGCTACAAACCCTTTTTCATCCGTCCAAATAATATTTCGACAATTGAATAAGATATTCATATTTCTCACTTCCGGTTTATTCGGTTCTGGCCAAAATATTTTTCTAGCTTGTTCATCATCTCTCAATCGAACAGAATAATCCTTTTGAATATGATTTCGTCCAATACGCCCCAACGACTGGATCGCTTTTTCTTGAGTCAACGTCATATCTTTACTAATATACCCATGACAAAATTGATAATTAGTTCCATAAATATAATCTCCGTCAGCGATAATCATATACAATCTCTGATGATCCGCCAATTTTTTCATGATTTCGGTATACGCAATACTTTTATGATTCGTGAAAATGCCAATTCCCATTAATAATAAAATTTTCCAACTATCATTCACATCTTCCAGCAACATAATATCAATAATAGTCTGTTCGTCAATATCGCATGTAAACGCATTCGTAATTCCGGTTATAGCCGACCATTTTCTCAAATGTAATTGGGAATTAGGAATGAATGTTTCATTCAATTCAGCGGATTTAACCATTAGTCGCAATCCATCCAATTCTTCATTAATTTTCAAAATTTCTTTATCCTTGTCGTTTGAACCAATATCTTTTGTTTTACTCCCCCCCGATTTTATCATCCCCTTTGCTTCCTTAGAGTTATCAGCACAACTATCCTTATTACTTTTAGATTCAATCAAATCTTCCAACGTATGCGATAGAATTGCAATCTGTTTATTTACTTTATTATTGAAATTGATTTTTGTCACAATATCTTCCATAACTAGTGCGGGAATATTCGCTTGTTGAATACAGAATCGAGCGATCTTTTCAACATCTGTCGCCAAGAATAGAGTAGGACCATCAGTAAGTGTATAAGCATCTTTAGTGGTAACGAAAATCGCGCACTCATCGGTAACACCAATATCACTCACTCTATTCCCCTTATTATCAACATGAATATTAGGATTGACCCTCTTTTGTCTTGTCGCCATAATTTCAGAATAAATCGCGGTCCACTTCATCGGGTCAATTCTACCTAATACTTTCAAATAGTGGATTTTAATATTTTGCATAGTAATATCATCAAGTGACGCAAAATTCCGTCCAATTTTTAAACTAGCAGCAACATGACTATTTTTATCAAGAAACATAATAAAATCCACCACTTCTCTCAAATCAAAATATCGCAATAACGTCAAATTCTGTTCACAATGAGCTACTATGCGTAATATTTCATTATAATCCGCGCTGAGATAATGCGGAAGAACAACATATCCATTTTTATTCAAAATAGGAATCGTTTTTTTATTATCATTACTGCTGATAGCATGAACTTCTGAACCGCGAAATTTACGCCGGAAATCAGCACACGTTTCAGCCAATTCATGTAATTTCGGCAACGTAGCAGACGACAAGACCATATTTGGAATAATATTCTCTCTCCAATTGTTTTTAATAGTTTCATGTAAATCGTGATTCTCATAATCCATTGTAATTGTAGGCTCATCCCAATAAGTGACAATTTTTTCGGAAGGGTTGAACGCAGTCATATAATACATTGCCGGCAAATAAGATTTCACATCACAAATCATAATTTCCACTTTATCTCCCACACTATTATCTACTTTTTTATAAATAATTTCACCATGTCGGTTTCTATTAATAATATAATCTTTTACTGAGAAATAATGAAGACGCACATCAGCAGCGCTACCGCATCCAAACGCAAAAGCTATCTTTTTATTTACAGAAATCGCGGCTCGGGCTAGTGCGAGTCCAACATGCCTTACCGCGCATACAAAGATAACTTTATATTGTTCTGAAATAGCTAAAGGCGACAGCGTTTTTCCCGTGCCTGTAGGCGCAATATACAATACCAATTTAGGTTCAGGCTTTCGCATAAGTGTAAATAATTGCTTCTGATGTTCGTATAATAACATGTCGGAATATTTCAATAACAGCAAATTTTTCTCAATACAATCAACCGAATTCGCGATGAACTCTGTCATGTCGATTTCATCTTCAAACTTACTCAATATTTTTTCAATGATAATTCTAATATATTTATTAATGTGTTGAATATTATTTTTTAATAATTTATAAAGCGTAAAATACTTGACTAGCCATTTACCGCCAACACCGCTTCCGCTACTACCGCTTCCGCTACTACCGCTTCCGCTACTACCGCTTCCGCTACTACCGCTTCCGCTACTACCGCTTCCGCTACTACCGCTTCCCCTACTACCGCTTCCGCTACCACCATTTTTCTTACTTTTTTTTGATGATGATATCGATGGCGCTTTCAAAGACAACATTTCCTCCAAAATATCAATCAGTAAATGCTCATAAATAAGTGACGCTGTCATTTTTTTAATATCATTCTTTTCAATACGAAACAAATCGGCTTTTTTGATTACCGGTTTTGATTTAACAGCTACAGAAAACATCTCTACTATTTGTAGAACTTCGCCATATTTTTCTCTCAGTTCACCAATTCTCCCACTGAAATATTGATTATATAAATAGTCTTCCATTGATTCATTATAATCAATTTTCAAATATGAAAATAATGAATTTGATTTATTATATCTGATATTGACGTCACTATATCCCTTCACTATCAATGATAAAATTTCCTTTTCATCGTCATCGACAGGAACTTCAATAGATTCCCATTCCGATTTCCCAAGCTTTTGTTGTTTAAGATCCATTGTATAAGGTTTGTATAGTAATAATGTTACTAATATATCTTTAAATTGTTTCAATTTTATTTTTATTTATATTTATTGTATGGATTGCCATTACCAAAATTTCATTTTTTATTTTTAGAAAAATTGAAATGTAAATAATCCAAAATAATCAACTTAAATATTAATACACATATATTAACAATCATGTCAGAATTTGGAATTAACGAATCCGCATCTTGGTCCAATAAGCCAACCCTATCTACAAGATGTAAAATAGTTTCTGTAGACGGCAATATTGGTTCTGGTAAATCCACATTATTGGCGAATCTTCGTTCTGCGTTTGGCAACTATCCAAATATCATATTTCTCAAAGAACCTGTGGATGATTGGGAACAAATTAAAGACGCGGAAGGAAAAACAATGTTAGAAAAATTTTATGCGGACCAAGAACGTTATTCATTTTCATTTCAAATGATGGCATATATTTCTAGATTAGCTCTATTAAAATCAGCGATTAAACAAAATCCTGGCGCAATTATAGTGACAGAGAGAAGTTTATATACAGACAAGTTCGTTTTTGCGAAAATGTTATATGATACAGGTAAAATCGAGGATGTTAATTACCAGATTTATTCAAAATGGTTTGATACATTTGCCGATGAATGTCCTATTCATCAAGTCATTTATGTAAATACAAATCCCGAAATTTGTCATAATCGTATTACAAAACGCAGTAGAACTGGTGAAGATAGTATTCCGTTGGATTATTTACAACTATGTCACACATATCATGACGATATGATATACAAGTTCTTACCTAATGAAAATATTTGTAATAACCAGCTCACTTTAGATGGAAATGTCGATATTTTTGAGAATGAAGGGCATTTGAAAAATTGGATAGAACAAATCAGTCGATTTATTGGGTTAGAATAGTTAGAAAAAAGATATAAAAGTGTTTTGTTTATATAAAATATACTATAATATATAAACAAAAATGTCAATAGAACCATCAGCGCCCCCTCAACAACAACAGCCCTTAATAGAAAATTTTTTTATTGAATGTCCACATTGTGAATGTATGATGTGTATTGAAAAATTAAATTGCGGAATTTTCAGACATGGTGTAGAAATACAAACAGGAAAACAAATAGATCCTCATGCGCCAAAAGAGATGTGTGATGAATTGATAAAAAATGGGCTAATTTATGGTTGTGGGAAACCATTTGAGATTAAAATAACTAAAAAACCGGATGATAATGTGATCAGTATAAGCATTGAAATTTGCGAGTATAAATAAATAGGAAAATGAGAAAAATGAGAAAATGAGAAAAATGAGAAAATGAGAAAAAAATGAGTTTAATTAATCAACATTACACAAAACAAGCAAAACATAAGCAAAACATAAGCAAAACATAAGCAAAACATAAGCAAAACATAAGCAAAACATAAGCAAAACAATCAATAATATGCTATTACTAAATCTATACAAACAATATAAATATTACGCACTATCGCGTTTATTCTTGATATCTACCAACTGCTGTTTGGCGCGTGCCAAAAGACGTTGTTTGAACTTCAATTGAGGCGAAATGCTTTGTTGAAAGCTATTTGCCGAGGATGGTCTCATATCTGAAATTTGTTTTTCCAGAGTCTGAATCTCGTATTGGAGTTGAGCCTCCATTTTTTTCTCCTCAGCCTTTCGTTTTTGCGCTTCCTTAATTTCCGCCAAGTCTTGACGCGCCGACGCAAGATGTCGTTCGCTCAACTTGAGCTCTTTACACAACTCAGATTTAAGAGAGACATCTTTAATCTGCTTGATTTCCGAGATACGATTCTCCAAAGTCTGAATCTCTTCCATAAGACAAGTTTCGTATTGCTTTTCTTTCAACTCTTCTTGGGAATTTTTGAGTTGAGCTTTCAATGACGAGATCTCGTTCTTGTGGTCTTGTTGGACTTGACTGAATTGTTCTCGCAAACTTTGTAACTCGGCTTTATGTTGAGCCAAGATGTCATCGAAATTCTTGGACGAGGTCAATATCGGGGATAGCTTTGGATTTTTTCGCGAAACGGCTGCTACAGGCGGTGGGGGCACAAACTCTTCTATTTCAGTAGATTCATCGTCGAATGAATTCTCTACATCCTCATTATTACCTTCTTCTTCATTGTAATCGGTTGCTGATTCGAAAAACTCGCCACCAGTGCCGATTTCAATACCATATTTAGCTGAAATATCTTCCAACAAATCATCATCTTCTTGTCGTCGACGCTCACGCTCAATACTACCGCCACTTCTACTCATGATTGGCGATGAATTATAACGCTGCTGCTGTTGATGTTGCGACTCAGCCGAACTGAACGACGAAACTAAACGTCTCAACCCTACCGCCGACTTTACTTCTCTTACTGCCGCCATATTTTATAACTTACTTTAATGTAATCACTTGATGCTCTATTGCTAGTTGCTATATCTCTATCACATAAAAACATTTCAATTTTTTTCTATAGGCATTTAATTGCGTATATCTAAAAAATATTTTTTAGTAGACAAGTTCGACCTACCCAAGCACTATATCAATAACAACTGGATAATGGTCTGAATTATAAGTATCACAAAATTCATCATACTCTTGATAAATAAAACTCATCACTATATTTTCATGTAAGAATGGTGTTACTAGAATGTGATCAATCATTGAAAATTCATTCGGAGTCGATACACAATTGTCATTTTGGTCCCACCAATCAGAAAAACGATAAGGTTGAACTATTGTATCCGCAATATTATGTAATTGGTATTTACCAGCATAAGTTCCAAAGTTTCCCTTTACAATATCTAATACTTGAGAGATGGGCTTGTTATTATTTGCATCGATAACTTCAGCATCAAAATCGTTAAAATCCCCCATAACAATAATTTCATATCCTTTGTCTAAATAATTAGCAATTACTTTTTGTAATACTTGAGCTTGAGCTTCCCGTTCAGCACATCTTTGGGTATCGGTAGGATATGCGAGTAAATGTGTGCCGATAAAAGCGATATGAACATTGTTCAAGACAAATTCTGTAATGTAATGTTTACTCACACCTGATGTGTCGCCTGTTGGGCCGATGTATCCACAATTAGACCCAGAAATTGGATAACTAATTCTCTCTTCTGTTCTATATAAATCTACTATAGGATCGATTCTTGTCAACATTCCTACATTCTGACCTGTCGCACTATCGGTTCCTTTTTTCAAGTATGGTTTATATGTAGAATCGTTTAAATTAGTTGCGAGCATATTCAATTCATCACACCCTTCTACTTCACAAAAATTAATTATATCGGGATTAAGTGTTTTTATGATTGTAGAAACACTATTTAGATGCGTTATGGCTTCTGTCTGATTATGCCAAGGGCAATGAGCACCGGGACAATCCGCATTACTATAATAATCTACAAATAGCCATTCAACATTATATTGGACTATTCTAAATGAATCTTTGTTAGGTCTTCTATCAGTAGATATTGTTGGAACTATAGCACAACCCGAATTTTCAGTTATGTCAATGGCAAATAATGAAATAAATGATGATAAAAGAAGGAAATACAAGAATATTTTCATAATTATGATATTTAACTATATTTTTATCTACTAAAAATAAATAATCTAGAGTTTACTTAAACTATACATTTCATAAAAAAAATATAAGATATATATATGATAAATAATAATTATTCCCAATATTTAATAAGATCTGGTGGTAAAAAAAAGTGTGCTGATTCTTGTAATCCTTCAGGTTCGGGTGCTCAAGGCGCAACAGGGGCTCAAGGACCTCCTGGTCAAGGTTCAGGAACTTCAGGCACAACCGGCCCACAAGGTGCTACAGGGTCACAAGGAGTTACTGGAACTATGGGTACTACGGGCGCACAGGGGCCGCCAGGCCAAAGTTTCGGAACTACTGGTACAACTGGTGCCATTGGGATTACTGGTTCTCAAGGTGCTACTGGTGCTCAAGGGAATACTGGATCGAGAGGATATACTGGTGCTGTTGGTTCGCAAGGCGCTACTGGTTCTCAAGGGAATACTGGAGCGAGAGGATATACCGGCGCACAAGGTTATCAAGGTGATACTGGCGCTCAAGGATATGTTGGCGAAACTGGAGCTCAGGGATATGTTGGTGATACAGGAGCTCAGGGATATGTTGGCGATACGGGAGCTCAGGGATATGTTGGTGATACGGGTGCTCAAGGATATGTTGGCGAAACTGGTGCTCAGGGATATGTTGGTGATACGGGAGCACAAGGATATGTTGGCGATACGGGTGCTCAGGGATATGTTGGTGATACAGGAGCTCAAGGGTATCAAGGTGAAACTGGAGCTCAAGGATATGTTGGTGAAACTGGTGCTCAAGGATATGTTGGTGAAACTGGTGCGCAAGGATATGTTGGCGATACTGGTGCTCAGGGATATGTTGGTGATACGGGAGCTCAAGGATATGTTGGCGATACGGGTGCTCAGGGATATGTTGGTGAAACTGGTGCGCAAGGATATGTTGGCGATACTGGTGCTCAAGGATATGTTGGCGATACGGGTGCTCAAGGATATGTTGGCGATACGGGTGCTCAAGGATATGTTGGTGATACGGGTGTTCAAGGATATGTAGGCGATACTGGTGCTCAGGGATATGTTGGTGATACTGGTGCTCAGGGATATGTTGGTGATACGGGAGCTCAAGGATATGTTGGCGATACTGGTGCTCAGGGATATGTTGGTGATACGGGATCACAAGGATATGTTGGCGATACGGGTGCTCAGGGATATGTTGGCGATACTGGCGCTCAAGGATATGTTGGCGATACAGGTGCTCAGGGATATGTCGGCGATACTGGTGCTCAGGGATATGTTGGTGATACGGGTGCTCAGGGATATGTTGGTGATACGGGTGCTCAGGGATATGTTGGTGATACAGGAGCTCAAGGGTATCAAGGTGAAACTGGAGCTCAAGGATATGTTGGTGATACGGGTGCTCAGGGATATGTTGGTGAAACTGGTGCGCAAGGATATGTTGGCGATACTGGTGCTCAGGGATATGTTGGTGATACGGGATCACAAGGATATGTTGGCGATACTGGTGCTCAGGGATATGTTGGTGATACGGGATCACAAGGATATGTTGGCGATACGGGTGCTCAGGGATATGTTGGCGATACTGGTGCTCAGG